>ERZ808240.4125-NODE-4125-length-13197-cov-9.470400_pt1 | contig 13197 bp, 14 predicted proteins | sample MGYA00521084_ERZ808240 | MGnify/ENA primary metagenome ERZ808240 (study PRJEB31516, sample SAMN03275571) | gut metagenome | biome: mammalia-associated habitat; material: feces | host: Papio cynocephalus | place: Kenya | collected 2012-08-06 ... | reverse complement strand
ACCGCTTCAAGGATTATATCTCCACCCCCAAGCCCAACGGCTACCAGAGCCTGCACACCACAGTCATCGGCCATGAGGGCATCCCTTTCGAGGTGCAGATCCGCACCCGCACCATGGACGAACAGGCAGAGTACGGCGTTGCGGCCCACTGGAAGTATAAAGAGGGTCTGGAAGGTCACGATAAGCTGGACGAACGTCTGGCCTGGGTCAGCCAGCTTCTGGAAAACCAGCGGGTCAGCGAGGATTCCGGCAACCTGCTCCATGACCTGAAGAGCGATCTGCTGCCGGAGGAAGTCTTCGCGTTTACCCCTAAGGGTGACGTCATCAACCTGCCCGCCGGTGCAAACTGCATCGACTTCGCTTACGCGATCCACTCTGCCGTCGGCAACCGGATGGTGGGCTGCAAGGTCAACAACCGGATGGTGCCCATCGACCATGTGGTGTCCACCGGTGAGATCATCGAGGTCATCCTTGGCCCGGCGGACAAGGGCCCCAGCCGTGACTGGCTCAAGATCGTGCGCACCAGTGAAGCCAAGAGCAAGATCCGCAACTGGTTCAAGAAAATGCGCCGGGAAGAGAACATCCAGCAGGGCCGCGATACGCTGGCCAAGGAGCTGCGCCGGGAGATGATCTTCATCCCGGACGACCAGCTGGATGAGTTCGTAGGCAGCTGCAGCCGCCGTCTGCGCCAGAACAATGCAGAGGAGATTTATGCCGCCATCGGCTACGGCGGCCTGACCATTGCCAACTGCCTGCCCAAGCTGAAAGAGGAGTGGCAGAAGCTCAAGGCTGCGGAAGCAGCAGAGAACAAGTCTATGGAAGACCTGCCCAAGGTGGATCTGAGCCGCGTCCACGCCACCGACGGCGTGGTGGTGGAGGGATTCGACAACACCCCCATCAAGTTCGCCAAGTGCTGCTCGCCCCTGCCCGGCGACCCCATCGTGGGCTTCATCACCCGGGGCTTTGGCGTGTCCATCCACAAGCAGAGCTGCGCCAATGCCATGGCCAGCATGAAAGACCCCTCCAATGCTCCCCGCTGGGTCAAAGCCTACTGGGCTGACAGCGTAAAGGACAGCTACAAGGCCGGTCTGGAGATCATCGCCCTCAACCGCAATGAGCTGCTGCAGGACGTTCTGGCTGCGCTGGCAGATATCCGTGTGCCCATCTACGCCATGAATGCCCGTCAGGTGGAGAACAACTGTGCGGTCATCAGCCTGACCATCGGCATCAACAATACAGAGCACCTCAACCGGGTGGTAGCCCGCCTGTCCAAGGTCAAGGATGTGCTCAAGGTAACAAGGAGCTAATATGCGAGCAGTCATTCAGGCCGTATCTTCGGCCAGTGTCCGGGTCAACGGCGGCGAGCCGCGGCCCATCGGCCCGGGTCTCGTCATCCTGCTGGGGGTGAAGGATACCGACACCCTCGACATCGTGCCCAAACTGGCCGAAAAGTGCGCGGGCCTGCGCATCTTCAAGGATGAGAACGACAAACTGAACCTCAGCGCAAAAGACCTGGGGTATTCGGCGCTGGTGGTGAGCCAGTTCACCCTCTACGGCGACACGAAAAAGGGATTCCGGCCCAGCTTTATCCGGGCAGCAAAACAGCCCCTCTCGGTGGACGCCTATGAGCTGTTCCTCGCCGAGATGAACAAACAGGGCCTGAAGGAAGTCCAGCACGGAGAGTTCGGTGCCGATATGCAGGTGGCACTGGTCAACGAAGGCCCCTGCACCATCGTCATCGACACCGACGAGTGGCATAAAGGAGAAAAATAAACCATGAAGGCATTTCATCTGATGGGTCCTGCGCCGTTTTACACCAACAGCTTCCTGCTCATCTCGGACGCAGGCAATGCAGTGGTCATTGACCCTGCCGCCGAGGTGCAGGAGTACGACAAAATTCTGAAAGAGAACAACGCAAAGCTGGCCCTCATCCTCTGCACCCACGGCCACTATGACCATGTGGGCAGCGCTGGCGTCCTGAGCCGGGAGTGGGGCGCAAAGCTCTACTGTGAGGCGGTCGATTGTCAGGGCACCCAGCTGCTCCCCCTCAAGAGTGCAGACAGCAGCTATACCGAAGGCGAGGTCATCCCGTTGGATGAGCTGAAGTTCACCGTCTGGCACACCCCCGGCCACACCGAGGGCAGCGTGGTGCTGCTCTGCGAAAATTATTTCTTTGTGGGAGACACCGTATTTCAGGGCAGCATCGGCCGCACCGACCTTGAGGGCGGCGACAGCCGGAAGATGGACGAGAGCCTGCGGAAGTTCGCGGCCCTGCCCGTCCCGGCAGAAGCACAGGTGCTGCCTGGCCACGGCGATTTTTCCACCTTCGGGCAGGAGCTCGCCACCAACTACTATATCAAAAGTGCGCTGAGAAACGCATAAAAAGGCGGAAACAGACATGAAGATCTATATCACGGGCCTCGGCTCCGGCTACGAGGTGGAACACCTCGTCCGCCTGTTCTATCCCATGGCACCGCTTACCCTGACCCCGCCGGAGAACGGCGAGGACTGCGTGTGGGCAGAGAAACGGCCCGGGGGCCTCTGGGCCATGGTGCGGCAGGGCGGAAAGAGCCAGACGGCGGAAGCGCCCCTGCCCGCCCCGGTGGAAGAGGGCGGCGAGACGCCGGAATTTGCGCTGGCAAGCCTGACCTACGACCTGCTGCGGCGCTGGACTGGCATCCGCCCGCCTTGGGGTAAGATGACCGGCGTCCGTCCGGTGCGCCTTGTCCACGATAAGCGGGCTGCAGGCTGGACGGAACAGCAGATCGATGATTTCTTCCTGAAACGCTTCGACTGCTCTCCTCAGAAATATCATATGGCAAAGGCCATTGCCGATTTGCAGGAACCTATCCTGAAAGTGGGCAGTGAGCCCAAGACCTACAGCCTTTATATCGGCATCCCCTTCTGCCCCTCCCGGTGCAGCTATTGCAGCTTCGTCAGCTGCAACCTCGACCGGGACCGCAAACTGGTGCAGCCCTATGTGGACTGCCTCTGCCGGGAGGTGGAAGCCATCCGGGCCGAGGCTGACCGGGCCGGGCTGAAGCTGTGCAGCATCTACATCGGCGGCGGCACTCCCACCAGCCTTTCGGCTCCGCAGCTGCGGCAGCTCATGGGCACCGTGCGGGATAACTTCGACCTTTCCACCATCGTGGAATACACGGTGGAAGCAGGCCGCCCCGACTGCACCGATGCTGAAAAGCTGGCGGTCATCAAGGAATACGGTGCGACCCGCATCTCCATCAATCCCCAGACCTTCTCCGATGAGGTACTGGCCAATATCGGACGGAAGCACTCGGCGCAGGACATTCTGGACTGCTACGCCGAGGCCCGGAAAGCCGGACACGACGACATCAATATGGACCTCATCGCGGGCCTGCCCGGTGACACGGTGGAGGGCTTTGAAAAGAGCCTGCGTCAGGCCATCGCCCTTGACCCGGAGAACATTACCGTCCACACCCTGACCCTCAAGCGGGCCTCCCGCATCGTCATCGAGGACCAGAAGGAGAATGACTACGCCGATGTAGCCGCCATGCTGGAAAAGTGCCATCTGCTGGCCGAGGCGGGCTACCGGCCCTATTACCTCTACCGGCAGAAGAACACCCTCCAGAATCTGGAGAACGTGGGCTGGTGCAAGCCGGGCCACGAGGGGTATTATAACATCTATATCATGGAAGAAGTCCAGACCATCCTCTCTGCCGGTGCAGGCGGAAGCACCAAACTGGTGGCGGATGGCGGAAAGCGGATGCAGCGCATCTTTAATTTCAAGTATCCGACCGAATACATCCAGCGCTTTGATGAGGTGCTGGAACGGAAAAAAGGAGTGGCTGATTTTTATGATCACGATTTGGGTCCCGAAACGTCTGGTCGAAATTGACCTGTATAACGTAGCTGCCCAGAACCAGGCGGCTCTGGCACAGATGAGTGAAAAGAGCTACCGCCAGCGGGTGGAGTATGCCGCCCAGAAGATCAAGGAGTCCGGCGCAAAGATCGTCATGCTCACCGGCCCCTCGGCCAGCGGCAAGACCACATCGGCCCACAAGGTAGCCGATGCCCTGTCGGCGTCCGGTACACCGGCCCATGTCATCAGTCTGGATAATTTCTTCCGGGGCGCACAGTATTACCCCCGCCTGCCGGACGGCACCCTGGACTATGAGAACCCGGACACCCTGGATATGCCCCTCATCCGTCAGTGCCTCAGCGAGCTGAGCACCACCGGCAAGACGGTGCTGCCCATCTACGATTTCGCCACCGAGTCCCGGTCTTCCGAGACGGAGACCCTCGACCTGGAGGGCGGCGTCTGCATCGTGGAGGGCATCCATGCCCTGAACCCGGAGCTGACCGGTCTGGTCAAGGGGGATGACATCTACCGCATCTATGCCGGTCTGCGGGAGGAATACAGCATCGATGGCCGACGGGTCATCAACACCCAGGATATCCGGCTCTGCCGCCGCACCCTGCGGGATGCTGCAGCCCGCGGCCGCAGCCCCGCCAAGACGCTGGCCATGTGGGACAGAGTTCTGGACGGCGAGACCCGGTATATCAAGGGCTTCAAGACGACGGCAGATTTCCTGCTGGATACCTCCTTCACCTACGAGCTGGGCCTCATCGCCCAGCTGCTGCGGAAGGTACGCCAGCGCTTCACGCTGGAAGGCCACAACGCCGAACTGTGGGATGAGACGGCCCGCCGCTTTGAGCACGTGGCTCCGGTGCAGCTGGATCTGCTGCCCCCCGACAGTATGCTGCGGGAGTTCTACGCAGGCGAAATTTAAAAAGCACAAAAAACGGCAGAACACCGGACATGGGCAAATTGCGAAAAATTTGTTTCCAAACTCACACCATTCTGTAAAACTTGAGTTGGATTCGTTGCAATCCCCGGGGGAGTGCGCTATAATGAAACCAAACCTCCGGCGGCACAGGGATATCCTGAGCAGAAAACGCAGGGGAGTGCTGCCCGCTCGGGCACAGATAAGTGAGGTGTCTTTTAATGGACTTCAATAAGATCAAGGAAATGGGCCTCGAATATGCCGAAAAAGGCAAGAATGCTGCGCTGGACCTGGCCGAAAAGGGCCGCACGCAGGCAAAGATCGTGAACGCACAGGGCAAGCTGTACAAGGCACAGCGCCAGCTGGGTGCGCTGGTGTATAGTCTGGCCAAGGGCAATGAAGAGAATCAGCCCCTCGTGGACAAATACATCGAGATGATCGCTTCCATCGAGCAGGAACTGGCCGACCTGAAGGGTTCGCTGGGCTCCGGCACCGTCGTGGAGACCACCTTCGAGGAGACCGAGCAGGAGGAGGCAGACCCCGCCGATGTGACGGCAGATGTGGCCGCTCAGCCTGAAGCGGAAGCTCCCGCAGACAAGGAAGATGAGCCCAAGACCTGCCCCCAGTGCGGTGCGCCTGTTTCGGAGGATGCATTGTTCTGCAACAAGTGCGGCGCACAGCTGTAAGGCTGAAATGACCGCGCCGGGCGGTGTCCCCAGGGGATGCCGCCTTTTCTTGTGAAATGAAGTGAAAATTTTGCCGCAGAGGCCGGAAAATGCGCTTGAACCCTTGCATTCCGGAAGATTATGCGGTACAATTTGAATCTGTTCGCCGAACACACCGGATGCACGGAAAGGAGGCTCCCCCATGCAGGACTGGACGCCGAGAGAACACTATACGGCAGAAGACCTGGTGGAGATCATCCGCATCCTGCGGGATCCGGAAACGGGATGCCCGTGGGACAAGGTGCAGACCCATGCCTCCATCCGGAAAAACTTTCTGGAAGAGACCTGTGAAGCACTGGAAGCTATCGATGCCGACGACTCCGCCATGATGCGGGAAGAGCTGGGCGATGTGCTGATGCAGGTGGCGTTCCATGTCGTTCTGGAAGAGGAGCGGGGCCGCTTCGATCTGGAGCAGGTCTGCCGCGAGGTGTGCGAGAAACTGGTGTTCCGCCACCCGAATATCTTTGCCTCTTCTGCGGCGGAAAATGCTGGTATAAACGGCTGGGATGCGCTCAAGAATAAGGAAAAGGGCCGCACCACCCTGGCCGATGAGCTGGACACGGTGCCGGCCACCCTGCCGGCCCTGATGCGTGCCCAGAAGCTGCAGAAGCGGGCCGCACGGTTCGGCAAAGGCCCGGCAGATGCTGCACAGGCGGCAGAGACGCTGGATGCGGCCAAAGCCGGGTGGGACGCAGAGCAGTCGCCGGAAAAGGCGGGAGAGCTCCTGCTTGCAGCGGTGGATGCCATGCGTCTGGCCGGTGTGGACGCCGAAGAGGCCCTGACCTTTGCGGCAAAGCGGTTCAAGGCCCGGCTGGAAGCCGAGGCGGACGAGACCTGAACGGGTACTAGGCGGCAAGAACGCCTGCTCGAAATAGAAAAAGCTGAGTAGAATTTAGTGGAGGGTTTATTATGACCAAGACTGATCTGGTCGCACAGGTTGCGGCAAACACTGAGATGAGCAAGAAGAGCGCCGAGATGGCTGTCAACGCTGCTTTTGAGGCACTGGGCAAGGCACTGGCCGATGGCGAGAAGATCTCCATCTCCGGTTTCGGCACCTTCGAGGTGCGTGAGCGTGCAGAGCGTCAGGGCATCAACCCGCGCACCCGCGAGCCCATCACCATTGCTGCTTCCAAGAGCATCGTGTTCAAGCCGGGCAAGGCTCTGAAGGACACCCTGTAAGAGAGAACCCACGCCGCCGGAACCTGTTGGGCCCCGGCGGCTTTTTGTGTAATAAAGGCGGCTTTGCAGCGGCTGGTCTGCACCCTCATCCGGTTTGCAGTCCCGCCATCTTTCCCCGGCTGGGAGAAGGCAGAAAAGAAGGAGATTCATAGAATGCGTTTAGACAAATATCTGAAAGTTTCGCGGCTCATCAAGCGCCGCACAGTGGCAAATGAGGTGGCCGATGCAGGCCGCATCCTCATCAACGGCAAGACGGCCAAGGCAAGCCAGGCCGTCAAGGCAGGCGATATCATCGAAGTGACCTTCGGCAACCGGCCCATCAAGGTGAAGGTGCTCTCGGATGTGGAGCCCCGCACCAAGGATGTGGCCCGGGAGATGTATGAGATCATTGAGCAGGATAATGTGCTCTCGGTTTCTCACGAGGCTGCCCCGCAGGCCGAATAAACCGGTATAGAATCGCCTCTCTCCGCATAGAATGGCAGAAAAGGGGAGGGGTGCGAAGTGAAACAGCAGGAGGCAAGGCCGGAACAGAATCTGCCCCATGACCTGATCCTGGAAGGGCGGAGCAGGCTCACCGTCACCGGGGTGCGGCGGGTGCTCCGCTGTGACGCCGAAAGTGCGGCCATCCTCACGTCGAAGGGGCAGCTTGAGCTGACCGGCGCAGAGCTCAGCGTCACCAGCCTTGACCTGGACAAGGGCGAAGTAAAGCTCACGGGCCGGGTGGACACGCTGGGGTATACAGCGGAGCATACGCCCGGCGGTTTCCTGCGCTGCCTTGTCCGGTGACGCTGACTTCCCTCCCGCCCGGTGCGGTGGTGCAGGAGATGGCGTCCTGTGCGGTGCTGGGGACTGTGCTGGGCACGGCGCGGGCCCTTCTGCCCACCCGGGGCCGGGCGGCCTTTCTGCCGGATGTGCTTTTTGTGGGCAGTGTGCTGCTGGCTCTTCAGAGTTATGCGGTCAGCCAGAGCCAGGCCGGACAGCTACGGGGCTATATGGCACTGGCGGCATTCTGCGCCGCCGGTCTGGCTCAGAAGCTGCTCCGTCCGGTGTTTGCCGGGATAGAGGGACTTCTGGGGCGGTTCCTGCTGCTGCCGGTGCATTTCGTGGTGTGTTGCACCGCTCCGCTGCGGGCGGCTCACCGAGCGGCCAAAGTACGGCGGAGCGAAAAAAGACTTGCAAAAAAACAGAAAAAGAACTTGCAAACACCACGGCGTATGTTGTATAATTCAAACGTATCAAAGTAAGAGTACAGGCGCAATGGGCCTGCTGTTGAAAACGGGGGCACTGTGTTATGACAAATCCGGCACGAAGAAAGCAGAAGAGAAAGTCGCTGGTGGGCGCTGCCCTCAAGCTGCTTTTCCTGCTGCTTCTGCTGAGTATGCTGGCGGCTTATATCGCAAATCAGGTGGCCATCAGCTCCAAGAAAGCGGAGCTTGAAACACTGAACGAGCAGATCGAGCAGCAGAAAACGCAGAACGAAGAGATGCAGCGCATCCTCAGTGGTGATTCGGATGAAGTGACCGAGTGGGTCGCCCGGGATTCTTACAACTATGCGGCGGCCAATGAGCGCATCTTTGTGGATGTGACGGGCAACTGATGCCGCGCCCCGGTCGGCTTGCGGCCACAAGGGGGAACAAACACTGGAAAACAAGGAGTATTGAGTTTTGGCGATCGAGGTAGGGAATATTTTTGAAGGCCGTGTCACTGGCGTAAAGCCCTTTGGTGCATTCGTTGCGCTGCCGGAGGGCCGGACGGGCATGGTTCACATTTCTGAGGTGTCCAATGAGTATGTGCAGGACATCACCGCTGTGCTGCATGACGGCGATACTGTGAAGGTGCAGGTCATCAATGTGGCACCGGACGGAAAAATCGCACTGTCCATTAAGCGGCTGCTGCCGCCGGCACCCCGCGCCCCGCGGGAAGGCCGCGGCGGCCTCCGTCCCAACAATAACGGCCCCCGGGAGGGCGGTTTCCGCCGCAATGGAAACGGCGGTCGGCCTCCCCGCGAAGGCGGACGCGGCCGGGACGCTGCACCCCGGGTCTGGCAGCCCAAGGCTCCGGTCAAGAGCGACAACATGAGCTTTGAGGACATGATGAGCCGCTTCAAGAGCCAGAGCGAGGAGAAGATGGCTGACCTCGACCACGAGACCAACAACCGCCGGGGCGGCGGCTATGCTCCCCGTGGACGTCGTGGCAGCCGCTGAGCGTCCCCACAAGACGAAGAAGCTTTGGGCCTGCCCCCCAGCGGGGCGGGCCTGTTTTTTGGTATGGCCCTGCCATGCCCTACAGGAAAGGAAACCACAATGCCTGCAAAATTTGAACTCATCGCCCCCTGCTTTTTCGGGTGCGAGTCTACGGCCAACTTTGAGCTGCGCCGCATCGGTGCAGAGGATATCCGGGTCAGCGACGGCCGTCTGACCTTCAGGGGCGGCGCGGATATGATCGCCGCAGCCAACCTCAACCTGCGCACCGTGGAGCGTGTGATGCTGCTCCTCAACACCTATCCGGCCTCCACCTTCGATGAGCTGTTCGACGGCGTCTACTCCATCCCCTGGGAGGAGCTGCTGCCCGCCGATGCGGCATTCCCTGTCACCGGCTCTTCCCTGAACAGCCAGCTGTCCAGCGTGCCGGCCTGCCAGAGCATCATCAAGAAGGCTGTGGTCAAGCGCCTGATGTTCGGCCACCGCACCTCCAGCCTGCCCGAGACCGGCGCAGAGTATAAGATTCGGTTCATGCTCCGTAAGAACGTCTGCGAGATCATGCTGGATACCACCGGCGACGGCCTGCATAAGCGGGGCTACCGCCGCAACTCCATGGAAGCTCCCATCCGGGAGACGCTGGCCGCGACCATTGCCGACCTGGGCCGCGTCCGCCGGGACAGCTTGGTGGAAGACCCCTTCTGCGGCAGCGGCACCCTGCTCATTGAGGCCGCTCAGAAGGCCATGAACATCGCCCCCGGCCTCAAGCGCCGCTTTGCTGCCGAGCGCTACAGCTTCGTGCCCGCATCTGTCTGGGCAGAGCAGCGCCAGAAGGCTCTGGCAGAGTCCAAGCTGGATGTGGGCTTTGAGGCTTTCGGCTATGATATCGACCCCGCTGCCGTGGCTCTGGCCAACTCCAACGCCAAACTGGCCGGTGTAGAGAAGCGCTGCCACTTTGAGGTGGCTGACGTGGCCGACTTCGCAGCAAAGAGCGAGGCCATCGTCCTGACCAATCCTCCCTACGGTGAGCGGATGAGCACCATTGAGGGAGCTGCAAAGCTGGCCCATACCCTTGGCCAGCAGATGGAGGCACACCCCTGCGCAGGTGTTTATGCCATCACCGCCGATATGGATTTCGAGCACCATTACGGCAAGCGGGCCAACAAGCGCCGCAAGATGTACAACGGCATGATCCCCTGCCAGCTGTATATGTACTATAACGCCCCCAAGTTTGAGCAGAACCGTCCGGCAAAGCCCATGCCCAAGAGCGGATTTGACGGAAAGCGCACTCATCCTGCCGGAGAAAAGCGTTTCGAAAAGAAATAATTTATCTCAAAAAGCTGTACTGAAATCGATTCCAGTACAGCTTTTTTTGTAAAAATTCATGAAACAACGGTTGAACGCTGACGAAAAATAGATTATACTATAAAATGTCGGTTTGGCTGCAAGGACAGCGTCGCCGGTGTGCATATCGCAGGGATGCCCTTTGACAGGCACTGTTTTTGACTGCGATAAATGTTGAGAGGCGGAGAGAGTCCTCCGCCGGAAAGCCTGTGCCCGCAGCCGCTGCGGTGTGCAGCAGCGGGAAGGGAATGACCTGAATGAAAGGACGTATGCGGCCTTATCTGCCGGAGCTGACCATCCGGGATTACAACACCTATGAGTGGTATCTGCGGGGCGTCCGCCGCCAGCTCTACACCACCTATGGGCTGTATTCCTGCTACGGTCTGCGCTATAATGGTGTGCTGTTTGCCCTGCTGGCAGACAGTCTGGCAGGACGTCCGGCCACCTGCAAAAAAATGCGGATGCCCGGCACCCTGCTCTGGCAGCAGATGATGTGCCAGACGCAGGGCATCCGGCTGGCTGCGCAGGTGGAAGTGCTGCTCAGCTGGCACCGGCTGCAGGATGCCCAGTGGGCCGACCTGCCCCCGAAAAAGAAGCTGCGCCGGATGGCAAACTTCGTCCTGCTGCGGGGAGCCTATAAAAAGGCAGCGGCCGAGAATCCTGCACTGGAGCGCATTTTTGTGCAGGAGCGGGATCAGGCCAATGTCCAGATGACCCTGAACGCCAAAAACTATCTGCTGGCCGCAGAACCTAAGGGAAACCTCTACGGTGCGCTCTATTCGGTGCTGGCCACCGATGACCCCAATCAGCGTAAGAGCATGCACTATATCGGCAGCTGCATCGGCCGGGCAGCTTATCTGCTGGATAAGGCGGAGAGCTTCGTTCGGGATAAGGTCAAGGGCCGGTACAATGTGTTTCTGGTCAATGGCATCACGGACCGGAAAACGGCCCGGGAAAATGCGCAGCGGCAGGCACTGGCCATGGCCAATGACCTTGTCCGCGCATACGGGATGCTGGATATCAAGCTCTACCGCACCCTGCTGGATAACATTATGATTTTGGGCTTCCGCCATGCCGTAGACCCGCTGGATGCGGAGAACCAGCCTGTGAGCTGGGAGATGCCGTGAAGGGCCGCAGGAGCAAAAGCTGGGCCATGGCCTACTGCGGTATGGCCGCAGCGCTCAGCGTGGCCCTGATGCTTCTGGGAGCGGTCATCCCCATTGCTATGTACATCGCCCCGGCGGTGGCAAGTTTCCTCATCGCTACGGTCTGCATGGAATGCGGCAAGACCATGGCTCTGACGGCCTACGGCGCGGTGAGCCTGCTGGGAATCCTCTTCGTGCCGGATAAAGAGGTCGTTCTGACGTTCGTGTTCCTGCTGGGCTATTATCCGCTGGTAAAGCCCTATTTTGAAAAGATACATCCGCCTCTGCTGCGGGGCGTCTGCAAGCTGCTGCTCTGCAACGGCGGTGTGCTGGTGATGTATGGGCTGATCCTTCTGCTCATCCCGGCGGGCAGTATCGCGCAGGAGATGCGCACCACGGCGCTGGTGGTCTCGCTGGCAACGCTGGCGATGGGCAATGTGGCGTTCCTGCTCTACGACCGGGCACTCCACAATATGCTGATGGTTTATCGGCTGGTCTGGCAACCCAAGCTCCATAAAATGCTTGGCATGCATTGACGCCGGAGACATTTTATGGTATAAATAAAGCCGACCTTTTCCGTCTGTTTCTGACAGCTCCCATAAAAGGGGGCTGTTTTGTTTCAGCGAAAATTCAAAAGGGATGAAAGAGGGAAGGACTCACTTTTATCGCAAGTCAAAAAATTAGTGCAACATTGAAACAGCATATTTGCGATATGCAATTCAACGTTGCTGCTGTTGCATTAAAAAAGTTGAATTGCTATAGTTGACGAAAAGCGCCGGGCCACGCGGGTGACAGCTGTGAGGGTGACGAGGAGAGGGATCATCGAAATTTTCGGCGGGTGTTCCTCCGGTTGATGAACAGGCTTATACCAGCCGTAGAGAAGGGCAAAAAACGGCAGCAATACCGTAACAGAACCCTTTCAAAGAAAGCCATACGAAAACATATTATTTCTTAAGAGGCTGACAGTTGTTGTGCGCTTTTTTCTGCGCCGGGCTGTCGGCATGGAGGTGTTTTGTATGTGTGGCATTGTAGGTTATGTTGGCAGACGCAACGCACAGGAAGTGCTGCTGAACGGACTGGAAAAGCTGGAATATCGTGGTTATGATTCCGCCGGCGTCGCACTGGCGCTGGATGGCGGCATCCGGGTGGTCAAGAGCAAGGGCCGTCTGGCAGTGCTGCGGGAAAAGCTGAAGGAAGCAGCCCTTCCGGAGAGCTTCTGCGGCATCGGCCATACCCGCTGGGCCACCCATGGCGAACCCAGCGACGTCAATAGTCATCCCCATTCTACCCCCCGCGTGAGCATCGTTCATAACGGTATCATCGAGAATTACGGCCCCCTGAAGGAGAGCCTGATGGCACAGGGCGTCACCTTTGAGAGCGAGACGGACACGGAAGTGCTGGTCAAACTCATCGACCACTTCTGCTGTGCTCAGCCCAGGGTCAGCCCGCTGACTGCTTTACGGGAAGCGTTGGCTATGGTGCGGGGCAGCTACGCTCTGGGCGTTCTCTTCCGGGAGGAGCCGGACACCATCTACGCCTGCAAGAAGGAGAGCCCCCTCATCGTGGGCTGGGGCGAGGGAGAAAACTTCATCGCCTCGGATATCCCGGCCCTGCTGAAATATACCCGCCGCTACAGCGTGCTGGAAGAGGGCGATATGGCCGTCGTCAAGGCCGATGGCATCCAGTTCTATGATGCCTACGGCCAGCCGGTGGAGCGGGAGATCCTGACCGCCAGCTGGGATGAGGAAGCAGCAGAGAAGGGCGGCTTCCCTCACTTCATGCTGAAAGAGATCCATGAGCAGCCCGCGGCCATCACGGCCACCGTCAGCCCCCGCGTGGAGGA
>ERZ808240.4123-NODE-4123-length-13201-cov-5.935722_pt1 | contig 13201 bp, 15 predicted proteins | sample MGYA00521084_ERZ808240 | MGnify/ENA primary metagenome ERZ808240 (study PRJEB31516, sample SAMN03275571) | gut metagenome | biome: mammalia-associated habitat; material: feces | host: Papio cynocephalus | place: Kenya | collected 2012-08-06 ... | reverse complement strand
ATTTCAACACATTGCCTAAGTTTTTTATTCAACGCACGTTATTTCGAACAGAGCGTATCTCTCCACCTCATCAGTATAGCCGATTTGCTCAGCCTCAAACGTGTATGTTCCCGGCTGAGTAGGCGTTACATGAAGAATGTGCCTATCTGAACCTCCGGGAGCAGAATTTTTGGGCATAGGAATTATTTCTCGTTCAACCTTTAATTGTTCTGAACTTTCTGTCAAAGAAACAAGCTTCCACCACGAATTAAACGGACCGAATTTTAATTCCTGTCCGACGCGGAGCGTTACGGGGAATCCGCCGAGTTTTGCACAGTAACGAAGCAAAATTCTCGCGTCCGAGGCTGTTATTTTTCCGTCGAAATTTACATCCGCGTTTTTTTTCTGATAGTCCTCCAAATCTTCAAGTTTTGCAGAAAACCTTAACACATCGCGCGCAGCCACGGCATTACGTTCATAACTTACATGACTGTTATTAATTACTTTGTGTACATATCCCGGAAAAAGAGTCACTTCTACAGCATTGATTTTTTCCTGCCCATTTGCGGTAACAGAAACCGCGCCTGCCGGCAAAACCAAAGATATAACCGTCAATACGGATAATATAATTGTAATAATACGTTTCATAAAGAACATCTCCTTAGCTTAAAAGTTTTTAATTAAAAAGCTAAATACAGATCTTCGATTTTTTAGAATGTCTGCAAAACATTGTTCTGTCCTCCGTTTTTTGTAATTCCATTGTATACAAAACGGGCAATGATGTAAATATTTATTTCACCATTGTAATTATTTTCGGTTAAATAAACATACGAACGAATGAAAAATTGCATATTTTACATAAAAACAAGGCAACATGCCGAAAATTTCAGCACATTGCCTGATTATGTTCAATTATATCCGTTATTTTACAGCGTCGTCATACGCTTTTTTGAACGCGGGAATCGAGCGGACTATCATATCGTACGATACGCAGTACGAGGCTCTGACATATCCCGGACAGCCGAACGAATCGGCGGGGACAAGCAGAAGGTCATACTTTTTGCATATCTCGCTGAATGCGTTGTCGTCGCCGTCGGGAGCTTCTATAAACATATAGAACGCGCCGTCGGGGCTTGCGCATTTGTAGCCGATATCCGTAAGCGATTTATAGAGATAATCCCTGTTCTTTCTGTACGCCTCAATGTCGGGACGGACGGACGCGCACTTCTCGATAACGCGCTGGAAGAGCGACGGAGCGCACACAAAACCGCTGCACCTTGCCGCGCCCGCGACAGCCGCGTACAGACGCACGGAGTCGTCGGCTTCTTTCGGAACGAGGACGTAGCCGATACGCTCGCCGGGGAGCGAAAGCGACTTGCTGTACGAATAGCACACAACGGTGTTTTTATAGAACTTTGCGGTAAACGGAGTCGGAACAGAGGTAAAATTGAGCTCTCTGTACGGCTCGTCGGAAATAAGATAAACGGGATGGGAGAACTCCGCCGACTTCTTTTCAAGGAGCGCACCGAGCTTTTTAAGCGTATCCGCCGAATAAACCGTGCCGGACGGGTTATTGGGAGAATTTATAATAACCGCCTGAGTGTTTTCGGTTATCATGTTTTCGAGTTCGTCAAAATTAATCTGAAAATGCTCCTTGTCCGCGCTTACGCATTTAAATGTAAGACCGTTTGACTCTGCAAAACATTTATACTCGGGGAAATACGGAGCGACTGCGATAAGCTCGCTTTTTTCATTCGCGCATAACGCTCTGAATACAGAGATAAGCGAAGCCGCCGCACCGCACGTAAGGTACAGTTCGCCCGCTTCGTACGAAGTGCCGAAACGCGAATTAAGGTCGTCCGCAATAGCTTTTCTCGCGCCGAAGTCGCCTGCCGCGCTGGTGTAGCCGTGAACGTCTATCGGGTCGCGCTCGTTTAATATATCGATAATCGCCGTCTTGACTTCTTCGGGCGCGGGAACGCTCGGATTGCCCAGCGAATAATCATATACGTTCTCCGATCCGACAACGGCTTTGCGCTGACTGCCGTACTCGAACAAATCTCTTATAGTCGAGCGGTTGCTGCCGTAAAAATAAAATTTTTCGTTTAACACTTTTATGCCCCCTGATGCTCAAAGCCCGCTTTGAACGCCTTGAGATTTATATCGAGAATCTTTTCGGGAAGAACCTCTTTCAAAACTTCCTCCCAGTCTATATCGGTCATACCCGTAGCCTTTATCATCGCGCCGAGCAGAACGATATTCATACATCTCGCATTGCCCAATTCAACCGCGATATGACCCGCGTCGAGAACAACGGTCTTAAAATTTTTCTGCATGGCTTCAACCGTTCCCTTGGGGTATTCGCAAGCGCCCGAGGCTACGCTCATGGGTACTATTTCGTAATCGTTGATAACAGCGGTACCGTCCTTTTTAAGGAAATGCGCGTATCTGACGGCTTCCATTTTTTCAAACGAGATAAGCATATCGGCCTGTCCCTCGCCTATAATCGGTGAGTAAACCTTATCGCCGTAACGAATCTGAGTTGAAACGCTTCCTCCGCGCTGGCTCATACCGTGAACCTCGCTCATTTTAACGTCGTAACCCGCCTTGATAAGTCCGCGGGTGAGTATCTTGCTGACGAGGATAGCTCCCTGTCCTCCGACTCCTACTATAAGTAAGCTTCTTACCGGCATCTTATTTCTCCTCCTTTTCAATCGCGCCGAACGGGCATACCTGATTGCATACCGTACAGCCTACGCAGAGCGTTCTGTCAATATCGGCTTTGCCGTCCTTCATTGAAATCGCGGGACAGCCGACTTTCAGGCACTTTTTACAGCTTCTGCATTTATCTGTATTTACATGGCACATACCAATGTCGTGTTTGACTTTCTTAAGGAGAAGGCACGGTCTGCGTGTGATAATCGCCGCAGGAACCTCGCTCGCGAGCGCGTCGTTTACAGCCTTTTCCATGGCGGTAAGATCCTGCGGGTCAACGATTATAACATTCTGATACCCCATAGCCTCGAGAATTTTTTCGGGTCTGATAGCGGGAGCGGGTTCGCCCATGAGCGTCTCGCCGCTGCCGGGGTTGTCCTGCTGACCCGTCATGCCGGTAATCGAGTTATCAAGAATACATGGGATGATGCGTCCCTTATTATAAATAATCTCCGCCGCGCCCGTCATTCCCGAATGGAAGAACGTCGAGTCACCGACTATTCCGAATACTTTTTTATCATTCTCGCCCATGACCTCGAACGCCTTTGAAATACCCATGCCGACGCTCAAACCGCCGCCCATGCATACGCACGTATCCGTAGCGTTAAGGGGCTTCGCGCTGCCGAGGGTGTAGCATCCGATATCACCGGAGATAACGTAGTTTCTGCCCTTGCCGAGGGTGTAGAAAAATCCTCTGTGCGGGCATCCGGGACAGAGCACGGGAGGTCTGCCGACAGCCTTTACGTCAAGAACGGTAAACTCTGCTTTTTTGCCGAAAATGCACTCGTTTAATATCTGAGGATTAAGCTCGTACATGTTCGGAACAACGTCCTTGCCGATACAGTCGATACCGGCGGCTTTAATCTGTTCCTCCATGAACGGCTCAAGCTCTTCGATAACATAGAGCTTCTTTACCTTTGAAGCAAAATCCTTAATAAGATTCATAGGCATGGGATATGTAAATCCTAACTTAAGGAACGACGTGTCCTCGGGGAAAACTTCCTTTGCGTACTGATACGCGACGCCCGCAGTGATAACGCCGACCTCCGAGCCGTTCATTTCGACCTTATTAAGTTTCGACGTGCAGGCAAACTCAGCCATATCCTTTAACTTCTGTTCGAGAACAGGGTGATGCGCCATTGCGTTCGCGGGGGTGGAAACGAACTTTGTCGGATCCTTTTTATATCCTTCATATTTAAAATCATATCTCTCGCCGGGCTCTACAAGACTCTTCGAATGACATACTCTCGTAGTGACTCTGAAAAGTACGGGGATGTCGAATTTCTCGCTGATCTCGTACGCCTCTTTAATAAAATCCTTGCACTCCTGCGAATCCGACGGCTCTATCATAGCCATCTTCGCGCTCTTTGCATAGTAACGGTTGTCCTGCTCGTTCTGGGATGAATGCATCGACGGGTCGTCCGCGCTTATAATTACGAATCCCCTGCCGATACCGTTGTACGTCGCGGTAAAAATCGGGTCTGCCGCCACGTTCATTCCGACGTGTTTCATCGCGCAGACTGAGCGCACTCCGCCGATTGACGCGCCGTACGCGACTTCAGTCGCTACCTTTTCGTTGGGCGCCCACTCGCAGTAAACGTCCTTATATTTCGGAAGATTTTCGAAAATCTCCGTGCTGGGTGTTCCGGGGTATGCGGAGCCTACCTTGACTCCCGCTTCCCACAGACCGAGAGCCGCCGCCTCGTTGCCGGACATAAGCTGTTTCATAATATATCACCTTTTCCGTATTTTCTTACATAATTATATATTATTATAGCATGCCCGTACACGTAATACAATGTAAATTTTTTATTCCTATATGAGTCAAATTTTGTGAACGTTGACACGATTTTCATTGTTTTTTAACTTTAAATATGTTATTATTAAGAAGAAGGTGCTGAAGATTTTTTATGAAAAAACTGATTATATATATTTTCGCCGTCGTTTCGCTGATGTCCGCTTTTATTTTAAGCGCGTCAGCAGCCGGCACATATTCGATAAAAAACGTTAATATAACCGCCGAACCGCAGATGAACGGCGACGCGTCGGTCATGAGCGAATGGACGGTTGAATTCGGCGCAGAGCGAAGCGACGGTTTCGAGCTTGAGATTCCGATTCCCGATGACGCCGAGTATAAATTTACGTCCGTAGATAATATTTCCGCCGACATCGATTCGTCAAACGTTCCGCTGAGCGCGGAGGCGTCGACCGACATTGACGGCGGGTACGCGGATTATACGTATACGCTGAGCGAATCGGACTCCGCGATAAAAGTAAAGTGGAACCTTAAATGTTTCGGCGAAACGCACGTTTTCAGGCTCTCCTACACTCTTTCCTCGGTCGTAAAAAATATTGACTCGCAAAACGTTTTTTACTGCAATTACATTCCCGAATCGATTTCGCCCATGTGCGAAAACGCATCGATAACGGTAAAACTCCCGTCGGACTGCTCGGGCAAAGACGTCGGACTTTTAACATCTAACAATTATAAGTGCACGAGGGACAAAACCTCCGTAACCTTCACGGGCGGAAAAACACCGGGCGGAGCGTTTATCGGCATTTCGATTCCGTCGGACAAGTTTACGTCTCTTCAGACATACACAACCTCCCCCGAGGGCTGGACGGCGGGCAGAATAATTCTGCTAATTTTCGCGTGCGCGCTCGCACTGACGGCAATACTCTGTCTTATATTCTCAAAACGCATAATGATATCTTCATTCAGACGTTCGTGCCGTAAGAATTCGTATATAGAACCGAGCGACAAGGCGATTGAATCCGTCATGCAGTCGCTGAGCGCCGCCGAGATTCTGAAAACAACGTCGTTATCCGTTTACAATGAGGCTGATTTGTTCATTTATACCGTTTTACAGCTGGCGCAGAGGGGCGTTCTGATTAAACACAAAGGAGCTGTTCTCCCGTCGGGCGAGGGCGGAAAACTTAAAAAACACGAGGAAAAAGCGCTGAGCTTTTTCACCGATGAAAAAACAAAATCAAGCGCGGACTTCTATCGTTTTATCAATAAATTCAACAGAAAAGTAAAAGGCGTTTCGCCGTTTTCCTGTCTTAATAAAACGAAGCGTGAACTTTGCAGAAAATGCTTTGAAATCGAATCGACAGCCGAAACTTACGACGGCATCGTAGGCTCGTCGATAAGCGAGGACGTTTTTAAAACCGGCAAAATTTCCGACGCGGATCTTGTCAGATTCATGTTCAGGGAAAACAACGGAAAAAATCACGTCTCGAACGGACTTTTCGCATTCAGAGAGGTCTACGAGGACGGTTTTGAAGAAATATTAAAAGAGAAAAAACACGGATAAGGGGCGTTAAAAATGAAAAAATATGTTGTGGCTCTCATTCACGAATACGGTTCGTCGGGCAGACTTATAGGCAAAAAACTGTCCGAAAAGCTCGGTATAGGCTATTACGACAAAGAAATTCTTGCTCTGCTTACAAAGAAAAAGGGCATATCCCCTCAGGCGGCGGAGGAACTTGACGAAAAAAGAACATCGAGCTTCCTCTACTCCGTATTTTCCGCCTCGCAGACGCGCCCGCTCAACGACGAGGTGTTCATTGCAAAAGCGGATATTATAAAGGAGCTTGCCGACGAAAAATCGCCGTGCGTTATCATAGGTTCATGCTGTGACTACATACTCTCCGGAAGGGACGACGTTATAAAGGTATTCATTCACGCGCCGTTTGAAAAGAGAAACGAGCGCCTTGCAAACGAATTGAAAGAAAAAAGCGCTAACACACCCGGAATTCTTAAAAAAAAGGACAAACAGAGAGCGGACTACTACAATCACTTCACGTTCAATAAGTGGGGCGACATGAAAAATTACGATTTGTGCATAAACAGCGAAATAGGCACCGACACCGCCGTAGATTTGATTGCCGCCGTGATAGGCGATATGTTTAAAGATTAAGGGGTTTTACATTTATGAATTATATATCACCGTCGATACTCTCAGCTGATTTTTCGCGCCTGGGAGAGGAGATTTCAAACATATCAGCCGCGGGCGCGGACATGATACATATTGACGTAATGGACGGCATGTTCGTACCTAATATTACACTCGGCGCACCGATTGTCAAATCTGTCAGAAAATGCTCGGATAAGATTTTCGACGTTCATTTAATGATAAACGAGCCGATAAGATACGTTGAGGATTTTGCAAAAGCCGGCGCGGACATTATATGTTTTCATATAGAGGCGTCGTCCGACGTCGAAGCAACTGTCGGCAAAATAATTTCGCTGGGCAAAAAGCCCGCAATAGCATTAAAACCGGGAACAAAAGCCGAAGAAGTGTTCAAATATCTCGATAAACTTTACATGGTTCTCGTGATGACGGTCGAACCCGGATTCGGCGGTCAGAGCTTCATGCCCGACATGATGGATAAGGTTAAAACCGTGAGAGACGAATGCAAAAAAAGAAACCTCGATATGAGAATCGAGGTCGACGGCGGAATCAGCGATAAAACAGCACCCGAAGCCGTTAGGGCGGGCGCGGATGTCCTCGTCGCGGGAAGCTATATTTTCTCCGCCGAGGACAGAAAAGAAGCTGTGGAAAAATTAAAAAACGCGAAGTAAACAATGATTTATTGTTTTTAAATGTAAACAATCTTTTGTAGGGGAAGACATTGTCTTCCCGGGGTAAAGGCAGTAAATTTTTAAATATGATTTTGCCTTCGGAAACCCGGAAATTTCATATTGCTGACGCAAATTTATTATTGATAAAACCATAAGTCTCATGCGGGAAGACAATGTCTTCCCCTACATAATTTGTTTGTCCTTTTAATAAATTATTGTTTTGCGGGTGTTGACAAATTTTTATTTCACAAGTATAATATAAATACAAGGAGTTATCCGATAGACGGCTTGCTCTTAGTTAATGTTTAAAATAACCGTTCCTAAAGGCAAAATTGGGCGGTTATTTTTTTTCTTTACAACAAATTGTAACTATGATGATCATAACTATTGTTATGTATACTATAGCCTCTGTCATAAGCTCCACCCCCTTATTAATAAGAGGGCGAAACGCCCTCTCAAGTAAAAGGGCAAACCGCCTGCCGTTTATAGATAGCTCCAAGGTTCGCAGAATTATTCTGCGGACTTATTTATTTTACCGCAATAATCTTTTTTTTGTAAATACTATTTAAAAAAATTCGACAGAATTTTACACAAAATCTATTCACTCTTACTTAAAAAAAATCGGCGGTCGTATGACCGCCGTAGACTGTCGATAAAGTACCTGAACCACGCCTTAAAGACACGTTATGTTTTGTTATATCAGAAAAAAAGATTTTTATAGATCAATTGCAAATATATTTTGATTTTTAATAAAATGCCCCGAAACCTGATGATTTCAGGACATTTGCGTTTTTCGTTTTTTTCTTCGCTGCGGTACTTTTGTACAGCGACGCTCGAAAGAAAACGAAATTCAGGCACCTTCTCGGCAGTCTCACAGCGTGCCGAAAACTACTTTTTCGACACGCTGCGGCGGTCGTATGACCGCCGAATCTTTTATTTATTTGTTGTTCCAAAAGAGGATTTTATCAAAATATCCTCTTCCGCCGACGGTGTCCATAATAACGCCGTCGAGCCATGTTACGAATTTATAGAACATTCTCTGGAACCACGACTGACCCGACGAGGATGAAGCCTGCAAGCAGCCGACATTTACGAGAGCCTGTTTCAAATTCTCGGTGACTTTATCTACGACATCCTGTCCGCTGACAGTGTCCGCATAAACGGCCTTTGCAGCGTCGTACGCCGTTTTAACCTCGGCAATCTGCTCGTCGGTGTACTTGCCGTCCTCGTTCGCCATCACGGTTTCCGCGTCGGGAAATACCCAGCGTTTGAGCTGTTTCGTATTTCTCGCAACGAGCCACTGTGAGAAATCGGGGTCGGAATTAATATCCTTGATTTCGCCCGTGAGGAGTTTACCGCACAGTCTGATTGCAACGTCGTTATAACCGATCTCATGGTGCTGATTCGTGAAGAACCAGGTAGTATCGGGTGAGAAGCATGTTGAAGCGTCAACGCTGCCGTCGGGAGAAGTATAAGCGTTCTCATAACCGAGGCTCTTGCCCGCTTTTGCCGTCGTCGCGCCGATAGAAGTCGAAACTACGGGAATAACCGCGTCCGAATTCGTCTTTGCCGTGCTTGCAACAATACCGAAGAAGTTGTACGTTCCGTCAAGGTACGTAAGACCGTAGCCCGAAAGAGTGTAAACCTCAACGCCCTGCGACTTTGCAGAAGCGAGGTTTGATTTGAGATTGACTCTCGCCTCCTGGAAAGCGTCGGTCTTTTCTCTTAATACCGCGTGATCGTCGTCGGAGAGATATCTGTCCGCAAGAGCCTCGTATTTATCCGAGGGAACCATAGCCCACATCTGCGCGTCGTTTATAAGAATGGTATCGAGTATGCCGTCCATCGCCGCGGTAAGAATCGCGTAAAGGCAGGGCTTGGGGAGAAGTCTCAGAGCAATATTTATAAGATGTCCGACTGCTCTGTCGCTTCCGTTAGCCTCCATAACCGCGGGAATATAATCGTGATAGAGGAATGTGTCATCAAGATTCCAGTTTCTGCCGTAAAAATCGCTGATGATCTCGGTTCCGTCGAGACAGGAAACGATATTGATTATTCTGTTAATGTTCGAGAAATCGCCGTTGTAATTATCGGCAATCGTCTGGCAGTACGCGTCGAGAATCGTTCCGCCGAGGCTGACCGTAACAAGATTAACCTTGTCACAGTTGTTCTGCTTTTTAACGTTCTCAATATAGTCTACAAGACCTCTGCCGGCTTCCATCGGGTCGCCGATAAGCGGGAATGTGTAAAGGTAGATATAATCCTCGCCGTTCGCAACGCCGTAAGTCGATTCAATTGAAGAAACGACCTCCTGCATGGGGAGCATGCGGTAGAACCATGCGTTGTCATCCTCACTGAATGTAGAAAGAGGACCGTCGAACGATTCGCATACAAGATTGTTTGCGGGTGTGCCGTCGTTATTAACCTTCTGAACATAGAAAAGGTCGCATACGGTGTCGTAAACAGCCTCGTCAAGACCTATGTCAGCCTTGAGGAATATGGCGGCAAGCAGGGGGAACAAAAGCTTTTTGACGATTCTCTTTACAAGGTTGGAATTGTCGATAATAAGCAGTCCGCCTCCGATGTCGTTACCGCTCGAGTCCTTGACTCTGTTGCCGTCCTCATCGCAAAGATACGACGGAGAGTGGTTGATACCGGGGAGAATAATGGTGGGATAAAGCGTATCGTCGCTGTCGGATGAAACGCCGTTTGCCGAAGCGAGAGCTTTTTCAACGCTTATCTCGGCAGTTTCCGGTTTTGAAGAAAGACCAAGTCCCATAACTGAGAAAATCATGGTCATAGTCAGTACAACCGCAAGAAATTTTTTTGTTCTGGCTGTCATAACCGATCCTCCTAATTTATTAGATTCGTACCGTCATTTTATCACAAATAAAAAGTTTTTTCAATATTTTTTAAGTAATAATTATAAGAATTCGCACTCATTCAAAATATAAAAAATTACCGAAGATACATTTTATATGTCGATGTCGATTATTAATTGCCACGTAATTTATTTTTACTGCAAAATCGACAGCGATACGTTTTCCGCACCGCTGCCGATTATTATTTTTTATTACAATATAAATTATGCTTAGCAGTTTCCGACCGAATTATTATCAGTCGTCCTCGCCCGCGTTTTTCTTCGCTTCGGCGATAACTTTCTGCGCTGCAAAAAAAACAGTCAAATTAATGCAATACATGAAAATTAATCAAAAAAATGTTAATCAATTTTTGATTAATTTTTGTATTGACAAATAGAAAAGTTTGTTATATAATCGTTGTTAATGATTGGAGGATTTACAATGGGATACACAAAATTCGGCGAATTCATGAGAATACTAAGAATAAAAAACCACGAAGTAATGCTTGACACAGCAAATTTATTGGGCGTTAAATTACCTTTTATTTCCACGGTTGAAAATGGCAAACGGAACGTTCCCGATGAATGGATACCTATTATAACTGAACATTATCATTTAAACGACAGCGAGAAAAAAGAACTGTTTGACGCTGTTGAGAATTCAAAAACACAGGTAAAGATTAATCTTATATCCGCTTCTGCTGTTCAAAGACAAGCAGCTGTTCAATTTCAAAGATCATTTGAAAAATTAGATGAAAAAACGGCTGCTGAATTAATTAAAATTCTTAGTAAGGAGGACGGTTAATGGACTACGAAACAAGAGCCGCCAGCAGAAAAGAACTTCGATTATTTGCAGAATTTTTCAGAACAATATGTGAATTAACTCCGAATGAGCCTGTCGATCCGGTTCTTCTGCTGGACAAACTTCCGGATTATGAGGGATTCGACAATGTGTATTATGACATTGTTGAAGATCAAACATTGCCAAAGCATGTTCCTGCACGATGTACGCTAAAAAATGATGAATATCTTATCGAAATAAAAGAATCCGTTTACAGAGGAGCCTGCGAAAGAAATGTCGGCGGATACAGAATGCACATCATGCATGAAATAATGCATGTTTTTGCGGATAAAATCGGCTTTAAGCCGATTTTATCAAGAGAGCTATCCGGCAGCACGGCTCCTTACAGAAGGATTGAATGGATAGTAAAGGCGTTAGCCGGCGAAGTTATGATGCCATATTGCGCTACTAAAGGAATGAATGAAAAAGAGATTATGGAAACATACGGCGTTTCGCAGGAAGCGGCAAAAAAAAGACTGACATATTAAAAATTTAAGGCGGTGATGTAATTTGATTGTATAAAAAACTATGATAATTGCTGCCAACAATTATCCATAGGTTAAAATGATAATTTTTATTAATTCAGAGGATACAAAATTCTTCAAACTGAAAAAAGTGTCCTCTAATAATTAGGAGGAAATATATTTATGATTAAGGGTTTAAATGAATATGAAAAGTATAAAGTAATACGACCGATATTCGCTGAATTCAAATATGATGAATTTCAAATGCCTGTTATCAGAAAGACCGGCATAAACGAAATTGACTGGAACTACATTGATGTTTTAGGATATCAAAATTTAAATAAAAATGATGACAATTCAAATAATTTAATTCTAATGTTTAATTATGACAAAGTCTTACTTTCATTATGGAACTCTCCATTAAAAAAAATAGCCCTTTTTAGAACCTGCGCCGCAATAGCGACACCCGATTTCAGCATTTATCCGACTATGAATTACAACGAAATTCGACATAATGTTTACATGAATCGCTGGCTGGGATGCACTTGGCAGTCGTACGGATGTTCAGTTATTCCTACGATCGGTTGGGCTTCCCCAGACACTTACGATATTTTGTTTCAGCGGATTGGAATACGGTTCTGTTGTCATCATTTCAACCATCGGTTGTCAAAAACATAAAGATATCTTTTTAGATGGATTTTATGAAATGAAGTCAAAAATCAATCCGCCTCTGATTATTGTAGTCGGGGATATGATTAAAGGTATGACAGGCACTTTCTGCAACTTCAGATACACAGAATCATTTAACAATAATTTCAAACAATTAAAAATCGAACAGGTATTTACCATAAAGGAGGCCATATAATGGGTTCAAGAGGTGCATTTGTAAGTGTTGATAAAAATGATTTTTCCTTTATAGACGGAGGTCAGCATTACTGTTCAATAGGAAATTTATCAAGTGATTCGAATGTAAAAATACTCATTCAAGATTCGAATAATGTCAAAGCCCCGGAGTTTTCACATACTTCCGAAAGAGTCTATGCGATAGTTAAAGACGGAAAGCTCAAACACTTAGCGTATTATGACGAGAATCACAAACAGTCTGTAAGCGTAGATTTAGCCCATCCTCATAATGGAGTTCAGCCTCATAGACATGTTTACCTCGGGCATAATAAAAATGATCCTGGAATTCCACCTACAAAAGAAGAGGAAGCCTTAATAGAAAAAATACGAAAGGAATTTCATTTGAAATGAGAAAAAACGAATATAATTCACTCGAAGAATTCACGTCGCAATACATAGGCGAATGGTCTCCGTCCGACGGACACTGGCTGGGTCTGGATTTTAAGTACAACGGTAAAGAATACAGATTATCCACCGGAGCGATGTTTAACGACTCCGAGATCGATTGTTTGTTTTACTTATACTATAACAACGGAAATACTTATAAACTTCTCGGCGCATATAAAAATATGGATGATTTACTGAAGAGTAAAGTTATTGAACAAACAGCTTTTGCAAGTATAATCATGAATGATGACACAGAATTACTGGGGCAGGATTAAAAAATCCCCATTGACGCTGCCACATCAATGGGGATTCAAAGGATACAAAATCCTTCAAACTGTACTTTTAGTATACCGCTAAATAATCATTTTGTCAACATCTAATATTTGACATTACAATAGCAAAAGAGAGCCGAACCCCATAAGCCCAAAACGCACCGTCTCACGCCTCTGAGAACGGTTTTTCCC
>ERZ808240.4121-NODE-4121-length-13208-cov-3.044096_pt1 | contig 13208 bp, 13 predicted proteins | sample MGYA00521084_ERZ808240 | MGnify/ENA primary metagenome ERZ808240 (study PRJEB31516, sample SAMN03275571) | gut metagenome | biome: mammalia-associated habitat; material: feces | host: Papio cynocephalus | place: Kenya | collected 2012-08-06 ... | reverse complement strand
ACGATTTAACACTTACAAAGTTACAATTGTTTACACAAAATTATTGACACAATCGCTTATACTAATCATTTTTCATAACTTTCTTGTTCTATAAACCATCTTTTTACTGTATGATTGCTGACATGCATTAGTCTTGCTGCTTCTCTTTGCGATATTTCTCTCTTCTTCCATTTTTGATAGCATTGCATAAAACAGGTAGGTCTTCTTTTCTTTTTTCGTCCAAATTTCGTCCCATTTTGTAATGCAATTTCTATACCTTCTCTCTGTCTTTGCTTTATATTTTCTCTTTCAACTTGCGCTACATAGGATAATATTTGTAGAACAAGATCCGCAATGAATTTTCCAGTTAAGCCGTTCACTTGATCTGTTGTGTTTAATAAAGGAAAATCTAGAACAATTATATCTACATCCATTCTTGTAATTTTATGCCATTGTTCAATAATCTCATCATAGTTTCTACCTAGTCTGTCGATTGATTTGATGTAAATAATGTCACCCGGTGTTATCACTTTCAACAATTTACAATATGCTTCTCTCAAAAAATCCTTACCTGACTGTTTATCAATAAACATATTGGTTTGATGAATTCCCATTTTTTTCATAGCTTCTACTTGTCTAGCAACATTTTGTTCTTTCGTTGACACTCGAATATACGCATATCTTTTCATTATAATTCACCTAATATTCCTTCTAAATTTGTATGTGCGATTTCGTGTCAAAGAATTATCTGCATAAAATATGTAAATGCATGCATATAATGAAATTTCAAGTATACAAATCACATTATTTTGCGTTATCATTATTTCTTGAGATAGATAAATTGCTGGTTATTTATTCTCAAAAATAAAATGTCCTAACCGTAACTCCCTTCGGCTTTAGGACATTTTTATTTCATATGTATTGAAGCATGTGACAAAACATTTGTCTTATCTGTTATTGTATCGTCATCTAGCGTCGTATTCATTCTTTCTTCTGACTTTCGTACAGAAATAAGAACAGTAGAATTCGGGGAAATCACGAAATCTCCATAGACAGTTGAAGCATAGAATGGTTCTTGTCCAATATTGCGGATAAATACTGGCGTAAATTTTCCTTTCCATTCATCAAATTGGTATGCATTTTTTCCAAATGGGAAAAAACGAAATGCATAATCCATTTTAGGATCTGAAAGAACAAATGCATCTTCAAACATCCCACGTTGAATGTCATAATCTACACGCTTATATATTTTTTTACCTTGCCGCAATTCTAGTGACACAAAGTGATTTAAAATATCTGAAGAAAATGTCAAGATTGCACAGTTTCTATATGCATCTGGATCATCCGCTTTCTTTTGTTTTTCTTTTTTTCGCTGCTCAGATTGTTCAATTTTATTAAACACTGTTACATCATTTGGCCACAAGAAATCACGTAATGCTCTTCGTAGTACACGTTTATCTAATTCATCATGTTCTGCGTATTTTGCCAAATATTCTGAATTCTCCGTGTATATATGTAACGCACCCCATCCCACTTCCAATTTTGTGATAAAAGAAGTATGTACCCATTGTCCATCTTGAAAATTATCATTTCCGCTAATATTCCCCCAAACTCTATATTTTTCTTTGATCTTTTCAAAATACCAATTTTTCAACGTATATACACTAATCATGTCTACTATTTTACCCCAAAAAGAAAAGACAGTCATTCTGTCTTTTCCTATTATATTATTCAACGCTATTAATCAAATCTAGAATCGCATCACGAATTGCTGCATTCTTTTCTTTTGCTTTATCCATGCTTTCATCATTCGCATAGAAATAGAATTTGATCTTTGGTTCTGTTCCACTAGGACGAATCGCAAACCATGTATCTGCATCTATGAAGAAACGCATTGCATTTTGTGCAGGCAAGTCCTCTACCCCACCAATATAATCAACAATATGATCAACACTATAACCTGCAATTGTTGTAGGCTGATTAGCACGAATCCACTGCATCATTCTTTCGATTCTAGCTCTGCCAGTAATACCATCTAATACAATATTGACACCTTCTTCACATGTATATCCATACTTTTCATAGATTGCTTGTAAAACATCCCACAATGTTTTTCCTTGTTTTCTATAATACGCTGCAGCTTCTGTCACCAACATACCTGCAGAAATCCCATCTTTATCACGAATGTCTTCACACCCAGCATAGCCAACACTCTCTTCATAGCCAAACAAATATGTATAACCATGTTCATGAAGATACGGAATCTTTCCACAAATATTTTTAAAACCAGTTAAAGTTTCAAACATTTCAACGCCATATGCTTTCGCAATCTTCGTAGAAAGCGATGACGTTACAATAGACTTCACCATAGCACCCTTTGTTGGCAATGTCCCTGCTGTTTTATGTCCTTCTAAAATATAGTTTACTAACAAATACCCTGTTTGATTTCCATTGAGTGGAACATAATTCCCATCATTATCACGAATCTCTATCGCAAAACGATCAGAATCTGGATCAGTTGCCATCAACAATTCTGCGCCAAATTCTCTGCCATATTTTTCACTCAATGCAAAAGCTTTTGGATCTTCTGGATTTGGATATCCTACTGTTGTAAAATCTGGATCTGGATTTTCTTGTTCTGGCACAATTTTCCAGTTTGTAAATCCTCTATCATTTAACATTTGTCTAAATGGAATAGAGCCACAACCATTTAAAGGTGTATATACAAGTGGAATAGAACTATCAATTTCATCTCCCGTATGAATTGCCAATGATTCGATCTTATCTAAATATTCACGATCTTCTTTTTCACCAAGAACAATGATCTTACCATTCTGAACACCTTCTTCATAGCTTGACTTCTTCACGCCACTCCAAATATCTACGGCATTAATTTCGCGTTCCATACCATCAGCTATTTCACTAGAAACCTGACAACCATCATTCCAATACGCTTTGTACCCATTGTATTCTTTCGGATTATGAGAAGCCGTAATATTAATACCTGCTGTAGTACCAATCTTACGAATCAAAAATGCAAGTTCAGGTGTTGGACGCAAAGAAGGAAATGTATAGACACGAATTCCATTTGCCGCGAAGATTCCTGCTGTCATTTCACAAAATTCACGCGAAAAGTGTCTAGGATCATGCGCAATAACGACCCCTTTATCCATTGCTTCTTGACCATGCTGCACAATGAACTGTGCAATACCTTGTGTTGCCTTACCAACCGTATAGTAATTCATACGATTTGTACCAGCACCCACTTTCCCACGCAATCCTGCTGTTCCAAATGACAAATTCTTATAAAAAGAATCTTCTTTTTCAACTTCATTATCTTGCATAGCCACTAATGCATCATGCAACGGATCATCACTAGGAATATGGTCTACCCATTCCTGATATGTATCTTTATAATTCATGTTTTTTCCCTCATTTCTTTCCTTTATTGTACCCTATCTTCCACGCATAAATTCATCAAGTTTATCGGGAATACACGGATTTTCAATACCATTCTTTTTTCCTTCTCCAACACATTTTACCAACCAACTCATATTTTGTGCCAATTGTCGCATTTCTTGCGTACCTTTTCCCACTTCTCTTAAACAATATGTATTCCAATACCGCCCTGTGACAACAGGCATACACGAAGCCGAAAAATAAGCGTTTAATGTTTGATAAGCACTCTCTGTATTATTTTTTCTAGATGACAATATCACTGCCCCAACTTTACCAACATATTTTTCATTTGCACTGCGAAACAAGCAATTTAAAAAATCAATACACTGCTTACCAATTTCACCAAACAATACATCTGCACCCACAATCAAACCATTAAATGATTCACTCTTATCCGCAATCTCATTTACAACACCATCAAACAAACACTTTCTTCTCTTTATACACTTACCACAAGAAGTACACGGATGTATTACATTACTCCCCAACCACACATCTTCTACATCTATTCCATTTTCTATAAGCCCTTCTCTACAAATCTGCATTGCTTCATGCAACTGCCCAAATGCTTCTTCACTTGTATTTACCATCAACACTTTCATAAGATTTCCTCAACCACATTATTTTACATAAGACACACCAAAATGAAAAACCGCATCAGCGGTTTTCCAAATTTATTGATTATCTATCAACATTTTTCAAGTTCTACATATCTCTAGCATTACAAAAAATCACAACTTCTTTTCTCGTAATATTCCAAAATATCCATTGGCCTCACATCTACCTCTTTCAACATACCCTAAAGAAGTATAATATTCCGCAAGCTTTTTATTATCTACATCAGAATCCAATCGAAAATACGCTTTTCCTTCTTTCTTGCTATAGGCTTCGGCATACTCTATAAACAACTTTCCAGCATCTTTCACATCAGTACAAGAAACAAAATTATGAAGATACCGTGCTTTAGGAGAATCTGGCCATCTTGTATCTTCTTCTAATAAAACTGCACAACTAATGACTCTCCCATCTTTCACCAAACCAAATAGCTCACCATTTTTTTGCTTATTCAAGAAATATGCATAATCATAGTATGTATCATAATCCCCTTTTACCCATTGATGAATTCCATGTTCTTCCATCCATGTCATTCTATCTTGAATCATATCACACACGATATCTACTTCATTTTCTTCAAGTTTACGAAATACAAAATCTGCCATTCACTTTCTCCTATCTTTTTTCACTTTCTTTTTTGTTTCACTATTCTCTTGTGGATAATGAATATCATACGCTAACCAAAGAGCTTCACCCTTCAACAATTTCTTCACTTGCATTAGATCCGCCGTCGCAAAATCTGGTCTTTCTTCTACGATTGCCTTTGCTTTATCCGCATTAGACGCAAAGCCAACAGTAAATACACCTGCATCCTTTCCAACCATAATATCTGCACTACTATCTGAAATATACACACAACTCTTCGCATCCAATAAACGCAAAGCCATGAACAAACCATCTGTATCCACTGTATTAGATTTTTTACCGCCAATGATAACATCAAAATACTGAATCAAATGTGCATGTTCTAACAATTCAACAATAGATGCTCTTTCTCTAGTTGAAACTGTAGCAATCTTATAATCATGTTTCTTTAACCATTTCAATAGATCCTTGATTCCATGCATCGGTTGTATCAAATCACTCAAATGATTTCTTTGCCAAGAATTATATTCCTGTACCATTTTCTTTGTATCCTCTTCAGGAAAGCAATATTGCATCACGGCATACACAGAATCATCTAATGCAGCTAATTGAATTTCTTTTGTAAACAATTCATTTTTATGATGTCGATCAAATAACTCCCTATATGTTGCAATAATAGCTGGTTCAGTATCCATCACCGTTCCATCAAAAGAAAGTACGATGACAGGTTTTTCTTCTACAGTTTCTAAAACTTTATTATCTTTATCTTTTTTCATAACAAATCCTCTATTACCACAATTATAGCTTTCTCCCATAGAGAAAAAAAGCATGGATTACATGCTTTTCACTTATACGGATTATGTGTCAAACCATATTGCATTCTCTTGATATCATCTATTTTCCAAATACAGCGCAAAAACGTACCTGTCATCATATATTCACTCACATCTTCAATGTTATACAAATCTGGCAAAAACTTTTCAGCAACATATTTTTGCATATAAGCTTTCATTTTTTTCATATCGGATGACTTCGGAGAATACACAAATATTGCTTCAGGTCCTAATGAAGCAACCAATGTCACTAACGTTTTAGAAACAACTTCATACGTTCCTTCTTCACTCTGCATCAAAGTATTTGCATCATCGCTTAACCGCAATACATTTTGTGTATACATCACTTCTCCAGCTACATGTTGATACCCACGAATCAAATGTCCATTCACAACGATACCACACCCTGCAGAACCAGCATCTGTCGGTAAAAAATATAATGCCAATGAACGATAACGATCCTCTAGCCAATAAATACCTGTTACGATCATATTTGCATCATTAAACGCAAAAACTGTTCTATGATACTTTTCCTTCAATTCGCTTTGCACGTTATGTAAATGGATAGAACTACCCTGCAAATATATGACACCATTTTCTATAGTTCCTGGCAAACTCAGCCCAATGACTTCTATTTCAGGATACTTTTCTAATAAAGGCGTAATAGTTTGACATAACTCCTCCATAGAAACTCCTTCGCTTTTCATTTGCCCACTCCATGCAATATCACCATTTCTATAATAGCGATATACAATATACGCATCTTTTCCTCTAGCCCCATTCGTGTACCCAATGGTTAGAATTTTCTTATTTGTTTCAAAGAAAGTTTGCGTACGCTTATATTTAGGTGTCATCTTTTCTTCGAGTTCATCAAGTTCTCCTTTGACCATTTCTATCAATGCGCCAGTGTCATATTTTCCAAAGATATGACCAGGAATATTTCGTATAGGTACATTTTTTATTTGCTTTTCTAGTTTTTCACGCATGTAATGTACTTGCGGCGCAAGCAAGATCATATCTGCACCTTTACTATTACACAAAAGCTTATCAATAGAATACGCACAAAACGTATATTTCAAAGAAAGTGTTTCTGCAGCTTTATTCAACAATTCTGCATAATAAGAAGTCGTCAACGCACTCGTACAAGACAATACGATTCTTTTACTATCTTGTGCCTTCAAATCACGCATTGCCTCTTCCATCTCTACATACAGATCTTTGGCTTTTTCAATAGTATTCAATTGAAAATGCAAGAAAAAGACAGTTTCATCACGAAATGTATCGATACGCAACTCTACTATAGCATCTGGATAGAAATTCACCCTTCCAAGACCATACTGAGATTCTATTTCTAAATTTCCTTCCTCGTTTTCCGTCACAGGAAAAGACTCCGTACCTCTTTGTATGACCCACTTTCGAAAACGATCCACCAAAACTGACTCTTCCATATTTTGCTTCCTCCAGCAATCTAAAATACTTTAATCGACCCAATACACACGATTTGCTTTTCTTTCAACAACACCATGAAGTGGACCATCCGGATATCCTAAAATACAATGGCCTACACCTTCATACTCTCCTTCAACGCCAATTTTTTTCAACAATGCTTTACCTTCGATACTATCAAATTCCTCTTTTGCGCGGTGGATCCAACAAGAACCTATGCCTTTTGCACTAGCCGCAAGCATCATATTCCCCATCACTAATGAACCATCATATATTGAAGTCGCAACATTCTTATCGCGCAATACGACCAATACTACAGGTGCTCCATAAAACGGATCTATATTCGCATGCATGATTTCTGCATTCATTTTAGACAATTGATCACGTACTTCTTTATTTGTTATTGCAACAATGATAGCCCCTTGTTTTCCCATACCACTTGCCGCAAATAAACCCGCATGAATAATTTCTTCAATATCTTCTCTTTTTAGCATTTTGTCTTTATATTTTTTACAAGACCTACGATCAAGTATCGCTTGAACAACTTCATTCATAACATAAGACTCCTTTTCTATGCATTATCTCTTAAATTACACATATATTAAAACACTATTTTAAAAGGTGTTACACAAAGTAACACCCTATATTTATGATTAGTCTAGATCTTCACCGTTGGACTTATAAACCTTCTGCATGTAGTAGAAAGACTTTTTCTTACTTCTAGAAAGATCACCATTTCCATCATCATCCATATTGACATAGATGAAGCCATATCTCTTTCTCATTTCACCTGTACCAGCAGAAACAAGATCAATATGCCCCCAAGGTGTATAGCCCATCAAATCAACACCATCAATTTCAACAGCATCTTTCATCACCTTGATATGATCTCTCATATAGTTGATACGATAATCATCGTTGATAGAACCATCTTCTTCAACCTTATCAATAGCACCAAGACCATTTTCTACGATCATCATAGGAATCTGATATCTATCCCAGATTTGGTTGAGGTTGATTCTCAAACCTAATGGATCAACTGTCCAACCCCATTCACTAGCCTTCAAGTAAGGATTCTTAACGCCCTGTGTCTGGTTACCTTCAGAAACACCATGTTCTTCAGGATGTGCAGCATATACTTGAGAAGAATAGTAAGAGAATGAATAGAAGTCAACAACGCCTTCCTTCAAAAGTTCATCTTCTCCTTCTTCCTTCTGAATTGTAATACCAGCTCTTTCAAGAGCCTTTACTTTCCATGCTGGATAATATCCTCTAACAAGAACATCGCCATAGAACCACTTATTATCATGTGCACCTTCTAATTCAGCCCAAACATCTTCTGGGTTGCAAGAATATGGATAAGAAGCACCATGTGCAATCATCAAACCAATCTTGTTTTCAGGATCGATTTCATGACCTGTCTTAACTGCATATGCACTGCCAACAAACAAGTGCCATCTACATTGTTCAGCATTTTGTTTATTAGAAATGTGTTCATGAACACCATTCATCATAAAGTTTGTATTAATGTTGATTTCATTAATTGTTAACCAATAATGAACAAGACCCTTGTAACGTGTAAATACAGTCTTACAATATCTCTTAAATGCTTCTAATGTATGTCTAGAAACCCAACCATCATATTCATTTGCCAAATGTAATGGGCAATCAAAATGGTAAATTGTTACCAATGGTTCCATGCCAAGTCTCTTACATTCCTTGAATACATCTTCATAGAACTGCAAACCTTCTTCATTTGGTGTTTCATCATCACCATTAGGGAAGATTCTTGTCCAGTTGATAGACATACGATATACATTACATCCCATTTCAGCAAACAAGCCAAGATCTTCTTTCCAATGATGATAGAAGTCTGTAGCTACGTGACTTGGATAATATGTATCTGGATCTACAATAGCCTTTGCACCAGCTGGAATTTCTTCTCTATTACCAAATTCCTTTCTTGTGCCATCAGGCATTTCACAAATAAACTTTCTAGGAATATTATGAATACCATCACCACCTGTTAATGTATCCGCAACCGCAAGTCCTTTGCCGCCACTTAAATATCCACCTTCATACTGGTTAGCAGCTGTTGCGCCACCCCATAAAAAACCTTTTGGAAAACTCATGTAATTTATCTCCTTTAACCAATACTATTGTAATGTAAGTGTTTTCATAATTCTAGAATTTCTATCGAAACAAAGTTCCGAAATAACACAAAAGAAAAGGCCCTTAAAAAGAGCCTCTTCATCAATGTATAAAATATGCACCTAAAAAGCCAAGCACACTCATCAACACAAGAAAGAAAACGCCATATGGCATAACTCTTGCCATGAGCTTTGCATCTTCCCCTTTTGCATCTACAGAACTCAAAGCAATTGCCATAGACTGCGGAGACAACATCTTTCCAACTGTTACACCAAGTGAATTCAATGCTACCATCCAATATGGATCAATCTGCAATGTATCTGCAGCACTCTTTTGCACTGCACCAAACAAAACGCCAGAATTTGTACCAGAACCTGTAACAAATGTACCAAGTGCGCCAATCCATGGTGCAAATATTGGATACAACGCACCTGCAGCGGATATCGCAAAAGCCGCAATCGAAGCAATCATACCTGAATACCCCATGATTTTTGCACACGCTAATACCGCAATCATTGTAATCATCGTTTCTTTCATCTGCAGAACAGTTTCTTTCGCAACGATTTTGAAATCCTCTAATTTTGCACCTTGTAAAGTACCACCAATCAAAGCAGACAAAAAGATCCAAACACCAGGTGTATTGATCCAAGAAAAAGATACAGTATTTGGATCAGCACCAGTATAGACAACTAATGAAGAAGAAAATTGTGCTAAAAATGTGTTTATTGGTGCTACCAATTTACTCGTCAAAAGCAAGAAGACAAATATCAATATAAAAGGTGACCATGCCAATAAACACTTCTTCATGCCCAATGTCTCACTTTTATCAATTTGCACTTCATATGCAGGATCTACTTTCACAGTTTTTGCCATTAAAATCGTCACGGCCAAAGAAACAACAGACCCAACAACGACCGCAAGTTCTGCACCAACAAACTTACCTATCAATATTTCTGGCACAACAAAAGCAATGCCGCTCATCAATGTAATTGGTACAACACCTTTTAAACCCTTCAAACCATTTCCCGTTATCATGACCATAAGAATTGGAGAAAGAATGATAAAAGGTGTCAATTGCAAAGCCGTCACAAACGAAAGTGACGTATTCTCTAAAGACAACAAATTCGCCAATGTCACTGTTGGAATACCTATGGAGCCAAATGCTGTAGGTGTTCCATTTGCTACCAAACAAACCAAACACGAAAACAATGGATCAAATCCCAAAGAAACCAACATACTTGCTGGAATTGCCACTGCAGTACCAAACCCTGCCATGCCTTCCATAAATCCGCCAAAACACCATGCAATCAACAAAACCAATACTCTTTTATCGGTAGAAAATGAAGTAATCATTGCTTTGATAACATCCATACCACCCGTTCGCAAAGACAAACGATACGTAAATACAGCTGCCAATATGACAATAATGATTGGCCAAACTGCCATCAACGCACCCTCTAGCGCTGCACTACATGAAGCAATAACATCTAAATGCCACACAACTATCGCCAAAACAAATGCAATTACAACAGACCCCAACGCTGCTTTAAATGTAGGCCATTTCAACACCATTAAAGCCACTGCCAACCAAATAATTGGTGCAAGCCCAAGAATAAACAATCCAAAATCCATCTATCTTTCCCCTTTAGCCCCAAAATTCTACCAAATGATTCCCAACTTTCCTAGACCACAAAAAAAAGACAACGCTTTCACGCCATCTTTTTCGTTATTTATGTTGTAAACCATGTTGTTTTCCAGCATTAGGATGCACATTATTCCGCCGCTTGCCCGCCATATCCAGAACTTTTAAGCGAAAAACTGCAGTTGCCTTCATCATAGCCGTATTAAATGCAAAATCTTCTTCATGATATTGACGCATCAATATCTTTAATGCCGCAAACTTATCATCTTCTTCTACAAATTCCATCACACCATGTCCAATGACACTCGCATAACCCATTGTACAACTCATACGATCATCATAGAAAATGAAGTTATGATCACAATCCATCTCAAAAGTTACTTTCGGATTAGCTTTCAATAAATCTATCTTTTTTCCTTCCAATGCGCCATGAAAATACAAATATACTTGCTTATCTTGCACATCTAGTCCAAAATTCAATGGCACAATATATGGAAATTCCCCATCATTTATCGCAATACGACACACATCACACTGCCGAATGACATCTATGATTTCTTCAAAATCAGTTATTTCTCTATCTTTTCTACGCATATTTCATTCCTCTACTACTTCTACAAGCTTACGAACAAGCTCTTCATCCACTACATCATAGTCATTTGTATGTGGATCAGACAAATAAGCAAATGTCACACTAGAAGAACTTGTTGTGTTATCTGTTGCATAATTCTTACAAGAAGAATGCACTTGATACACACCCGTTGTATCCATCATTTCTTTCGCATTTGCTGCATTCATGCCAGAACCAGGCAAGATTTGTATTTGTGTTCCATAGTTTTCCTGCAATGTCTTGATCAATCGCATACCATCCATTGCTTTAGCTTGTTGTCCACTTGTTAATATACGATCTACGCCCAATGCAATCAATGTTTCACAACCAACAAACGGATCGTTCAACATATCAAACGCCCGATGAAACACTGCTTCTTTCCCATAAGAATGCACAAGCTCCACCATCTTTTCTGTTGCCTCTTTGCAAACTGTTCGATCACGATTCAAAAACCCAAATGCGATGCCATCTGCACCATTCTCTAACATCAGCTTTGCATCCCAAAGCATTGTCTCTACATCATCTGTATCATAACAAAAACCAGCAGCACGCGGACGACTCATACAAATCACTTTTAAATCCGTATCTTGTTTGACACGTTGTAACGTTGCCAATGTAGGTGTCAAACCACCAACACTCAACGCACTATTAAGCTCTACGCGCTTTGCTCCACCATTCCACGCAGCAATGCAATCCGCATAACTTCCACAACAAACTTCGATCATTCTTTTCATATACTATTATTTCCTCACTAATGGCGCAGTTCTCGTCTGCATATAATTCTCCATCCACGCTTGATCTGCTTCTGCAAAACGCATTTTTCCATTTTCTTCACGATATGCTAAATATACGGTAGGTTGACAAGTCTGTGTCGCCACAACAAATGAAAAACCATCAATATTTGTAGCACATCCCCATTCACCTTGATTATTCATCGCAATCAACGACATGTCTCCCGCTTTGCCACGCCTGCGCTTTAATTCCTCATCAAATTGATGCACTACTTTTTCACAAGCCTCTTGTGGATGCATGCCATCTTTCATACATCTAACGATTTCATAGGAAACGCAACCTTTCATCACATCTTCTCCAAGTCCCGTAGCACTTGCACCACCAACAAAAGAATCTACATAGAACCCAGATCCGCAAACTGGTGAATCACCTAATCTACCTGGATGCTTCATAAACAATCCACTCGTACTTGTTGCACTTGCCATATGTCCATCTTGATCTAAAGCAACCATACCTACTGTATCGTGTCCACTATATGGCTTTAATTCATCATTCATTTCTTTCAAGCGATTTTCATAATGAATTTTTGCACGCTCCGTTAACATATTTTTTCTCTCAAACCCATGTGATGAAGCATACTTTTCTGCACCATTACCAACCAAGAAATTATTGGCATCATATTGCATCAAAGAACGCGCAATACGTACAGGATTAGCAAAATCTTTTACGGCACCAACTGCACCAAATGCTAACGTATCACCATCCATAAAAGAAGCATCTAACTCCACTTCTTCTTCTCGGTTTGGCAAGCCACCATACCCTACACTTTTATAATATTCAAAATCTTCTACATCACACACCGCAACTTCCAATGCATCTTGTACATTACCATTCTCTTTTAATACTTGTGCACCCTTTTCAATCCCCTCTAAAGCCATTCTCCAAGTCGCTATCATTCCATACATATTCTCACTCTCCATTCATGACATATTTCTTTATTAAATAAACTGGCGTACAACTCCATGCATGACAATAACTATTCACGATCGTACTCCCATATGGTGAATAATTTGGATCATTTGGATCAAATGCCTCAAAAAACGTATCTCCACCTAAAGCAATCATTTTTCCCCAATATGTCTTCAATAATGAAATT
>ERZ808240.4120-NODE-4120-length-13210-cov-4.453516_pt1 | contig 13210 bp, 12 predicted proteins | sample MGYA00521084_ERZ808240 | MGnify/ENA primary metagenome ERZ808240 (study PRJEB31516, sample SAMN03275571) | gut metagenome | biome: mammalia-associated habitat; material: feces | host: Papio cynocephalus | place: Kenya | collected 2012-08-06 ... | reverse complement strand
GCTATAAAGTCAAATTCGGCTGACCACTGGCGGTTCGAAATCGTTGCGACGTTCGAGGCTGCCGTGAGCGATACGCTGTCGTTCACCGTCATCCACTCCCGTTGATTCATTGCGTATGCCACAATTGCGTTCTGTATTCCCAAAATGCTGGGCGGATAACTGCCGTTATCCGCATCGATGGAGAAGTTCTCCTCTCGCGCATCCAAATGCTGCTGGATTCGATCCTCGTACGTACCGGCCCACTCGTTGGCTTTACCGTTGCGTACGAAATAATTGTTTGCTAGTGAGGTTTCGTGCTTGCCGTATGTGGAGTCGCTGCTGCTCTTCCATTTGCTGTGGGTGATTTGCATCAGCTCATCGGTCAGTCCGAAATACAGGTGGCGCTGATCTAAATCTCCGTACCAATTATCGTTGGTGTCGTCCCAAGTGCAATCAACTTGGCACCAGGTGCCGTCGATTTTCATCGCGTTCCACGTGTGGCCGTCACCTGTGTCGCGCGTTTCTTCGTTTTCGATACCTGCAGCGGTAAGCAATTTTGCGTAGGCAGATTCGTAACCCTGACAAGTGCCTAGTCGGCGAGTAAGGGCTGCCTCGGAGCTTGACCACTTCAGCGAATTATCGTATTCAAGCTGATCAAGCAGCCAATCGTGTAGGTAAAGTGCCATTTCGTATTCGGAGCCGTTCGTTTCAGTCTTGGCTTGAGAAACGGCAGAATTTACTATGCCCGCCACGCTCGGATGTGTCTCATCGTATACCGTGATGTAGGTGCTTGTTCGCAGGTAGGTGATGCCTGATTCCTTGTCCATAAGGTAAAAACGGAAGTTGTAAGTGCCCGAGGCCGTCATAGTAAATGTATAGTCAGTGCTTGCGCATGTGCTGGTGTACTTAATCCACTCGCCACGGCTGGGGTCGGCTACCGATTCGTAAGCGTATTCGTTTGGATTTGAGTACGAAGGCGCATCCATGCGGAACAAATAATTACCTGAACCTCCTTCGGCGGAAACGTGAAAGGTTGTGGGTTCACCAAGCACGGGGGTGTCCCATTCAACCTTTAATGTAACGCTGCCTTGTGTGGCGGTGTCGCTGTGCGAGTAGGTGGCGGCTTGTGCAGGTGAAAGGGCAAGGGGCGTGGCTTCAGCGGTGGCGTTGTCCTCTTCGCTTGTGGGCGAGTCGCTGGCCGCATTGGAGCTTTTACCGCTTTCGCTTACAAGCGATTTGGCGGATTGCGAAGCGTCATCCGCTTGAGCGGCTATTGCTGTGGTAGCGTTTTGGACAGCTTCTGTGCTTTCAGCAAACGCGGCGGTAGGAATGCACCCAACCGCTAACACCGCGGCAAGCACAATAGACATGAGGTTGGAACCAGTTCGGCGCATAACGACCCCCTTGCAAGCGAAAAACAAGCAAGAAAGGCGCAAATCAGCGACCATTTCAATTACCGCTAGTATACGGGATTTCGCATGAGTCCTGTACAGGGATGCCGATGCTAGATGTCTTTTCTGCTGCCGTCGCTATGCAGCATGCTCGAGTGGGGTGATTGAGCTGCGAGGGAAGGGTTTGCGATTATTCGCTGAGCGGCTTGACAGGAATCGCGAGTACTATGACAAGAGCTGTCCGGCCCATAGTGCACTTCAGTTTATGAAAACGATGATATATGCTTGGTACCACGTTGCGTGAAATTGCGCTTATATCATTGGGTTAATGGCATAGGTCAATAAGTATTCGTTGACATGTACTAGGTGAACAGGTAATGTTCCATACACTACGAAAAACGGCTTACCGTTTTAAAGGGGGGCTCCTACTGGGAGCGCCCCTATTTTTTTGTCGTTGTTGGGCGCTAGCGGCATCAAAGCGATCAGCTTCTCTCGTAAGAAGCGCCACCCACGTCGGATTCTGCTGGTTTGTCATATTCTGCGCGTATAGCACCGCGTTTTCGGTAACGACAAGGATGCGTTCCGTGCAAACTTATGTGCCAGACTTTCAACTTCCCATGCAGCGGCGCGAACCCTTCTTCTAACCTGATGCACACCAGCTTCTTACGCGTCTGCTTCACGTCTTCGGACAAGACGATGCGGCCGTAGGCTTCCTCGGGCACCTCGCCTACAAGTGCGTCAATCGCGTCCATGTCGACCGTTTCGCAAAAGCGGACGATTGCGGCATTCAAATCGGGGTTTGCAAGCTTCGCCATGTAATCAAACCAATGGCGAACACAAGTCTTTCCTATAAGATATACTAAGAGTATCTGTTTGACTGATGGGAGCTATATGCCTGAACTGAGTCGGTTCTGCGGTCTTATCATCAAGTTGATTTATATGGACACTGGTCAGCATAACAAGCCGCATGTGCATGTTTATTATGGCGAGTACGAAGCATCCGTCGGCATAGACGGGGAGCTGCTTGCCGGTTCATTACCCGCAAAACAGCTGAAGCTCGTGCAGGCCTGGCTTATCCTCCATGAGGAAGAGGCGTATGCGGCATGGAACAGGGCAGTTTCTGGACGCCCGTTTGATAAGATTGCCCCGTTGGCTTAAGGAGCAACATATGTATGTAGTAAATGGCGTAGCATATGCGGGTGAACCCCAGCTTGGCATGAAGGTTGCCAAGGCAAAAGTCGTTAACACCTTGTCGATGCTCGTAACGTTTTCAACAGGTGAAACACGGTTGTTCGATGCATCAAAGCTTGTTGAAAAGCCCGCGTTTGCTCCCCTGGCTGTCCCTGAAACCTTTCGGGATTTCGCAATTGAGCGAGGCGTGGTTACGTGGTTGGAGGGCGATATCGACCTTTCTCCGGAAGCGATGTATGAGATGAGTTTCCCATACGAAAGAGTTGCCTAGGAAGCATAAAAGGTAGTTCGATTACACAAATTCCCGCGTTAGCCTTTCAGCTTCCCATACAGCGGCATGAACCCTTCTTCCAGCCTGGTGCGCAGCAGCTTCTTATGCGTTTGCTTTACGCCTTCCGAAAGTACTATGCGGCCGTAGGCTTCCTCGGGCACGCTGTCGATAAGCGCATCTATCGTGTCCATGTCGATTGCCTCGCAAAAGCGCACGATGGCAGCATTCAAATCAGGGTTTGCAAGCTTTGTCATATAGTCAAACGGGTGAACGGCACGGCTTCCGCCCTGGCCATCGGGCAAGCGATAGCAGGAGACGTTGGTTCCGAAAGCGTCCTGGTCAACTGCCGCTTCGTTAGCCGAGCGTTCGACGGCAAGCGAAGCAGAGCGCTTGGCGAACAGGCTACTGCCCAGGTCGTACACAGGCGCAAGTTCGGTTTGCATAGTGGTAACGTCAAGCAGCAATCCCCAGTTGCCGTTGTTGCGGTCGGGGTTTTTGATGAACGCATCCACCACAAACATGTCCCAAAAGCGTTCTTTCACGCCTTTGACAGCATGAAACGCGGGGGAGAGATCAATTGCCGAAAGCACATCTCCCAGCATGATGACGGAACCATCCGAAGGTGCAGAGTCGAAGCCTTGCACGTCGTCGGATAATGCGTTTTTGATGTCCTGGAACGTTTGCAGGCGTTTGCCGGGCCAAGCGAAATCCTTGCAGGCGCATACGATTTTGCCATCGCGATACCCCAAAAATGTTTCGTGCGCAGGAATGCCAAGGCTCTGATAAATGTGCGCGCCCAAGTATTCGCTCACAGGGCTAGACGTGTAGGAAGGAAGTCGTTTGCCCGCAAGGTCGCGTGTGGTCCGGGGAAACTTCACAATCCACGCTTCGCCCGCGATGGTTATACCGTATTTCTGGCCGGCTCGGCCGCCGTACAAAAGGCTGTTGCGGTCATATGAATTCAAATCGGGAATCGTCAGCATGTTCGTTCCATTTCCACGGGTGCGAAAGCAATTTTAACATGCGGGTAGGGGCATTTCGTGACGCGACGCGGTTGCAACGGGCTTGTGCGCTGCGTTCTTGGTTGGAACCTGGGAAAGTTTGCACCGCTTCTTTGTTTCATTTTGATGCTTCGTAAACCATATGGGTCTGCTTCCGCTAAAATGAGACTGATTTATAGCTATTTACCTAGAAGGGGGTTGGGTTCTTTTGTTGGAGAACAATGCAAATAACACGCCCAGCCAAAACGGCGATTTGGGCAGCTCGGTGGACGAGTACTTGCAGCGTGCGGCTCAGGCGGCGTCCCAGGGCAATCAAACATTGGCGCTGCATCTTTACCTGGCAGCGTTCGAGCGCGGGCAGGCGGCCAGTGGCGAGGCGCCTTCGGAGGCGGCCATCGGCGGCCTGAAGCGTGCATGGCGCTTGGCGTGCAGCTTGAAGGAACGCAGCATAGCCGAGTACGTGTTCGAGCGCATGGAGCCGTACCTGTCGTCCGACGAGGTGGCGGCCTGCGCTGAGCAGCTGCAGGAATTGGCGCTTTCAAAACTGGAAGAATTCGGGCTTTCGCGCGACGAGCTTGAGGACATGACGGACATGATCTCGCAAGACATCATGGGTGGCGATGCGCACGTGCTGCGCGTGGAGCATCTTACCGCTCCTGGTTCTTCCGCGAGCAAAGGCGAGCAAGGCGGCGAGAACGCGGAGAACAACGCGGCCACAGCTGACGCCACCGACGCTACCGCCGCGCCCGCCGATAAAACCGCAGGTAAACCGCTTGCGTCGGTAGCGGCGGGAAACGCCGCGGGCGAAGAGAAGAGCGCGAAGAAAACCGCAGCATCCGCTGGCACTGGTTCACTAGCAATGCCCGTTGCGGCGCAAAAGCAGATGCTTTCCACCATGGAGCATCTTACGTACAAGGAACTGGTGGGCTTCGACGATGCGGTGCACGACATGTGCATGTTCGGCATCGGCATGCAAAAAGACGCCGAATTTCAGGAACTGGTGCAGCAGCTCAACGTTCGCCACGGGCTTGACCGCATGCCCGCGTGCGACGCGCTGCTTCTGCGCGCACCGGCGCGCGAGGACGCGAACCGCTTCATGATGGCAACGGTAGGCGAGCTTGACCTGCCCGTTTTGCGCATGCGCATGGAAGAGAACATGCAGGGCATGCCCGTGTTGTGCGTTATGGCGCAGGCCGACAACCAGCCGAAGCTCAACAACGCTCACAACGCGTTTGAGGGCCCGGGCGTGCTGGTCATCGAGGACATCGACCTGTGGTCGGCGCCCGTGTTCGACGCACCCGAGGATATTGGCGGCTTCATCATGTCCACGCTGTCGCGCGGCGCGCGCGAGGCGGTGAACCTCATCCGTTCCTCGGCCGAAAACCCCGACGTGTTCGTGCTGTGCACGGCCGCGGCGGGCAACGACATCGACCCGTTCTTCTTCGATTTGCTCGGCCCGCTTTCCGCCGTGGAAATCGAAAACCCCACGGAGCATGAACGCGCCGACATTTGGATGGAAATCGCTCGCGAGCACCCGTCCATGCGCGGCCTTAATCGCGAAGAGCTGGTGAAATACTCGCAGGGAATGCCGCGCTACGACATATACATGGCCGCGCGCGAGGCCATTGAGGAAGCGTACAAGTACAGTTTGCTGCAGCGTCGCTACATTCCGGTGACCACGGACAACCTGTACGACAAATTGGCTGCGTACCAGCCGCTTGACTCGCAGGAGTACAAGGCGCTGGAGCAGGCGGTGGTCGACGACTTCAGGAGGGAGCTTGACCACCTAGACGATTTGCTTAAGGGGGACGGGGAATAATGGACATCACTCGCAGGTGCGACTACGCGTTGCGCATTTTGGAGGCGGCGTACGAAAGCGGGGACGCGTACGTGTCGGTTTCCGACATCTCCGAGCAGGAGGACATCCCGTATGCGTTTGCGCGAAGCATCCAGCACGACCTGGTGAAAGGCGGGCTCATCAAAACGGTGCGCGGCGCCCGCGGCGGTCTTGCGCTTGATTGCGATCCGGCCGAAATCACGCTGCTTGAGGTGCTTGAGGCTGTGCAGGGCCCGGTGAGCGTGTCGCTGTGCGCGGTTGACGCGGAGTATTGCAAGCGTCGCGGCGGCTGTTCGTACAACAAGCTGTGGATGGGGGCCGACAGCTTGCTGAACTCATATTTCGACTCCATCACGCTGAAAGACCTGATGGAACAAGGCGCGCGACATCCTGCCATCAAGCAGGCCATTGCCGCTGCGCCGCCACGGGCGCGCATGTCGTGCCCGGTTGACGGGTGCGGGGGATGCGGCTCGGCACGCAAAGCGGATGCAGACGCGGATGCGGGCAAAGACGCTTCGCAGCAAGCTGCGGCAGACAGCGCCGCGTTAGCGCAGGATGCGGAGTAGCGAACGTGGCGCGAAAAAGCGTTGAGGAATTGGCAGCGTCTGCGGTATGGCCCGCGGGCGCTGCTTTGTCCCAGGAGGAATTTTGCGCGTGGGTGCGCGACGAGGGCAAGCAGCGCTACCGCAGCTTGCCCTGGCGCGGTATCAACGACGCCTACGGCGTGCTGGTCAGCGAGGTAATGCTGCAGCAAACCCAGGTCAAGCGCGTGCTGGGGCGCTGGGAGCGCTGGATGGGCATGTTCCCCACGCCTGATGCGCTTGCTGCAGCCGCGCCGGCCGACGTGCTGGCCGAGTGGCAGGGACTGGGCTACAACCGCCGCGCGCTTGCCTTGAAACGCGCGGCCGAGGAATGCTCGGCGAATTTCGGCGGCCAGCTGCCCGAAGGCGTGCAGGCCCTGCAAGCGTTGCCCGGCATCGGCCCGGCAACGGCGGCGGGCGTCACGGCGTTCGCGCGCAACATGCCGGCGGTGTACATCGAGACGAACGTGCGCACAGTGTTCATCCACACGCTGTTTCCCGGCGACGAATCGGTTTCGGACAAGCAGCTAGAACCGCTGGTGGCGGCGTGCTGCCCGCTGCCGGGGCACGTGCGTGCGTGGTATTACGCCCTGCTGGATGTGGGCGCGCACCTGAAAACCCAGGTGGCAAACCCTTCACGGCGCAGCGCGCACTATGCGAAGCAGTCGGCCTTTGAGGGGTCGCGTCGCCAAAAACGCGCCGAGCTGGTACGCATTGTGCTGGCGTACCCGGGCATCGCGCGCGCCGAAGCCGCAGCGCGCCTGAGCGCCGAAGAGCAAGCAGCTGGGCGCAACGCCGTTGACGCCGAGCTGTTCGCGTCCATTGCCGCCGACCTTGTTCGCGAAGGATTTTTCCGCGAAGAGGATGGCCGTTTCTTTTCGTAAGCTTTGGCTTACGCGTGGAAAGGCTTTGCAGCCGATAGGGCGGTGTGGGCTTGGCATGTTACAATGCCCGAATCCCGTGGGGGAGTAGTCGGCATCGCTCAAGCGGTGCAGCTGGGTCAACATACTGCCGATAAGGCTGGCTCTTCTTTAATCGACAAGACTCACGGTACGGCGTTATCGCGTCGTGCCGTGTATTTGCAAATGCCGGTGCTGACGCGCCGGCATTTTTTCGCTTGGGGGGGGCACCGTGCTTGGCGCGTTGCAACTGGGACACCGCATCGGGTGCAGTGTCCCAGCATCAAGATGAGAGGATTATTGTGGGTTTCGTTGAGCTGTTCTTGATTGGCGTGGGGCTTTCCATGGACGCGTTTGCCGTGTCTGTTTGCAAGGGTTTGGGCATGAGCCGTTTGAACCTGAAGCAAGCAGCGGTTATCTCGCTGTTTTTCGGCGGGTTTCAGGCGCTTATGCCGCTTATCGGCTGGGCGCTGGGCAGCCAGCTTACCGACCTGATCACGCCTATCGACCACTGGATTGCCTTTGGTCTGTTGGCGTTTGTGGGCGGCAAAATGCTGTGGGACGCGTTTCACGAAGATGATGAGGAAACGGACGGTGCGGCAGACGAGAAGCTTGACCTGAAAGAGCTGCTCATGCTTGCCATCGCCACCAGCATCGACGCGCTGGCCGTGGGCATCACGTTCGCGTTTTTGCAGGTGTCCATCGTGCCGTCGGTCTCCATCATCGGCCTTACCACGTTCGTCATCAGCTTTGCCGGCGTGGCGATAGGACACTTCTTCGGCGCTCGGTTCGAAAAGCCCGCAACCATCGTAGGCGGCGTGGTACTCATCCTCATCGGCCTGAAAATCCTCCTGGAGCACCTCGACATCATCGCGTTCTAGCGTGTGAGGGCGGCATTTAACCGAGAGGCAACCGTGAACACGGGGACGGAGGTGGTGTTCACGAAAGCGCTCTGGGAAATGGAAGAGCGACCGTGAACACCACCTCCGTCCCCGCGTTCACGAAAGCGCTCGCTCCGTCACCCGTTCACAAGTAACCTTTACTCCACCGGATAACTCCCCAGCACCTTTACTTCGCGCAGCTTCAGGCGCAGGCAGTTGAGGGCCGTTTGCACCTCAAGGTCTTGCGTTGAGCCCTCGATGTCCACGAAGAACATGTAATCGCCAAGCGCCTGCTTGGTGGGGCGGCTTTGGATTTTCACCAGGTTGATGCCCGCGTAGGCGAACTCCGACAAAATCATCAGCAGCGCGCCGGGGCGGTCGGTCTGCAAAAACAGCGCCAGCGACGTTTTGAACTTGCTACCCGTTAACACCGGCACGTGCCCTTGGCGCCCGATCAGCGCAAACGACGTTTGATTGCCGAAATGGTCCTCAATGCCTTCCTCGGCCACGCGTGCGCCGTACAGCTCGGCTGCAAACGCGTTGCCGATGCCGGCCACGCTTTTGTCGGCCGCCGCGCGTCGCGCGCTGTCGGCGGTTGACGCCACGGTAACGGTGGGCACCCCGTGCAAACGGTCGTTCAAAAACCTACGGCATTGCGCTAAGCCCTGCGGGTGGCTGGCCACGGTTTTCACGTCATCCAGCGTGGCCTCGGGGTGCATGATCAGGCAGTGGTGGATGTCAAGCACGTGCTCGCCCAAAATGGTGGCGCTTGAGCGGAACGCGAAATTGTCCAGCGTTGCCGTAACGGGCCCCTCAAGGGCGTTTTCCGTTGCAACCACGCCGTACTCGCACTTGCCGCGGTCCACGCAATCGAACACCTCGGAAAGCGACGGGCATTCCACCAGCTGCGGGTTTTCAATGCCCAAGCGCTTGGCGAACGCGCGCGCGGCTTCGTCGTGGTAGGTGCCGGCCGGGCCTAGGTAGGCGAAGGCGGGAGTGGTGGTATCAAGCATGCGAATGGTCCCTTCATGCAGAATTGTTAATTTATATTGCGAAGATATGATAACGGTTCCGTATAAAAAAGTGCCCGTGATAACATACTCGGTCGGAGTGGAGACAGTTGACGATGGGGGTCTGCGACTTCATCGTCAACTGGCGTACAGCGTGTCTGCACACTGGGTCCACTTGGGTTTGGGAGCAACCGCAACGTGATGGGCGTTGCCTATATATGTAGGCTATTATCCTATCCGTTGACCAACATATGGTGTGTTATATCAGGTAAACAACACCATTTGCGGGATAAACGGTAACGTTTGCAAACCCTTGCACCGCGCATCTTCACTCCTCGTACCAGAATTAGGTCTATCGAAAGACCAGACGAGAGACACCTAAAAGGAGGTGTGCGTATGGAAGGAGAGGCCACAATGTCCGCAGCCGCGAACATGCTTGAGGCCAGGGGGGTCACCCGCCGCGACTTCATGAAGTTGTGCGGTGTCGTGGCTGCTGCAGCCGGGGTTTCCCAGCTGACGGTTCCGCAGGTCGCCCAGGCTCTTGAGACCTCTGTCATCGGCGCCACGAAGGGCAACCTCTACCCGGTCATCTGGGTTGAAGGCGCATCGTGCACGGGCTGCACCGAGTCGTTCGCTCAGGCCCAAACGCCCAACGCTGCAGAAGTGGTGCTGGACATGATTTCGCTGAACTATTCCGAAACCCTGTCCGCTGCCGCTGGTTACTCCATGGAGGAAGCCAAGGAGCAAACCATCGAAGCCGGCGACTACATCCTTATCTACGAAGGCGCAATTCAGGAGAAGTGGGGCGGCAATGCCCTGCGCGTTGCTGGCAAGCCAGGCACCGAGCACCTGATTGAGGCCGCGAAAAACGCCAACGCTGTGGTGGCGCTTGGCTCCTGCGCCGTCAACGGCGGCTGGATGGGCGCAAAGCCCAACTGCACCGACGCCATGGGTGTGGAGCAGTACCTGAAAAAGGCCGGCATCAGCGTTCCCGTTGTGAACATTCCCGGCTGCCCGGCTAACCCCGAGTGGCTCACCAGCGTGCTGGTTGACGTGGTGCTCATGAAGCTCAAGCCCGCTGACCTGGACCTGAACTCCGAGGGCAAGCCTGCCGGCATCTTCAACCAAACCATTCACGACAACTGCGAGCGTCGCGGCCACTTCGAGAACGGCGAGTTTGTGTACCAGTTCGGCTCCGAAGAGGAGAAGAAGGGCTACTGCCTGTACCCGCTGGGTTGCCGCGGTCCGCAAACCAAGTCCAACTGCGGCGTGGTCATGTGGAACGACCGTCGCAGCTGGTGCGTGCAGGCCGGCGCTCCGTGCATCGGCTGCTGCGAGGCCAACCCCAACGACCCGGGCGACAACTGGGTTGAGGTGAACACCCCGTTCATCAAGCGTCATCGCAACCTGCACATCGGCGATTGGGAAGTGCAGCCTACCACCATTGCCGTGGGCATTACCGGTCTTCTGGCCGCGGCCCTGGTTGTGCACGGCTTTGGCATGAAGGCCACGGGCCGTATGGACGGCGGCGCGGACTTTGAGAAAGAGCGCAAGTGGGATGCTAAGCACCCCGACAAGTCCGTGGGCACCTATGAGATTTCCGAGGCCGAGCGCGAGAAGCTCTACAAGGAGAACACCGGTCACGACGACCCCAATGCACCGAAGGAAGGGAGGTAAGCCATGACGCGTTCCGTAATTGATCCTGTAACCCGTATCGAGGGCCATCTGCGTGTTGAGATGGAAGTGGAAAACGGCAAGGTTTCCGACGCCTGGGTATCTGGTGGCTGCTTCCGCGGCGTTGAGCTGGTTGTTGAGAACCGCACGCCCGAAGACGCCGCCCTTATCGTGCAGCGCATCTGCGGCGTATGCCCCATCTCCCATGCCCACGCAAGCTCCATTGCCGCTGAGAAGGCATACGGCATCACCATTTCCAACAACGCTCGCATCATCCGCAACCTGTTGGAGGGCGCGCAGTTCCTGCACAGCCACATCCTGTGGTTCTACAACCTGGCTGGCTTGGACTACATCAACCCGCTGAACGCCCTGAAGGCAAACCCCGCCGACGCCATGGACTTGGCTCGTGCGGCCGGTTGCTCCACGAACAGCGATTTCACCGCCCTGAAAGAGCACCTGTCCCAGTTCGCCGAGAACGGTCAGTTGTCCATCTTCAGCGGCAACTGGTTCGATGCAGAAGACGGCACCGGCTTCAAGCTGCCGCCTGAGCTGGACCTCATCTGCACGGCGCACTACCTGGAGGCACTCGGCATGCAGGCCAAGGCTTCCCAGATTTCAGCGCTGCTTGGCGGCAAGGCTCCGCACATCATGACCAGCCGCCCCGGCGGCACGGCGTTTGTGCCTACCGACCAGAAGCTTGACGACCTGAAAGCTTTGGTCGACGAGCTGTACACCTGGGTTGAAGCCACCATGCTGCCCGACGTTATGGCCATCGCGCCGTACTACACCGAAGCGCTTGAGTGGGGCAAGGGCCCGGGCCGCTACATCGCTTGGGGCGTGTTCGACCGCGACGACTTCAAGATGTCCAACCGCTACCTGCCCTCCGGCGTGCTCGACGAGAACCTTAACCTCTCCGAGCCCGACGAGAAGGCCATTGCCGAGTGGGTCGGCCGTTCTTGGTACAAGGGTTCCGAAACCTACCAGGCGCCGAACTTCACCACTGAGCCTGAGTTCACCGAGTACAACGTGAACGACCGCTACACCTGGGTGAAGTGCCCGTCGTACAACGGCAACTCCATGGAGGCAACCAGCCTGTCCCGTATCCTGGCTGCTTACAAGCGCAACGTGCCCTTCATCAAGGAGCACGTGGACGAGTTCCTGAAGGCCTTGGGTCATGAGGGCGACCTGTCCATCGCGCAGTCCACGCTTGGCCGTACCGCTATCCGCCAGATCGAAACGCTCTACATTGCCAAGTGCATGACCGAGTGGGTTGACGAGCTTATCCAGGCCGTCAAGTCCGGCGATTCCGAGTACTTCCGCGCCCCGCAAACCACCACGGGCGAAGGCTCCGGCTTCTGGGAGGCACCGCGTGGCGCCCTCTACCATGCGGAGTCCGTCAAGGACGGCAAGATTCAGGGTTACCAGATCATCATCCCGTCCACGTGGAACCTGGCTCCGAAGAACGAGAAGGGCCAGCACGGTCCTCTGGAAGAGGCTCTGATTGGCGTGCCGGTGGGCGACGTCGAAAAGCCCATCAATGCGCTGCGTACGGTGCACTCGTTCGACCCCTGCACGGCTTGCTCGGTGCACATCTCCGAGCCTGCCACGGGCAAGCGTTTCGAAACCGTCACGAGCCCTTGGGGGGTGAAGTAACATGGCGCATTTGGCACACTACCGTGAGGCGCATCCGCTGCCGTTCGTGATCACGCACTGGATCAACCTGGTGGCCATGATTCTGCTGATTTTCACCGGCTTCTACATTCACTACCCGTTCTTCTGGGGTTTCGAGTCCATGGCTCGCGGCCTTCACGTGTTCTTCGGCTTCGTGCTGTTCATCAACTGCATCTGCCGTTTGATCATGGCGTTTATTGTGAAGTCTTCGCCTACGGGTGGTACCCGCAAGCAGGTTACCGACTACAAGACATGGCTGCCGCAGAAGGACAACCTGCACCAGGGTCCCGAGTGGATCAAGTACTACCTGTTCTTCAAGAAGGATCACCCGCTGGCTGCTAAGCTGGGCGTTCCGCAGAAGATCAGCTACCTGTGCATCCCCGTGCTCATCATCCTGATGTTCTATACGGGCTGCGCGCTGTGGGTACCCACGTCCGAGCTGCCGTTCTTCGCGGCTGGCACGGCGCTGGTGGGCGGCATCATGAGCATGCGCATCATCCACTACTTCATGATGTTCGTGTTCATCTGCTTTATGTTCATCCACGTGTACCTGGCTAACGTCGAGGGCATTGCGCCTACGCTGCTTATGTTCTTCCACAAGGAGCATGGCGGCCTGGTGTACGACCCCGACCTGCACAACATCATCGGCGAGGACGACCTGGGCCACGGCGAGAAGCACTAAGCTCGCAAGCTAAAGGTTGGCGTTTGCCGTAAGCGCAATGGGCTCGACTGCAAATGCAGCCGAGCCCTTTTTGCGTTCTGCGGACTTGGCCCCAAGCCCAAGCCCAAGCCCAAGCCCAAGCCCAAGCCCAAGCCCAACCCCT
>ERZ808240.4119-NODE-4119-length-13210-cov-47.934094_pt1 | contig 13210 bp, 12 predicted proteins | sample MGYA00521084_ERZ808240 | MGnify/ENA primary metagenome ERZ808240 (study PRJEB31516, sample SAMN03275571) | gut metagenome | biome: mammalia-associated habitat; material: feces | host: Papio cynocephalus | place: Kenya | collected 2012-08-06 ... | reverse complement strand
TATCAGATAGTTAAGAGAGGTGTTAATTTGCTTTCGAATCCCTCTCTCTCCGCAAAAGCCTTCTGAAAAAAAATCAGAAGGCTTTTTTCATTTACGACAACAACAAGTCTTTCATCTTTTCCCATATGGTTTTAACAGATTGCTGAATTTCATCGGTCATGACCGATGAAATTGCCTTTTTCAATTCGTCGGTCATGACCGACGAATTAGATTTCAACAAATCGTCCGTCGTGACGGACGATTCTAATATTATCATAAGCCCTCATGACATATTATTACAACTCAACAATAAGACGCTTGATTATATAAAACTCATTTTGTCAATAATAGAAAAATATGCGATAAAACAGATGCTTAATCAACAAAAATACCCGAAAGTAATCTCTTAATCGACAAAAATACCCAAAAACATTCTTCTTAATCGACAAAAATACTTATTTTTGCAATCGAATTCATTTTTAATAGAAAATATGGCAAAAAGAAATATGATACATAACATATTGGAAATTGTTATTGGAACATCGGATAAATCAACTTCTGCACAAAACTTAGCTTTACTAAAAGAAGGAAAATTACGAAAAATAGCCCCAAGAGTTTATACCAGTAACATGGATGATGCCCCAGAGGACATCATTAGAAGAAATGTATTCTACATCTTAGGACAGCTTTATCCTCATGCGGTCATCAGCCACCGCTCCGCCTTTGAGCTTAAGCCTATCGCTGAGGGAGATATTTTTCTAACATACACTTACACCAAGAACATCAAATTACCTGGTATAAAAGTCCACTTGATGAAAGGTCCAATGGGTACAGACCATGATATGCCTTTCATTGAGAACTTGTATATATCAAGTACAGAAAGACGAATGCTTGAAAACCTCCAAAAGGGCAGGACTCGTGGCAGTGTGTCAAAGTGCTTACCAAGAACTTACATCGAAGAGAATCTGGAAAAAATGTTGGTGGTAAACGGAGAGACCGGTATTAACAACTTCCGTGATAAGGCTAAGGAGATTGCGAAACAACTGAACATGACCGAAGAATTTGAAATTCTCAATTCCATCATTGGAGCCTTGCTTTCTACCAAGCCATCAGGAATACTTTCCTCTAATAGTGCTTTAGCCAGAGCACAAGGAGTTCCCTTCGACCAAGAACGCGTCAATTTGTTTGGGACTTTGTTCGAGGCTCTTAACAATGATTTCTTTCCTGATATGGACGAGCAGAATACTTCTACTGCATCTTTCAGAAACTTTGCATTTTTCGAGAGTTATTTCTCCAACTACATCGAGGGTACCGAGTTTGAGATAGAAGACGCTTATCGTATCATCGAGACAGGTCAACCAATGCCAGCAAGAAATGCCGACTCGCATGATGTCCTTGGAACATTCCAAATCGTGGCAAGTAGAAGAGAGATGAGACGAACCCCAAATACCGCCGACGAGCTGATTGAGATTCTTCAAGACCGCCATAGAATCATGATGGCAGCAAGACCAGACAGAAATCCAGGTATGTTCAAGATGCAGAACAACCATGCTGGTGACTCGCATTTCGTGGACTGCACGCTTGTAAGAGGGACACTGATAAAGGGATTCGACTTCTACCGAGCATTGAAATCGCCTTTTGCAAAAGCCTTGTTCATTCTATTCATGATTAGCGAGGTTCATCCTTTCAACGATGGCAATGGACGTATATCCAGAATCATGATGAATGCGGAATTTGTGCATGCCGACCAATCAAAGATTATCATTCCTACTGTCTTTCGTGAGGATTACCTGAATGGATTGAGACGCTTGACAAGAAAGGGCGACCCAAGCGTTATCATCAAGGCAATATCGAGAGTTAGACAGTTCAGTGCCAACATCATCGGTGAGGATTTCGAGGAAACACGCCGCTACCTCGAAGGAACCAACGCCTTCAAGGATGGTGATGAATATATTTTGAGATTCTAAAAAGTAAAGCTATGAGATACGGAATGAGAAAGCCCTCTTGGAAGAAGAGTCTGAGCGCACGGACGAAAGGTCGTGCTACACGTGCCATCAAAAGAGCCATCATCCCTGGGTATGGCAAGAGAGGCATGGGCATATTTCATCCTAAAAGAGCTATATATAATAAGGTGTATAGAAGAACTACGTTCAGCATCTTCGACATGGCGAAGGGTTCTTCCTCGAATAGCGGCAGCTGTGTTGTCATTGCCTTTTGGGTGATAACGACCATTGCGCTTACTATATGCTGCATATAGAGATTTATTATTTTTTTCAATTAGACAAGTATGGTTGGAGCTATCATAGGCGACTTAGCCGCATGGACATGGGAACATGACAAAAACTCTTTCTATAAAAAGCTGATTATGGCAGAGGCAGTCCATTCACACCTTTGTGAGGAGATGCTTTTGACAGCAAATCTTCTTATGCGGCAAAAAGACATGGACTATGAAACTTATAGTCGCCACTTCAAAAGCACAAATCAGACAGCAACCATCCTTCGGGCTATTACTATCGGATGGCTATATGACACGGAGCAAGAAACTCGCTCGGCATATCAGAATTACTGTCTTTCCGACGACAAGGAGGATTGGTATGCTGGAGCATTCATGTGCCTGTTGATTTTTGCATTGCGACATGGTTCATCCAAGAAAGAAGCTGCATCGGTAGAACATATCGCTCCATTCAAAGACATGATTGACGATTGGAAAAACAAGGATTCCATCTTAGGCACATTGATGAGGGCATGGGAAGCATTCCGCTCATCCTTTGACTTTGGAAGCGCATTGCACAATGCCATGCTATTATCTGGCGACCACCATGTCAATGCTATATGTGTAGGAGCATTGGCTGATGCCATGTATGGCTGTGGATGGTATTTTGTCAAGAGCAAGTATGGCGATGGCTGTGCCTTGAACTGTTACAAGTACGTCCCGAAAGAAATCATGCAACTTCATCGAGATAAAAGGACTTTCTTTCCCAAGAATTGCGCAGCTGCAAATGTCGAGAAACACCAATGGCACGATGCCCCAAATCCTTACAATGACAAGATTATCACACCTGAACTTCACCGAAGAATCCTGAAGGCATTCCAGCCTTGCTTTGATTATAGGTTCGGTTTCTATCTTGACGATGGCTTTGTCTATGTATATAGAAGTGGTTGGGTTCTCCAGCGATTCAATTTTGTCAGTCAAGGCGACGGTACATACAGAATAGACAACTTGCAGTCTTCGGAATGCATCAGCGAGTCGGACAACCCTATCAAAGAAGCCTTGTATGCTGTTGAGTACCGTTGGGACTTGGTAAGCGAATAGAAAACTATTTGCAAGAATACTTGTAATCTACCAAACCGACAGGCTTTCTTTGGCATCAGCCGCCATCGAATAGGCATTGATGGAAATGGGGTTACCACATTGGTCACATTCATGGGTTGTCCTTACAAATGCAAATATTGTCTCAATGAACGATGCCATGCCCCTGTTTTTGAGGAAGACGGAACAACTCCAAGGAACGGAATCTTGTTGCTTTCTCCACAAGAACTATATGACAAGGTTAAGATTGACAACATCTATTTTCAAGCTACCAAGGGCGGCATCTGCTTTGGAGGTGGAGAACCATTGCTACACTCAGACTTCATCAAGGAGTTTAGAGAGATATGTGGCAACAAGTGGAAGATTACGGTGGAGACAGCCTTGGCTTGCTCATGGGCAGACATCAACCTGCTTGCTCCGATAGTTGACCATTGGATTGTGGACATCAAGGACATGAATCCAAACATCAAGGCTCAATACACAGGTATGCTAGAAAACTCTTTGTTTTCACTGAATCTTCTGAAAGGAAATGGCATCACCCAAAATGTCACGGTAAAGGTGCCACACATTCCTGAATACAACACCGACAAGGATGTCGCAAAAAGCATCGAGCAAATCAGGGGGCTTGGATTCAAAGACATTGTGGAATGCCAATATATCAAGTTTAATGGAAACTACAAAAAGTAACGATATATGAAGAATGGTAAGGACAAATGCGAAATTCTCAAAGAGATTCGCAAGTATGTAGCAGAGAAATATGGGTTGGACTATGAGCCAACAGTATGCAACCATACTGGTGATTGCAAGGGAACCTGTCCTAAATGCGAGGCTGAGCTTGCTGATTTACAAGACCAGCTTCAATCGAAAGGAATTACCGATATTACCTCTGATGAAAAGCTGTGCGCACTCATCAAGCAATACGCCGAAGATAGTCAAGAAGAAATATCAGAATCTACCGACTTCGACAAAGAGCCAATGTACACGATAGGAATGCCAGACATTCAAGGAATGGAATCCTTCATACCAGATGAACAAAACGCAAAGAACGCGCCTTGGGGAGAAATGCTCTTGGAATGCAGGATTGCAGGAACAGCATACCATCATGTCGATGACATCCTTGACCAAATCAGTGAAGGAGACGAAGTTTTCTTGGTCAGGGACTACAAAAACAAACATGATGGTCAAGCTGTAGCTGTAACCTTGGAGAATCCATATTTGAACAAATTGCGTGAATTTGACTTCTCCAACATATTGGGCTATATACCAAAGAAGGAGAATGATGCCGTGGCAACAATACTTGACATGGGATTTGCCAAAGGATGTATGCCTAAAATTGCGCAAGTTATTTTTTAGGCATTACTAAATTGCTCCATTATTGCAAATATTCCTCCACAGGGAGTGAGTTTCTCGGATTTTATTCGTACTTTTGTCATGTCATTCAGTTTTTTGCTTGTTTTTAAATGCAGCACTAAGATAAGTGAAATTTCTGATACGGTAAAATCATGTACAACTTTTTGTTGTCCAGGCACTTATAAAAAACATCAAATTATAGTGTTACGGAATTTATGGAGAAGGCGGACATAAACGGATTGCCGGCAACACGTTTGTGGCTCTGACATTAATGATTGCCGAAAGACGCACTGAGGAAAAAGACGTAATGGTAAAAAATGCAGTAAATTTAATCAATTCAAACAACAAATAAACACATATGATGAATAGCAGAATTGAAGAATGGGGTAAGAAGTGGGTTGAGCGTTTTAACGAACTATCCGCAAAATATGAAATTCCATATTATACGCAATCCCCGTTAAACTTAGTTGGAGATGAGGTAGAAATAATGTTTGTCGGCATAAATCCTAAAGGAGGCAACAAAGAAATTACCAACAACACCTTTGACAAATTCCTTGCTGGTAATGAATGTTGGCAACAAAGGTTTTGTGGAGATAAAAACGTGTGGAAATTGACAAATGGTGCAAGGTTCTTTATGGGCTATAATGCTTCTAAACATGAAGATACAATAGACAATGATCATAAAGTGGTATGGACAAACTTGACACCATTTCAATCAGACAAAGGCTTTACTGACTTAAAAGCTGAATTGCGAGACGAGGGGGTTAAATCTACGTTTGAACTCATTTCTATCTTATGTCCTAAGAAAATAGTATTTCTTGGTGGCAATGCTTTTGGTTTGCTTGACAAATATGCTGATGATAACTTAAAACAACACTTTGAGCATATAAAAGTCTTTGCCAATCTTCCTTTAGAGATTGGGCGTTTATACAATATGCCAGCATTTTATGTGAGTCATCCATCAGGAAAATGGCCTGTCAGTCATTGCTTTATTTCTGTATTCATATTTCTTCGCAATCTTATTGACATTTACGAGAACGAGAAACCTACGAAGTCTCTGAAAATGGTTGCGGAATGCATGAGAAAAGAATTCTCATTATGGCATGACCGAATTGATAATATAATAACCCACCGCATGAACAAGAAAATATATTTTGCTGGCTCTATACGTGGAGGCAGGGTCAACGCTTCTCTATACCAACGGATGATTGACTACATCAAGCAGACTGATACAGTATTGACGGAGCACATTGGTAAAACGAATATGAGTTTGAAGACTCAAACAAAGGCTATGGACATTCATATCTATGAACGAGATACCGAATGGCTCGGACAAAGCGACATGGTGATAGCGGAGTGTACTTGTCCTTCTCTTGGTGTGGGCTATGAATTGGCTTACGCAGAAGCTCATAATATTCCTGTTTATATTTTCTACGACAAGACCAAGGCTAATATTTCTGCCATGTTGAATGGAAACGAATACTTCTACATTATTCCTTACGAATCCGAGGATGAAATTTTCCATGAATTAGACAATATATTGCATTGCTGATTAAAAATTCAGGCAATAAAAGCTTTATACCGCATATTGTTATAGTTGTATGTCTATTGCAATATGCGTTTTTTCCTTTCACACGCAATAGAACTTCCGAAATTTATCTGAAATTATTGTGCAAAGGTAAGAACTTTTGAGGCTAATGGCAAGGTATAAAATACGGAGCCGCTTACAGATTATGCCTATTTTGAGGGCTTGTATCAAAGAAAAAAAGCCTTTTTCTCTCTTATCTCTTCTTGTTGTAACCTTGTTTCGAAATCAAGAGCGGTGTCACCGATAGGCTACCTATTTTACCAAAAGAGCAAATCCGGGATCCTGTAAATCCAGTGACGAGGTTGACTTGACTACTAATTTAGCACGATTACGCAAATTGTGTCTATTAAAACAGGAGCAATTCAATGAAGGCGTCTGCTATTTTAGTTGTATAAAACTGATAGTGTCTACCTTTTTATAAAGTAAAAAGTGTATAGTCAAATCAGGAAAAGTCAAGATGTATTGCCCAAGTCCGCGAACGTTTTTTGGGTACTTGTTGCCCACTGCTTGTTCAACGAGGGACCACTGTTTGTTCACTGAAGGACCAAGGCTTGTTCATCGAGGGATCAAGGCTTGTTCATAGATGGCTCATCGTATGTCATGGAGAAACAGCCGTAGTGGAGTAGTAGCTGATGCGGCTTGGCACAAATCTTAGTTTGAAAAGCATAGATTTTCACAGAAAAATGAGTCTTTTATGATACTTTGCTGATACTTTTTTAGAATATTTACTGAGAAGTATCATTGTTTATAATATTCATAGAATCAAATATATAAGAAATATTTTAGCATCAATAATGATACATTGATACTTTTTAATCGAAAAAAATATCTTACGTGTGCGCATATATGGATTCATCCGATACAACTTATTATGAAAACCACATATCTTGCATAGTTATGTATATCCTAATTCCTGCTTCGGTGAAGGATGCAGACTGGAAGGTGCGGTATGCCATCGCCAAGAAACAGGCGTTGATCGGTGTGCTTTTTCATGGCATCAAGCAGTTGCCTAAGGAACTGGCTCCAAACGCAGATTTGTTGATGCTCTGGATGGGGATGGCACAGAAGATACGGCAGCAGAACATCCGCCTGTTTATGGATTCTGTCAAGGTATGCAAGAACTTTCAGCAAGAGGGATTCCGCTGCTGCATCTTGAAGGGTCAGGGGAATGCGTTGCTATATCCCGACCCTTATATGCGTACTCCCGGGGATATTGACATCTATCTTGGAGGTGGCAGGAAGAGGGAGTTCGGGTTGTCGGAAGACAAGATGATTGCCCCGATAGATGAGAAGGAAGGCAAGTTCTTATTGGAAGAAATCATGCGTGGCGGAACTTCGGGCAGTATGATATGAGGCTTGGAAGCAAGGAGGGTGAGGGCAAGTTTCATCGCTGGCTCAGAATGAACTTGCGAAACTTACGTTTAGTAAAGCATTATCCTACTGCGGCATTGAGCGAGCCTTTGTTCAGAACTTGGTTTGCGGTGTGGAAGAAGGTACATGGGATAAGATAACAGATATATCGCGAACGGCTCCCTCTCCCTTTTTATTATGGGCTACTTTTCGGGAATGGGGAGTTAGCAGCCCGATTCTTGAAAATATTACCTTAAGGGATTGCTAAAGCAGGGAGGATAGCCGTAAGAAATCACAAACTTTGGCAAATTAATGCGTGTCTATAAATCTTATATGCTTTAAATTATGGGAAGAGTAAAATAATTAATGATGGAGATGGAGGAACATGACTTTTTTGGTTTTACCTGGAGACTGTTGTTAGCCAGATTAAAGATTTAGGAATGAAGAAATTGAATATGGTATAAGGTTGATTAGATGGGTTTCCTCGTCAGGCATATCTACGAATATCTGCAGAACGTAAAGCCGTTAATGACAGAAATGTCAGTAATCAGATAAATGTGGCGTGCCAAAGTGTCAGTCGTGACGCTTTGGCACGCTTTTCGTATAAGGGGAAGCGACTAGCTTTCGCCTGAAAAGGCTTTGGCTGGTACAAGATAAATAAGTAAACAATTAAAAAACATAGAATCATGAACATTAAACCATTAGCAGACAGAGTGCTGGTACTTCCTGCACCAGCCGAGGAAAAAGTAGGTGGAATCATTATCCCTGATACAGCAAAGGAGAAACCACAGCGTGGTAAGGTCGTTGCAACTGGCAAGGGCACTAAAGATGAAGAGATGATTCTCAAAGAGGGTGATACCGTTCTCTACGGCAAGTATGCTGGTACCGAACTTGAGTTCGAGGGTACTAAGTATATCATGATGCGTCAAAGCGACGTACTCGCAGTAGTAGAAGACTAAGATAACATTTAACACTTAACATTTTAACATTGAATATAAATCATGGCTAAAGATATTAAATACAATATGGATGCTCGCGACCTCTTGAAGAAGGGTGTCGATCAGTTGGCTAACGCAGTGAAGGTAACTCTCGGTCCTAAGGGCCGCAACGTGGTAATCGAGAAGAAGTTTGGTGCTCCTCAGATTACTAAGGATGGTGTTACCGTTGCCAAGGAAGTAGAATTGGAGAACAAGTTTGAGAACACAGGCGCTCAGCTCGTAAAGAGTGTAGCCAGCAAGACTGGCGATGACGCAGGTGATGGTACAACTACCGCTACTATCTTGACTCAGGCTATCGTAAACGAGGGCTTGAAGAACGTTACCGCTGGTGCCAACCCAATGGACTTGAAGCGTGGTATCGACAAGGCTGTGGCTGCTGTCGTGGAGTACATCAAGGCTCATGCTGAGCAGGTGGATGACAACTACGACAAGATTGAGCAGGTTGCCACTGTTTCTGCCAACAACGATGCTGAGATTGGTAAGCTCTTGGCTGACGCTATGCGCAAGGTTTCTAAGGATGGTGTCATCACCATCGAGGAGAGCAAGAGCCGCGACACTAACATCGGTGTGGTAGAGGGTATGCAGTTCGACCGTGGTTACTTGAGCGGTTACTTCATGACCGATGCCGACAAGATGGAGTGCGTGATGGATAATCCATATATCCTTCTCTACGACAAGAAGATTTCTAACTTGAAGGAGTTCTTGCCTATCCTGCAGCCAGCTGCCGAGAGTGGTCGTCCATTGCTCGTTATCGCTGAGGATGTAGATTCTGAGGCTTTGACTACATTGGTAGTTAACCGTTTGCGTGGTAGCTTGAAGATTTGTGCTGTCAAGGCTCCTGGCTTCGGCGATCGTCGCAAGGCTATGTTGGAGGATATCGCCGTATTGACTGGTGGTGTCGTTATCTCTGAGGAGAAGGGCTTGAAGTTGGAGCAGGCTACCCTCGATATGTTGGGTTCTGCCGACAAGGTAACTGTAACCAAGGACAACACCACTATCGTGAATGGTCATGGCGACAAGAACAACATCCACGACCGTGTGGCTCAGATTAAGAACGAAATCGAGAACACCAAGTCTTCTTACGACAAGGAGAAACTTCAGGAGCGTTTGGCTAAGCTCGCAGGTGGCGTAGCTGTCCTCTATGTAGGTGCCAACTCTGAGGTCGAGATGAAGGAGAAGAAGGATCGTGTTGACGATGCACTCTGCGCTACCCGTGCAGCCATCGAGGAAGGTATCGTAGCTGGTGGTGGTACTACTTATATCCGTGCTTTGGAGGCGTTGAAGGATATGAAGGGTGACAATGCCGATGAGACTACAGGTATCCGCATCGTGGAGCGTGCCATCGAAGAGCCTCTCCGCCAGATTGTTGCCAACGCCGGTGGCGAAGGCTCAGTGGTAGTCAACAAGGTACGTGAGGGCGAAGGTGACTTCGGTTACAATGCTCGCAAGGATGTTTACGAGGATATGCGCAAGGCAGGTATCGTAGATCCAGCCAAGGTAGAGCGTGTAGCTTTGGAGAACGCTGCTTCTATCGCTGGTTTGTTCTTGACCACAGAGTGCGTCTTGGTTGACAAACCAGAGCCAGCATCTCCAGCAGCACCTGCAACTCCAGGCATGGGCGGCATGATGTAAAAATGTAATGTAAAGATATCAAAATGGGGGCTACTCAAAAGAGTAGCCCCTTTTCTATATGTTTTTTAGCATAAAATCTTGCAAATTTTAACAAAAAAGCTTGGCATATATTTGCTTTTTTTGTAACTTTGCGGCATAAAAAAGAAAAAGACAGCTTAAGCTGGCAAAGATATTTTTTTGATTTGTTTTAGTAGATTAGTTTTTAAGTAGTTTGTTTTTGAAAATCGGTTGTCGTGAGACATCCGATTTTTTTTGTCTCTTTCTCTTTGTTGTTTCATCCTATTATGTTATCTTTGCAGTATGAAACTGAATTTTGACAGAAAAAAAACATTGGTCTTCTTGATAGTTATCGGAGGACTGATTTATATTACCAAGGTGGGATTGGGGATGACAGCGCTCAATTCTTTCCTTGCTACACTTGGTGTGTTGCTTATCTTGTTCGTGGGTGATAATTTTGCCCAGCAACTGGATAATTGGCTGAAGCGTAGAAAGATGAATGAAGAAAACAAGGAATAGTTGTTTTTAATAAAGAAGTAAAGAGTGGAAAAGTTAGTCAATCTTTATCGTTCTTGGGCGGGCGAGGAGCCGGCAAGTGTTGTCAAGTTGCCTGGCCAGGGCAGCAATAGACAGTATTTTCGATTTGTCAAGCAGGATGGTAGTAGCGTCATAGGTGTCATAGGAACGAGCCGTGACGAGAATCATGCTTTCATCTATATAGCGCGCCATTTCACGCTCAGAAAGTTGCCTGTGCCTAAGGTGTTGGCTGTCAGCGAGGATGAGGCTCGTTATTTGCAGACCGACTTGGGTAGTGTGTCGCTCTTCGATGCCATCAAGGGTGGACGTGAGACAGGCGGGAGATACAACCAGAAGGAAAAGGAACTTCTGAAGCGGACCATACGCGAGTTGCCTAATATACAGCTTCGTGGAGCACGTGGCATGGATTGGAACAACTGCTATCCCCAACCCGAATTTGACATCGACAGTGTGCTTTTCGACTTGAATTACTTCAAGTATTGTTTCCTGAAACCTACCGAGCTTGACTTCCATGAGTTGAAGCTGGAAGCCAATTTCCGTCTTTTTGCCAAGGATTTGACTTCTGAGCAGATGGATTGTTTCTTGTATCGTGACTTTCAGGCGCGCAACATAATGCTTGACGAAAAAGGGAATCCGTACTTTATTGATTTCCAAGGTGGGCGCAAAGGTCCTTTCTACTACGATTTGGCTTCTTTTCTTTGGCAGGCATCGGCAAAGTATCCTTTCAAGCTACGCCGTGAGTTGGTGTGGGAATATTACCAGTCGTTGAAGAGTTATACAGAAGTTCCCTCTGTCCGACATTTTGTCAAGCGTCTGAGTCTTTTTGTGCTCTTTCGTACTTTGCAGGTGTTGGGTGCTTATGGATTTCGTGGGTACTTTGAGCACAAGAAGCATTTTCTTGAAAGCATACCACCTGCCATTCAGAACCTTCGCGACCTGTTGAAAATGGGCGACAAGGTGTTCCCTTATCCTTATATGATGGATATGCTTCGTCGCCTCACCGAGCTTCCGCAGTTTACCCGCATAGAGAAGTCGGCAGTTAATCGTGCCGATGGCTATCGCACTGCCGATTCCAATATCTACACATCGCATCCGCAGGATGGCCCGGCCTCTTTCTCCAAGTATGATGGCAAGGGACCTTTGGTGGTGAGAGTATTTAGTTTCTCTTACAGGAAAGGTATTCCTGAAGACCCGTCTGGCAATGGCGGAGGTTATGTCTTCGATTGTCGCAGCACTCATAACCCAGGCAGATACGAACCTTATAAGAAGCTTACTGGATTAGATGAACCCGTTATTCGCTTTTTGGAGGACGATGGTGAAATCTTGGATTTCTTGGAGCATGTTTATGCTCTTGCCGACCATCACGTAGCTCGTTATATTCAGCGAGGATTTACTTCTTTGATGTTCTGCTTCGGCTGCACAGGCGGTCAGCATCGTAGTGTGTATTCCGCCCAGCATCTTGCCGAGCATATCCACGAGAAGTTTGGGGTGGAGGTGCAGATTTGTCATAGAGAGCAAAATATACAACAGGTCTTAAAAGCAAAATAATAATAAATGTATGCAAATTTGGTGTATTCATAAAAAGTTACTAAATTTGCACGCACATTAATCGAAAACTAAAATGATGCAAGCAATGATTTTCGCTGCAGGTCTGGGTACTCGTCTCAAACCTCTTACTGATCGTATTCCCAAGGCGTTGGTAAATGTGGGGGGAGAACCTTTACTCAAACGTGTCATCTTTCGGTTGAAAGATGCTGGTTTCACTCGCATTGTGGTGAACGTTCATCATTTTTCCGGTCAGATTATTGATTACCTCCGCGATAACGACAACTTCGGTATGGATATTCGTCTCAGTGACGAGACGGATAAGCTCCTCGAAACAGGCGGGGGCATCAAGAATGCCTATCCGCTCTTCGACCATACCGAGCCAATTCTCATCCATAATGTGGATATATTAAGCAATGTGGACTTAAAGAAGTTCTATTTAATAGAATCGGAAAATACGGTGGCTGCTCGATTGTTGGTGAGCGAACGCAAAACTAAGCGCTATCTGCTCTTCGACGATAACATGAGACTGGTGGGATGGACGAACATTGAGACGGGCGAAGTAAAGAGTCCTTACTATAATCTTGACCCAAAGAAATACAAAATGTATGCTTTCTCTGGCATCCACATGGTAGCCCCGAGTCTTTTTCCGCTAATGGAAGATGAGCCAGACAAATTCCCTATCATGGATTTCTATCTCAGGCATTGCGACAAAGTGCGTATTGAGGGCTATGTGAAAAAAGACCTCAAGTTGATGGACGTAGGGAAACAAGAGACGTTGAAAGAAGCTGAGAAGTTCCTTGGGGAAATAAGTGAAGAGTGAAGAATTCGACGCTTTGTTAATTATAAAAAGTAAATTACAAATTGTAAATTAAGATAAAATGCAACAGAAGATTATTATTTTGGATTTCGGTTCACAGACGA
>ERZ808240.4117-NODE-4117-length-13235-cov-7.191426_pt1 | contig 13235 bp, 11 predicted proteins | sample MGYA00521084_ERZ808240 | MGnify/ENA primary metagenome ERZ808240 (study PRJEB31516, sample SAMN03275571) | gut metagenome | biome: mammalia-associated habitat; material: feces | host: Papio cynocephalus | place: Kenya | collected 2012-08-06 ... | reverse complement strand
GAGCATCTGCCTTACAAGCAGAGGGTCGGCGGTTCGAATCCGTCAACGCCCACATTAAAAAAGAGAGAAAAGAAATTTAGAATGGTTTCTTTTCTCTCTTTTTCTTATTTATCGCCTTTTACTACAAACGTTTCGTGTGTCATTCTATAAACATCACTTTCCTATCTTTCCTTATTTATCGCCTTCTACAACAAACGTTTCGTTGTGCCATTCTATAAACGGAAGTTCTTGCTTAAGAGGAAAATGGCTCACGATGTTTTCATTCTCATCAAACTCTATCACCTCATTGCGCAACACCTCTCCTGAGGGTAAAATAACACGCGGATAGGCTATTTTTTTATTCTTCATATATATAATATAACTTATTAAAGTTGGGATAAAAGCTATCAATCCTTTGATAAACTTTTTAAACCTATTTAAAACATTATAGAGTGGTCCTAATAACGTTTTTAGAACCACTCTTACTGTGTATAATGCCCTCATTCTCTTTTATAAAAAATGAGGCTTACGTTCTTCTGCCTTTTCAGACTTTATTAAACTGTCACGGACATGCAATTGCGGATTAAGCACGCGATGCTTAGTGCTATCTAAAGAAGTTTTGTTATTCTCTGTTGCAGGCTTATTTGTTGCTGCCTTGTCATGACTACGTAGACGATACATTTTGATGTTAGACAACAACAGAACCCTTGCACGATCTGCCCAAGGAGCACATTGATAAACAAAGCAATCTATACGTTTCACTTTGCGATTTCCTAATGTTAGCGACATATACTGCTGACCGCTTGAGTAGAAATACTGCTGCATAACAGCTATAGAGTCGCCTTCGTAGCGAACTATTACTTGCGCAACACCGCGTCTTTCGCCTTCATGGTAGAACCAATCTACATTGTAAGTCATTTGCAATTGATCGCCCGCTTGAAGCGATGTGTCAGCACGCTGCGTATATACAAAACGATTTACCCCTTGCGATGATAATAATACACTCGAAGGTCCACGCCAAATGCTTAAAGTATCGCCTTTAACAGACGATTGCACCAATATATTGCCTGGCATGGCATCGTTGTTAATATTGCCTCCTAAACGTTCTGCAAGATGCTCATATATCTTCTTCAATTGGTCGGTATGCCGTTCATAATATTCCATAGAATGGTCAAAGTCAGCCTTTGCTATATTGTGCTTTTGAAATACCGATTGTTGGTAAAGACGTGTGTAATATGCCACACTATCGGGATGTGTTTGCTCTGCGAGTGCTTGTGCCAAATGATAATCGTATAGAATATCTTCTATAGCCTTCATCTTCAGTACATCTTTAGGTGCACTCGGCTTGCATGCTTGAACCAAAAAGAGCGAAATGAGCAAAACTACACTCAATGCTGTACGTAAAAGTTTCATGCCTTATGCCCTATTATTTCTTCTTAAACAACATTTCTAATTTTGAGATGTACTTATGATAAAATATTATCAGAGCCACAGCCCCACAACTAATAGAAGCGTCTGCAAAATTGAAGATTGCACCAAAAAAGGTGTCGCCTCCTACTATGGGCATCCAATTAGGCCATTCGAATAAAGGAAAATAAAACATGTCAACAACTTTTCCCGACAAGAAGGTGCCATAACCTTGTCCCAACGGCACAATGCGAGCTGCTTCGTAATACGTACTCTCGGTAAACATCAAGCCATAAAACATGTTATCTACGATATTGCCCATAGCTCCAGCTATTATCATCGACATGCACACAACCAACCCATAGGGACACTTATTCTTGATTAAACGATACAACGCATAGCCAAAGAAAACGATTGCTGCAACCCTAAATAAAGCCAAAAACATGGTTCCAATAAAATGCATGCCAAACGCCATACCCCTGTTTTCGATGAACACCAAGTGGAACCAATCACCAAGTATAGCATGATTCTCATAAAGCGTAAAAGTTGTTTTTATATCTATCTTTATTAGCTGATCTACTACAATTACAATCAGCACCACAAGTATGGCAACTACCGAACGTCGCATATATATATAATATCTGTTTTTGTCTGTTTTAAATTGCACACATAGACTTGGAGTCTATGCTATTACCTGCTTTGAACAAACGCAAAGTCTTCCTTAATCCTTGCGGTTCTTCATTTGCTTTGCCTCAATACTTAAAGTTGCATGCGGAACTGCCCTCAACCGTTCTTTAGGAATAAGTTTTCCTGTTACACGGCAAATGCCGTAGGTTTTATTATCTATACGCAGGAGAGCTGCCTGTAGAGCTTGAATAAACTTTTGCAAGCGACTTGCCATGCCCGAAAGTTCTTCTTTACTCTGAGACATAGAGCCTTCTTCAAGCACATTGTAGGTAGACATGGTGTCTTCTACATCGTTGCTATTGTTATTACTCAGCGTATCCATTATCTGATGATAGTCATGCTGTGCAACATCTAATTTCTTTAGTATGATTTGCTTAAACTCTTCGAGTTCCTCGTCTGTGTAACGTTTCTTTTCTTCCATGGTTATTAATAATTATCATATTACACACCTATTAGCTTTATCAACTTATTTTTTTAGTTGAGCAAGCAACTAATACTCAGAGCAGCACCTACTCTTCTGTTTATAAGTAGGAGTTCAAAATTATTTATATAAATGGATCTTTTTATTTTCACATTTGAAGCACTTTCTGTGGCGCATCTTAAATGTTTGCTTTCAGTCACATAGCCCGCTATGCTCCTTCAAACAAACCTTTAAGCTACATCCCCATAAAGCACTTCAAATATAAAAATAATTATGAACACCTAATTATCAATAAAATGCAAATACGCAAAATTCTACCTTTTTCTATTGATATGTTGCGCAAACATAATCATGAAGAAAAATGCAGCACCTTGCATATTTGCACTTTTATTTGCTTATCTACTAATACTTACTTTTGACTTAAACTCATCAAAATCAAATTCAGTTAAGTCGCCCGTAAGCGTTGCAGAAAATTCTATGCTATCAGCCAACACTTGTGATGCTATATAGTCTTTAAACGAAGCTACAGCCTTCTCAAGTTGTTCATTAGGCTCAAACACCACTTTGATGCGGTCTGTTATCTCGAAGCCACTTTCCTTACGGAAGGTTTGTATGCGCTTAACAATCTCGCGTGCTAAGCCTTCATTACGAAGTTCTGGCGTTAGTTCGAGGTCGAGAGCTACAGTCAATGCACCATCGTTGGCGACTGTCCATCCTGGCATATCCTCGCTGATAATCTCAACATCAGAGCGTTCTATCTCAATAGTTTGACCTTCAACTGTCAATGAGAGCACACCTTCTGCTTCGAGTTTATTGATATCATCTTGACCAAGAGCTGTAGCCGCAGCATTCACAGCTTTCATCAACTTGCCAAACTTCTTACCCATTACACGGAAGTTACACTTCACCTTCTTCTCAAGCATATTTGCGTCGGCATAGCGAAGTTCCTTAACGTTTACCTCATCAAGAATGAGCTGGCTAACAGACTCTAAATCATTGCGAAGCTCTGCATCCGTAACAGGGATTGATATGCACTGAAGTGGTTGGCGCACAATAACATGCTCTTTTTTTCTCAATGAGAGAGTCATTGAAGAAACCTTTTGTGCCAACTCCATACGGCGTTCGAGCACCTTATCAATAGCTGTTTCGTTGGCCTTAGGGAACTGTGCCAAGTGTACACTCTCTGCCACTCCATTCACACCATCAGTAAGGTCGTGATACAAGCGATCAGCATAGAATGGCGCAATTGGCGACATGAGTTTAGCCACAGTGAGCAAGCAAGTATAAAGAGTTTGATATGCACTCAGTTTGTCTGTGTTCATACCGCCACCCCAGAAGCGTTTACGGCTTAAGCGCACGTGCCAGTTTGACAAGTTGTCAATGACAAACGTCTGTACGCGACGACCTGCTTTAGTAGGTTCATAGTCCTCAAAGTCTGCTGTAACATCTTTAATCAGCGTATTGAGTTCTGAAAGAATCCAACGATCAATCTCTGGACGTTCAGATATGGGAACCTGCGCTACCGCTGGGTCGAAGTTATCAACATTGGCATACATGGCGAAGAACGAGTAAGTTTGATATAATTTACCAAAGAAAGTTCGAGCCACTTCTTGTACACCTTCTTCATCAAATTTCAAGTTGTCCCAAGGCGAAGAGTTGGTTATCATGTACCAACGCAAGGGGTCAGAACCATACTTTTTGATAGCTCCAAAAGGTTCAACTGCATTGCCCAAACGCTTCGACATTTTATTACCATTCTTGTCGAGCACCAAACCATTACTGATTACGGCTTTAAAAGCAACACTATCAAATACCATAGTTGCTATCGCATGTAAAGTAAAGAACCAACCACGAGTTTGGTCTACGCCCTCTGCAATAAAATCTGCTGGATATACAATGCGCTTGTCAAGCAGCTCTTTATTCTCGAATGGGTAATGTATCTGTGCATAAGGCATAGAACCTGAGTCGAACCATACGTCTATCAAGTCGGTCTCACGCTTCATAGGTTTGCCTGTTGGCGATACAAGCACAATATTGTCTACATAAGGGCGGTGAAGGTCTATGCGATGATAGTTTTCAGAAGAATAATCACCTGGCACAAATCCCTTTTCCTTCAATGGGTTTGAAGTCATTATGCCTGCCTTCACACTCTTTTCTATTTCATTGTAAAGTTCTTCAATTGAACTGATACAAACCTCCTCGCGAGTTTCGGCATTACGCCATATTGGTAGTGGAGTACCCCAGTAGCGCGAACGGCTTAAGTTCCAATCATTAAGGTTTTCAAGCCATTTACCAAATCGGCCAGAACCCGTTGAAGCAGGCTTCCAATGGATAGAGTTATTCAGTTCCATCATGCGTTCTTTCAGAGCCGAACTGCGAATAAACCAACTATCAAGAGGATAATAAAGGATAGGCTTATCCGTACGCCAGCAGTGTGGATAGTTGTGAACATGCTTTTCAATTTTGAAAGCTTCGCCACGCTGCTTCATTTCCATACAGATAATGATGTTCAAATCCTCTGCCTTGGCAGCAGCCTTTTCGTCATACTTACCATCCTTGTTAAATTCTGGTGCATAGGCATTCTTTACATAGTCGCCTGCATGGTGGCTGTAAGCCTCAACATCTACACATTGCTTAACAAAGTTGTCGCACAACTCGTTCAGTAAGTAGTATTTACCTGTAAGGTCTACCATTGGGCGTGTCTCACCAGCCTTGTTAATCAAGAACAACGAAGGTATTTCGGCAGCCTTAGCAACCTTGGCATCGTCTGCACCAAAGGTTGGAGCGATGTGTACAATACCCGTACCATCCTCAGTAGTAACATAGTCGCCACCAATCACACGGAATGCCTTCTCTTCCAGCTCAACAAATTTGTCTACGCCCGATTCAAAGCACTTTTCGGGATGGGCCGCCGCATATTCGATTACCCACTTAGGTGCATTGTCTTCTACCTTCTCAGTAGGTTTAACCCATGGCATAAGTTGTTTGTAGTGCATGCCTACAAGTTCGCTACCCTTCCAATGGCCTACTACGCGATAAGGAATAACCTTGTCGCCATGCTTGTATGCATCGAAATCGGCATTTTCGCCTTCTGCCTTAAAGTATGCAGCCAAGCGCGATTGAGCCACAACTGCTGTCATAGGCTCGCCTGTATAGGGATTGAATGTTTCAACCGCTACATAGTCAATGTTAGGACCAACACAAAGGGCTGTGTTTGAAGGCAATGTCCAAGGAGTGGTTGTCCAAGCAATGAAATATGGCTTGCCCCATTTAGTCATTTCGGGTTTTGGATCAAGCACAGCAAACTGGGCTGTAACCGTAGTATCCTTTACATCGCGATAGCATCCAGGTTGGTTCAACTCGTGCGAGCTCAAACCTGTACCTGCAGCTGGTGAGTAAGGCTGAATGGTATATCCCTTATAGAGAAGTCCTTTTTTATACAATTGTCCAAGCAACCACCACAACGTTTCGATATACGAGTTTTCGTATGTGATATAGGGGTGTTCCATATCCACCCAATAGCCCATCAAGTGGCTCAAGTCTGTCCACTCTTGTGTAAACTTCATCACATTCTGGCGGCAACGAGCGTTATAGTCTTCAATAGAAATTGATTTACCTATATCCTCTTTGGTGATGCCAAGTTCTTTTTCAACACCAAGTTCAACAGGAAGACCATGTGTGTCCCAACCGGCCTTACGCTTAACTTGAAATCCCTGCATTGTTTTGTAACGGCAGAACACGTCCTTAATAGTACGTGCCATTACATGGTGAATGCCTGGATGACCATTAGCAGAGGGAGGTCCTTCAAAAAATACAAATGAAGGGCAACCCTCACGTTCGCTCATACTTTTATGAAACAAGTCTTGCTTGTCCCATTCCTTGAGCACATCTTCGTTCACCTTATAAAGGTTAAGTCCAGTACGTTCGGTAAATTTCATATCTATTATTTATATATTATCTGTTTGTTTTGACATGCAAAGATAGTACTTGTATGCTGAACATTAAAGATTTATAAGCAAAAAAATTGTTATTACAGAGTGCATGCAGTCTCTTTTGCTTTTTTATTGTTCATTCTTTAAGAAAGCCCGTAGCTAAGAGAGCTTATTAGCTGTTTTTGTGTAATTTTGCATAATCAATGGGTAGTTCTATAAAATCTTTTTTTTAAAGTTTGCATAGAACCACCTTGACACTATCACAACAAACAAATTTGTTACATGAAGAAATATGTTAAGGACCTTCGGGTTGCGGATGTTGAGTTTCCGCGCAGTGGATATGTGCTTCTGAGACTTGAGCCTACAAGCGGATTGCTTCCTGAAGTTATGCCAGGACAATTTGTTGAGGTGCTTGTTAAAAATTCTGCATCCACCTTCTTGCGCCGTCCTATATCTGTAAATTTTGTAGACTATGCCAACAATCAAATGTGGCTTTTAGTTCATGAGGTTGGCGACGGAACTCGACACATGGCCTTGTGCAAAAAGGGAGATTTATTAAACTGCATGTTCCCTCTTGGCAACGGATTTACCATGCCTCAGCAAGATGGTAAGAAGGTGTTACTCGTGGGCGGCGGTGTAGGCACGGCTCCCCTACTCTATTTTGGCAAGATGCTAAAGGAGGCTGGTTGTGAACCCGTGTTTTTGTTAGGCGGACGCACGGGTAACGACTTAATGCAACTCGACCTGTTTGAACTATACGGAAGAGTTTATGTAACAACCGAAGACGGGTCAAAGGGCGAAAAAGGCTTTGTTACCAATCACTCCATACTCAGCAATGAAACATTTGACTACGTATCAACCTGTGGACCCAAACCAATGATGATGGCTGTGGCTCGATGGGCTAATTCGGTAAACACGCCTTGCGAAGCTTCGCTCGAAAACCTCATGGCCTGCGGTTTAGGCGCATGCTTGTGCTGTGTAGAGAAGATGGCAGATGGTCACAACTTGTGTGTATGCAAAGATGGTCCCGTATTTAATATCAATGAATTGTCATGGCTCAATTAAACGTTAAGATAGGAGATTTAAATCTCCAAAACCCCGTACTTACAGCTTCTGGCACATTTGGCTACGGCATTGAATTTGCCGATTTTATAGACCTCGAACGTCTTGGCGGCTTTATTGTAAAAGGCACTACACTCCATCCGCGCGAGGGAAACGACTACCCCCGTATGGCCGAAACTGCATCGGGCATGCTCAACTGCGTAGGACTTCAAAATAAGGGCGTAGATTACTTTTGCAACCACATTTACCCACAACTTAAAGACATTAAGAGCAACGTGCTTGTAAACGTCTCTGGCAATTCGCCTGAGGATTATGCCGAATGCGCTGCCCGCATTGATGCACTCGAAGGCATACCTGGCATTGAACTGAACATTTCGTGCCCCAACGTTAAGAGTGGAGGTATGGCTTTTGGTGTAACCTGTGAAGGAGCAGCCAGCGTAGTACGTGCTGTAAGAAAAAAATATCATAAGACGCTCATCGTAAAGCTCTCGCCCAATGTTACCGATATAGCCTCTATTGCACAAGCTGTAGAGGCTGAAGGTGCCGATAGCATATCGCTCATCAACACCTTGATGGGCATGAGCATCGACATTGAACGCCGCGCTTCGCGCTTGAGCATTGGCACGGGCGGTTTGAGCGGTCCTTGCGTTAAACCCGTAGCTTTGCGCATGGTATGGCAAGTGGCTAAAGCTGTTAATATACCTGTTATCGGACTTGGAGGCATTATGAATGCCACCGATGCTATAGAGTTTTTGATGGCGGGTGCATCGGCTATCGAAATTGGTACGGCCAACTTTATTGACCCTACTACAACCATTAAAGTTATTGATGGCATAAACCAATGGCTTGACAATCATGGCATCAAAGATGTTCACGAAATTATCGGTTGCCTTAAGGCATAAACTGAAATAATACCCCCACACAGCGAGTAGATATTTAGGGGTAAATCTCTAAATATCTACTTCACGTTTTTAATTATACATCCCATCATGACCGATTGGAAAGATGCTCTTCAAGCACTAATAGGGCACGAAACTAAAGAAACTGCAACAGATAGTAATGCTCCATCAAACCAAGTAAACCGAAAGAAGCGCAAAGGAGTGGTTTTCTCTACCAATCCCGACTTTGCGTATGAAGACTGTGCCACCGAAGAGCCTACAACATTGCCCAACAACCAGCAAAAGCTCCGACTTTCTATCGAAAAGAAAGGGCGTGCTGGAAAAACCGTTACACTCGTCAGTGGATTTATAGGTTCGCAGAACGACATCAACCAACTTTGCAAATCACTCAAGCAGCATTGCGGTGTTGGAGGGTCGGTTAAAGACGGCATCATTATCATACAAGGTGAGCATAAACAAAATGTTTTAGACCTTCTGAAAAAGGAAGGATATACTCAAACAAAATAGAGCTAACAGAGAATTATTATGAGTGCGAACATCGTTTTTAATAAAGAAAGAAGCATCAAAGCGTGCATGGCAGATGCATGGAGAATGATTGTGCTCAACTGGAAAGATTATTTACGCAACCTATGGCCTTATCTGCTCATAGCAAGCATAGCTTATGCTCTTTTCATTGAATTTTCAGTGCAATACGCATGCCAACAGTTATTGCCAGCCTTGCTGCTAAAAGAATCGGGCGGAGAGGCTGATGTTGTTAAACTATTAGCTACTCCCACTCTGAGCAACATTGTTGTTCTATCGGTTTGTCTTGTGTTTTGCATCTTTAGCAGTCTGTGTGTTGCGGCTAAGCAATACAGAATTATTCATCACTACTACAAGCACAATAGCATGCCTAAACGTCTGCCTTTGTCGATTGATAAAACCGACATTCGCTGTATGTTGGGCTTGGTTAGGACTAAGTTGTTCTCTCTGCTTTTATTCCTATTAATCTCATTGCCTTTTGTGCTACTTTCGGTTAAGAGTACAATTTGGGCACTATTGGCAGTTCCATTCATAGCGCTCTATTTCTTTTCGTATAGTGTACTATGCGCCATGCGTCATGCGCTATTCAAAAAAGCGTTTGCCCCAAGCATACGCTTTGCGTTTAAGCATGCTTTAGGGTTGGTATTCATCTTAATGTTGCTCACAACCATCCCCGTAGGCATAGCACTACTTGCTGCATCTCTGCCACAAGCACTATACGTTCTTAGCCAACTGGCCTACACAAAATCGTTGCTAATGGGCGATGCAGTTTCGCTTCCAACGGCACTTCCACTTGTGTTTTTCATCATCAATAGCATTTGTTGTACTATCGGCATCGTTGTATATTCTTACTTCAAATGGACTATAAGTTTGAAATGTTTAAATAAATGATTGCCGCTTATTAAACATACCATACAATGTATATGGCTGATACCTCTCAACAGCAGGTATCAGCCATTTTTATTTGACATTGAAAATGCTGAAATCGGAAAAATTGACCAATTTTTTTTGTATGCATTTTTGCTCAAAATAGAACGCTAAAAACGCGTAAAAGCCCCATTTTTATGCTTCAAAAGGAGTTTCGTAGCATAATAAAGGCTTTATAGCTACACAAGGATACGTATCCTTAGGTGCTAAGGATACGTATGCTTAGGTGCTAAGGATGCGTATCCTTATACCATAAGGATACGTATCCTTAGGGTATAAGAACACGTATCCTTAGCATCTATCTATTATTTTTAGTAAAATCAAAAACGTATATCATTGATTATCAACACTTTACGTAAACATATCATTATTGCGTTATTTTCAGCAACAAGTGTGGTTGCCTCATTTTTTTTAATTCTCAGCGCATCAATTTTTCTGATTTAAGGTAAAATAGAACAATAAAGCCATCGGCAAATACGAAATCTTGCCGATGGCTTTAGTCTACAAAATGTTATGTCGTTCCACTCAGATTTTTATTGCGGAATTGTTATTGTATTAAATTCGCTAACGTCGGGTGTGGTGTGTTGCTCATGAATAATTTGTACAAGTTCCTTCACCTTATCGGGATATTGAGCAGCCAAGTCGTGGTCCTCATGAAGGTCGGTTGCCAAATTAAATAGTTTGCACTTACCACGTTCTACATACAATTTCCAGTCGCCCTTTCGTACAGCCATTTGGTTGGTTTCGTGAAATTCCCAGTAGAGAAAATCATGTTCCTTTTGCTCGCTATCGTCGCCAAGTAAAGTTGGAGCAAACGATATACCATCAAACCAATCGTGGGCAAGTTTTTTATTGCCAAAACGCTCTGTATAGTTCTTTTGTCCTATCAAGTCGCAAAAAGTAGGCATAATGTCATAAAATGCCAAAACATGGTTGTTTACCTGTCCGGCCTTGATATGTCCTGGCCAACGCACAATGAAAGGTATGCGTATGCCACCCTCAAGACACGAACGTTTCTTTCCTTGTAACTTACCATCACGGCCAAAGAAGTCGGGGTCGCCACCACCCTCCTCATGAGGTCCGTTGTCCGACGAAAAGATAACAATTGTGTTATCGTCCAATCCTTTAGCCTTAAGTTTGGCCATAATTTCGCCAACATAAGCATCCAAGCGCGTAATCATGGCAGCAAACTGTGCATGCGTATTGATGGTAGCGTGGTAGCGATCTACACCAGCAAAGGTTTTGTCGTTGCAGAACTTACCATAGTAGGCTTGTAGTATAGAGTCGTTAGGCTGATAGAGTTCGGCATGAGGCAGAGTGTAAGTAAAGAAGCCATAAAAAGGTTTTTCGGCAGACTGCTGGTCAATCCATTCCAAAGCCTCTTGATGAATTAAGTCGCCCGAATACTGCTTACGATTGGCATACGAGTTGTCCGTGCAACCATCGCCATACTGCACGTTTTGGTCCATAGTGATGCGTATTACATCGGTATCACCACGTCGTGGACTATAGCGATTTAAAAAGTTCGGGAAGTAGCGGTGTGCCATGTATTGGCAGATATAACCGTAATATTCGTCGATGCCACGTGTTTTTGGAGTAGATGCAGAACCTTCATAGCCACCTGCCCACTTGCCAAACATGCCTGTAGTGTAGCCATTGGCTTTCATGATTTCGGGCAGTATGATGTGGTCGGTTGAATAGGGCTCTTGTCCCACACGGTCGGGCTCTTTGGTCACACCATAGGTTACTTGTGGACGTCCTTTCCAATATTCTTTATTACCACGCACATGGGTGTGTCCGGTATGCTGCCCCGTCATGAGTGTGGCACGCGAAGGGGCACTAACTGGGCTACCTGCATAAGCTTGCGTAAATCGCATTCCTTCGCTAGCCAAGCGGTCTATGTTTGGGGTCGAAATATAAGGCTGTCCGTAACAAGCCAAATCGCCATATCCCATATCGTCGCATAGGATAAAGATGATGTTTGGCTTTGATTGCTGCTGAGCGTAGGCCGCCATACCGAGCAAGGCTGCACTGCCAGCCATAATATGCTTAATATAGTTCATAGAGGATAAATACTTTGTAGGGTTGTACTCTTGTTTTTTTACTTAATTCTTTTCTTACTTGCTTGTATGTAAACGCCCTTATGGTTTTTGAGGTCGGTAAGTCGTCCGTCTGTAGCATAAGCTCTGCTAATATTTGCATCACTTAAGTTGGGGCGATTTACTTGATTTTGGTTAATTGAAGTGTCCATTTGATTGTCGCGAGTATACACAAAAAAGTCGTATACCATTCCTGCAACATCATCTTCGGCCCCATCCATACCATTTTCGGTAATGCGTACGCGCATACGTGAGCGTCCTGTGGCAGCAGTCTTTGGTACGTTTATTTCTGCCGTGCCTGTTTGAGCATTCATAAATTCGTGCTTAGACTCAAAAACGCCATCTCCGTCCCAATCAAAATAGGCTGTCACGGTATAATCTGAAGTCATTCCGCTTGTTTCGTAGCTCAGAGTGAACGAGCCATTTTTAACCACTGAAACAGAATCGTTGCGTACCATGCAGTAGTATGACGAAGGCTGCGACGTAGCGGTATAATTCATCTCGGATGCGACGTTATCGCTTTGGCTCTTTGCGTTCAAACTAGTGAGATAGGCTGCTCCTTTATCGCCACAAGGCAATACGTACACACCTAATTTCTTGCAATAATCAGAATGTTCAATAGGTGCTGGCGCCTCGTAGTCGTAGTCCGACTCTACGATATCCCAATAAGAGTTTCCTCTGTTATATCGAATGTGATAGGCCACAACCTTGCCCGTACTTTGCTGGAAGTTAAGTCCCAACGTGCCGTCCTTTGAACTATCTATTGTTTGGTCGGTACTGCAAATGTAGTAATAACCTTTAGGTGCAGCACCACTAACGGCATTCTTTTTTATCTCAAATTCTACAGGTGTACTGCCCACACGGATTTGAGTTTCAGCAGTAATATGCGAACTCTGCACGTAACGTTTTGACGTTATGTTACGAATGTAGTAGCAGTTGGGATTGCCCGTAGGTATAAACTCCCAATACTGTTTCTGCGTGTTGGTACGAGGCGAAGCAAAGAGGCTGTTTCCGCTTTCGTACATGTAAGAGTTGCTATTATTAAAGCGATGTAACACATAGGTTTTTCCTTTCTCTGGGAAGGCTTGTGTGCTACCATCAGCCCAAACTGTAGCAATGCCAAGTTGGGAAATAGCGATTAAGAAAAGGGTTCTGATTGTCTTCATTGTTTTCGGATTTAGTAATAAAAAATCGTCTAACTTTTATTTTGCTTATGGGTGGTTCTATCCATTTATAAGTAGGTGTTCAAAATTAATTGATATGAATTTGTACATTGTTTTTGTCAGAAGCATAGGCTGAA
>ERZ808240.4115-NODE-4115-length-13238-cov-6.317378_pt1 | contig 13238 bp, 10 predicted proteins | sample MGYA00521084_ERZ808240 | MGnify/ENA primary metagenome ERZ808240 (study PRJEB31516, sample SAMN03275571) | gut metagenome | biome: mammalia-associated habitat; material: feces | host: Papio cynocephalus | place: Kenya | collected 2012-08-06 ... | reverse complement strand
TCGCATCTTTTGCTGCCATTTCTGGAAAAGACTTCAACCATTTCGGAAACGTGGAGTTTTCTGCGCCAGAACTTACCTCAGGAAAACCGGTAACCCTGAAATCCGATATCTACAGTATTGGAAAAATCATGGAATATATGATGCCATATCTGGACGCAGCCACCAACCGATCCATTTATCCCAAAATTCAAAAAGCAATCTCAGCAGATCCCAACCTGCGCTATGAATCACCGCAGGCTCTGTCCTCTGCATTGAAAGAAGTAATTGAAACTACGGGAAGAACGCATCTCAGGCAGACAATTGCAGTTGTTGGAAGTCACAACGGCTGCGGTGCAACACACATAGCAATTGCACTGGTGACAACACTTAACTACCTTGGCATTTCTACAGTTTATCAGGAAAAAAACTGGTCCAATGATCTGCGCAAGGCAGTTGCCCAGCTGAAACATGTGTGGGAAAAAAATGGTTGTTTCTTTTATCGCAATTTTACAGGATTTCCAAAATATGACAGTGGCATCGAAATCCCAGAGCCTGTGGCACAAATCATTGTAAATGATTATGGATGTGATATTTCTTCCTCCTGCCTTGCAACGGCGGACCATATCATCTATGTCTGTGGAGGATCATTCTGGCATCGGGACGATGCAAAGTCCAAAGACTTCCTTTTACAAAATTTTGGTGACCGCCTGCATATCGTTGCGAATCTATGCGACCACAATTCTGCCATTTATTTTGCCAGAACATTTTCACAGCCTGTTTATTTCTATCCATTCAATACAGATATTTTTCGGGTAGACAAAGAAAAGCTGGATTTTGTTCACTGGCTGCAACAACCTGAGAAAGGACGGAATCGCCTATTTTTACGTTTCAAAAACCATTTATTCCGGCTCCTGCAACCATAGGAGTCTGCGGCACAACAGTAAATTCCGGTGTAACACACTTTAGTATTTCGCTTTGCAACTTTTTACACAGCAGATTTCTGGCCCGCACCGCATACCTGGAAGTCAATCCCAGTCGTGAGATTGGTACACTTTCTTCCGAAAAGGACCCAACCATCCCTTTTCGTCGTAAGGGTGTCAGCTACTATCCGGAGATCACGCTCCGGCAGCTGCAGGAACAGTTACATCTGCAACACAAGTACAAAGTTCTGGATTTTGGAGTTCTGACTCCATACACACTTCCGGAATTTGTTCGCTGCGATTACTGTATTGTTCTGACAAATGTGAGTATATGGAAGGACCGGCAGCTCTTACAATTTATTGAGGAACTGAAAAAAACAAATTTAGGAAAGGATTATAAAACAAATGTCAGTTTCATGTGTATGGGAAACCTCAAAAAAGACCAAAAAAGAGTTGAAAAGTCCTATGGAATCCGGGTGATTTCCGTTCCCTTCCTCGAAAACCCGTTTCAAGTTTCCTCTCATGATTTTGGATTCTTTGAACAAATATGGAAAGGAAAACAGTTATCACATTGAATTTATCTTCTAACAATCAGCTAGTTATTGAATTCAGACCAGAAGTATATCAAACTCTGATCGTTACCTTTTAACGATCAAAATCTATTATAAAATAAAAAAAACAAATGGGCTATTATTATGGGTGTGAAACGAGTCTCAATGCAACTCTCTCACTCACAAAATTAAACTGAAAAAAGACAAATGGGAGGACGGATTTACAGACACACTGTCCTCCCTGAAAAAATTCCAGACAACTTCTATTTCTTAATTTTATCTTATTCCATTTGAATCTGTATAGGCACAATGCTATAATCGGATTGAATATATTATTTGCCAACAGACAAAGGAAGGACGCTCATGAAGAAAAAATCTTATTCCATTTTCGCTGTACTTGCACTGGCACTTGTCATTGTTGCAGCGATTGTAGTCTTCGCCCTGATCCGTAAATACACACCGAGCAAGGAACACGAAGATTTAACCTCATATTACCACCTGACAAATTCCGATGAAGTTGCCATTGTTTTAAATAATGAAGTAACCTCTTCCAAAGCCAGAGTCATCGACGGACATATTTATGTTGATTATGATTTTGTCCATGACAATCTGAATTCACGTTTTTACTGGGACAACAACGAGAATATTCTTCTTTATGCAACATCACAAAACCTGATCTTAGCACAGGCAGATCAGACCAGTTATATGGTTACAAAATCGTCTGTAGATTACAGTCGCAAAATCGTCACCATATCATCCGATACTGCATATATCGATCTGGATTTTGTAAAAGAATATTCTGATTTTAAATACAAACATGTAAAAGATCCTCACCGGATTATTATCACCAGCCAGTGGGGGAAATACCAGACAGCCACTGCCAAAAGAAATGCTTCCCTGCGTGTAAAGGGCGGCATCAAAAGCCCGATCCTGAAAGAAGTTTCTTCCAAAGATGAAGTCACGGTTATCGAACAGGGCGACAACTGGGACAAAGTAATGACAAAAGACGGCATTATCGGATACATGCAGAAACGCATGCTTTCCTCCGTCAAAGAAAAAACAAGAAAAAGCGATTTTACTCCAGATACCTTTGCACATATCAAAAAAGATTATAATATCTGTATGGCCTGGCATCAGGTTACAAACCAGTCTGCAAATAACGCAGTTTCCTCTGTACTTGCAAATACAAAAGGAATCAACGTACTCTCTCCGACCTGGTTTTACCTGAATGACAACAATGGAAATATTGCCAACCTGGCAAGCCTGAATTATGTAAATTACTGTCATAACCAGGGCATTGAAGTCTGGGCGCTTGTCAGCAATCTGGAAAATAAAAATGTCGATACAACGGAAGTTCTTACCCACACTTCCAAGAGACAGAATCTTGTAAATCAGATTGTTTCCATGGCCATTCAATATAATCTGGATGGAATCAATGTTGATTTTGAAAATATGAATGGAGAAAAAGTCGGAGATGCATTTATCGAATTTATCCGCGAACTTTCCATTAAATGCAAAAATAACGGTGTAGTCCTTTCTGTAGACAATTACGTTCCTATGTCACATACTTCCTTTTATAACCGGGAAGAGCAGGCAAACTTTGCAGATTATGTTGTGATTATGGGATACGATGAACATTATGCCGGAAGTTCCGAAGCCGGATCTGTTGCATCCTTAAGCTGGGTAACCCAGGGTGTAACCGATACCTTAAAAGAAGTTCCTGCCGACCAGGTAATTCTTGGAATGCCGTTTTATACACGTGTATGGGAAATTCCATCCGACAGCAGTTCCGATAATACAACGGCTGATTCCAAAATTTCCTCAAAAATTTATGGCATGAAAGCAGCAAACGATCTGCTTGCCACCTACGGTGCAACTAAAACATGGCTCGATGACTGTGGACAGAACTATTCCGAATTTACGGACAATAACATTACCTATAAAGTCTGGCTGGAAGACTCCGTCTCTGCAGAATGCCGGTTAAAACTGGTAGAAGAAAAGAAACTTGCCGGTGCTTCCTTCTGGAAACTCGGATTTGAAACAAGTGATATCTGGGATACGATTAACAAGTATATCCACTGATCTCCCCGCATATATTTGGAATAAATAATTCCATAAAGCGGGTTCTATGAAAAAGAAATTTGAAATTCTTATGGTTGCCTGTCTGTTTACAAGTGCTTTCTTTCTTGCACGTGCATCAGCAGCGCTGACGACCTCCAAACATGCCGCTTCCTCCAAACCCTGTATCGTTCTCGATGCCGGACACGGGGGAAGCGATCCTGGAAAAGTCGGTTGTAATGATGCTTTGGAAAAGGACATCAACCTGTCTATTGTCTCAAAACTCAAAACTCTTTTGGAAAACAAAGGATATAAGGTTGTTCTCACACGAAGTGACGATACTGTTCTTGCAGATGAAAACTCTCGCAGTGTAAAAGTAGAAGATCTGCGAAACCGTGTAAAACTGATCACAGATACCAATCCGGTTATGACGATCAGTATTCACCAAAACAGTTTTCCGGATGCCTCTATCTCCGGCCCACAGGTGTTTTACTTCGAACAGTCTGCGGAAAGTTCCGCAATTGCCTCTGTGATGCAGGATACTCTCAACAATAGCCTGAATCCACCAAAACCCAGAGTCTGTAAATCCAACAACGACTACTACATATTAAAAAAAACACCCACACCGATCATAATTGTCGAATGTGGGTTTCTGAGCAATGAAACGGAAGCAGATCTGCTGGTTACGGATGCCTATCAGGAAAAACTAGCACGAGCCGTTTACCTTGGTGCCATAACATATCTGGAAGGCGATAAAGATGTACCAGATACTACCACCTAGCACATTTGATTTCAAATTCTTTATCCTGTGCAAACTGCGCGCTGTTATAAAGAATCAATACATCGGTAGGTGAAAACATCTCCAGAAGTTGATTTCCACTTACATTCAGCTGACGCAAGTCCACGACCACAAGTTTTTCATAATCCTCTGCCAGGAAAGGAAGGATACTGTTCGCAAAAGAATCCTTGATCAACAGCAGCGTTTTTCCGTTCTTTATCCCTCCGGTAATCTCAAGTACCGCCTGATTTCCACCGGTAAAAACGCTGTACTGATCTGCTGTTTTCAGGAAAGAAAAATCGTATAGTGTATCTGTCTTTTTTTCTCCCATATTATAAACAACGTGCAGTGTATCCGCCGGCTCATAAATCTGAATTTTATCTGCCTGTCTGGCATAATTTATTTTTGCATAGGTTGTTCCATAGAAATCTTTACTGATGCACCGGAACTTTCTTTTTTCCTGTGCCCTCTGAAGATCTCCCCCGACAGACTTTGTGTATTGTTCATATCCATACCAAGCACCCAATGTTGTCCAGTGATGATCTGTCCGGTAATAGATTTCTTCCTCTTTATGCGCATCCAATTCCGGTTCCACAGAAATCAGGACATTCTCTTCTCCCAATTTCTGCTGTAGCGCATCATAAAACTTCTGTTCATTGTAATGTGGAGCAAACGCCGGGAGCTTTTCACGAAGCACCCACGACTTTGTCGGCACCATCATAACATGAACCTCTGCGTTCTGTTTTGCCTTTTCAACAAACTGCTCCAGTGCCTGCAGATTTTTGGAAATCTGCTGCGGATCAAACTCCTCTGTCGTATAATGTTCCAAAAGATAATTGTTCTTTCCGATGTAGACATTATGAATCTCTTTTTTGCCCATAAACAATTCCACGTCTGTCTGGAACAAAACCCAATGATCTCTTTCGGGAAACTGATCCCGCAGATAGGATTCGTATTTTTTCTGAAAACTTCCATCCAGAATATGTTTTGTGCTTATTTCCGGGCGTGTCTGAAGCTCTCTTTTTTCAATCGCAGAATATGTTCTCTGGTGTGACAGAGCTTCTTTCCCTGCCAGCCCAAGGAGAAGAGCCATAAATATCACACCCGGCAATCGTTTAAATATTCGTATCATAAATTTCTCTATTTGTACAGTTTATTGATAGCTTTTACAGCCTTTTCGTTCTGCTTTTTATATGCAGCAATCACTTTATCTTCCGACTGTTCTTCCTGCTTGTTGCTGATGGAACCAAGCATAATAAAACATACATAGCTTCCTTTTACATATACTCTGGACGCCTGAATTTTCAACTGATTCATCGGATACTGATGCGTATCCTGAATCAGATTTTTCTGATATTTTACCAAAGCTGCTTTGATTTTCTTCTTGGTATCCGCATTTTTTGCTTTAACAATTACCAGAGTATCTGCATTTGTGCTGATCGCCGGCATCTCTGCAATCGCAGAGCTATACCATTTTTCTGAAATTCCGTAACGCTCCTTCAATTCCTCGTTTGGGATAGGCGTATCTGGAGTATAATTATCTCCGTATGCATTTTTCACCGCCTGATATACTTTATTAATAGAAGGTGCTTTGGTCTTCTTTTTCGTTGCCGCCTCCACTGCTGTCGGCTCCTGCCAGAATCCGGTCGATGCACATACGGTAAATGTACATGCAAATGCAAGCATCAGTGCCAATAGTTTTTTTCTCATTTTCTCACCCTCACGTTATCTGATTATTCTTTGCTGTTTTCCAAAATTGTCTTCATGGAACCGATTACCTGTTCCGCAATATGATACAACCGCGTTGTCTGTACCTGATTGGAACGGTCTTCCTCCAGTTCTCCCTGCTCTTTCATTTCACTTTCCCGTCGAATTCCGGACATTTCAAACTGTGACAACGAAAGATCCGGTGTATATGCAACATGAATATCTGCCGGTTCCTGCATTGCATCCTGCAACTCCTGCAGATGCTCTTCGATCTGCTTTGCGGTCTCTTCCTCGCTTGTCACAATCGTTCCAGAAATACGGTCTGATTTTGCCTGAAACGATGCAGTGATCTTTCCTGCCTTTTCTCCATCCAGGAAAATATCCACAAGACCTTTTTCCTTTTTTCCTCTCACGATTTTCAGAGAAACCCCGGTAACGGAATCTCCTGTCTGCATCGGAATCACATAACATTCTTCCTGCGATTTTTTCGCACCGATCTGAAACTGTGCGGTCATCTGGCGCATTGCCCGGATATCAATTGTACGGACATCCGGATCTTCTACAATCATCGTATCCATCACGTGCTCTGCCACATCTGCAAGCGTCTCCATGGCATCTGCAAGATCCGAAGGATTTTTCAGAGCTTCCGAAAACTGTTCGAGTACCTGCTCTTTCATCTCTGCAATCTCCGTCATGGAATCTTTGGAAAAATGATCTTCCTTAAACAACCGCTCCATCATCTGATTTGGTTTGCGCAGCATTTCCGATGCTGCCATAACATTTACCATACTGTTTGGAATATCATACCGCTCCAGGTAAGTATATACATCTTCCGGTGTTTCTGCCAGCTGCTGATACTGCGCGAGCTGTTCCTGCCGGTAGCTTTTTTCCGCTTCCTGTTCTCCGACGGACTCATCCATCTGCCGGAGTGCGTCTGCCAGCTGTTCCGGGGACATATTCTGCCACTCGTCTTCTCCCAGACGGGAAAGTTTTTCCGGTGAAATATGTTCCATCACATCGCGCAGACAATTCTGCTGGAACGCCGCCGAGATCTGTTCGTCAATTTTTGGACCTCCCGCTGTACTTTCGACACCGTCAAAATCATCGTCCACCTGATAATCCAGACCACTCTTTTTTTCTGAGCGCACGGCACGCAAAAGGTTTCGCATCGTCACGTCCGATCCCTGATTCATCAGAAAGCCGAGCGCTGCTCCATCTCCTTTTTCCACCTGTGCGATCAGACGGTAAATGCCGATATAACTGCTGCGCTCTTCCTCGGAAATCTCATGATTCTGCTCCAGTTTCCACAGATATTTGCTAAACCGTTCCTGCTCCTGTGTTCCGTCCTCCTGCTGGATCTCCTGTGCCGCCTGATTCAGCTGCTCCATATTCATATCCAGTGGATTCTCCCCACGACGGATCATTTCCAGCGTTACTGCTGGTTTCATATTGGAAAACGCACGCTGCATCTGCTCATCCAGCGCTTTTACCTGCTGGATATTTTCCGGTGTGATTTCGGTATTGTTGTATGCCAGTATCCGCACTGCACGACGATTTGCCTCGCTTGTATCCAACTGCAGATCCTGTAAAATATCGTCTACATTGGAAAATGCTTTTGTTATGGAATCCCCCATGTCACTGCGCGGAGCAGTCATCAGTGTTTCATAACTTTCATTTGCCTGTGCAAATGCGCGCTGCATCTGCGCTCCGGCATCATGAATCTCCTGAACGGAATCATCCGCATCGATCTGCCCGATTACATATGCCGGCTGCTGTTTCAGTTCGGCAAACACATCCATGGTTTCTGCCATGAGATCAATATTTTTTTCACTCGGCTCAACCCCGGCACCGGCAAGCAGATCTTTATAGTATTCCCGCTCCTGGGATTTTAAGTCTTCGACCAGATTCGTCAGTGGAGTCAGATCCATCTCTACGCCCGCTTTTTCCATCGCCACGGATGCCTCGCTGGTCATTACCAGACGCGCTTCCTCCATCTGTCTGCGCGCAGTAATCATGGAAGCATCTGCCGGACGCTTTCCTGCTGCAATTGCCTTCGCCATGGAATCCACGACCTGGTTCCAGTCAATATTATCTGTCTGCAGATCGTCCGATAATCCCTGCAGATCTGTCAGATACTGCAGATTTTCCGGTGTAAGGGGAATCTGGTTTGCCACCAGCCACTTGCTGTTGTCCACCGCATGTTCGTCATCGGAAAGTCCTGCTTCTGCAATAATCTGACGGATCTGCGGCATCAGAGAATCAAAATCAATTCCGCTTTGTTCCGGCTCCACAATATTTTCTGCACTGCTGCTGTAATTGGACAGATACAGATTGCGGATGGTCGGCTCCATATGATTTTTCAGAAGATAACTCATCGCCTGTTCCGTGATCTCCGGAATCGAGGCAGCCTGTGCCAGTGCATCCGCGCTGTCCTGCACATTTTCCTCCGTTGCCGGCAGATCGTTTGCCGCAAGGCTGTTCATGATCTGCTGCGTCACAACCGGACTTCCGGTAATCTCCTCTAACTGTTCTCTCGTGAGTGTTCCGCCCATGGAAGACACATCCACTCCGGCTTTTGCAAGTGCTGCTTTAATCTTGTCCGTCACGGTAATGATGGTGTGGCTGTCTGCATCGGAAATGGAAAATCCGTCATCTTCCATCTTTTTTAAATCTTCTGCAGAAGTGGTATTTGCCACTACAGCAATTTCGTTGCTGCGCGCCTGTCCCGAAGTTGTCTCCTGCTCTGTAATTTTTTCCGCTACTGTCTTTTCTTCTTTCTCCTGCTTTGCCGGGTTGGAATACGTTGCCATATCTATATTTCCTGCCTCGGACACCACAGCTTTCTGCTGCACATAGGATTCCTGTCCACCAAAAGCACCAATGACCCCTGCATTTGGCATATTTGCCTGATAAGCGGCAATCGCCTTACTACTGTTATCGCGTTTTGTCCCGCGCGTTACATCTTCCCATAAATTTTTCTGCTCAACCTGCATGTATTGCCTCCGTACCATTGCGTTTTACGCTCTGTAACATGTATCGGCAGGTTGTCCCGAAACCTAAAGTAAAATTACATTAATAACACTTCTGTCATCTTATGTACTTGCAGTAGTATAACTACTGGCTCCAAACATTATGTTATTAAATTTTATTTCTGTGCAAACGCAAGCAGTTCTTTTCTTACTTCTGCCAGATATTTTCGTCCAGCCACAATTTGTGTTCCATCTGTCATATAAATCAGACTTCCAATTATAGAATCCACATACATGATATTTATAATATATGATTTATGACAACGAACAAACTGCGGAGGCAATCGTTTCTCCATCTCCCCAAGGGAAACTCTCTCCGCATATGCCATATTTTTCATTTGAATTACCGCATCATGTTTTTCTTTATGTATCAAAATTATATCATAATATCGAATTTTAATAATATCATTTTCTTTATGAAAGTAATAAAAATCACCTGCATGTATTGTAAGATATTTGTCCATGCATGCGGATAAGGTTTCCTGTGTGATCGGTTTTAACAGATAATGAAGTGCCCTCACATCGTACCCACGAAAGACATATTCCCGATAAGCTGTAAGGAAAATAATTTCTCCAGAATATCCCAGTTCTCTCAACTTTCCACAAAATGTAAGTCCTGTTCCACTTCCCATTTTTTCTAACTCGATATCCGAAAACAAAATATCAAAACCATCCGGATCAAAAGACCTTATCATTTCATTTCCAGTCTGATACCAGAATAATTCGATTCTGTTCCCGATACCCTCACTCCAGATTTTCAGAGCCGACTCCAATTTACGGTAATCGTCTTCTTCATCTTCCAAAACTGCAATTTTCAAATTCATGTCTGCTGCTCCCCCTGCTGCAACGGAATCAAAATATTTACGGAAAACATTTCTTTTTCCGGCAATATTTCCATGATTCCGAAATGTCTCTCTACAATTTCCTGTATTCGCTGCAATCCAATTCCATGTTCCATTTTATTTTTATTGCCTTCCCCTGCTTTTGTGCTCAATAATTCATTCTTAGAATTAGATCTGTAAAATCCATCCGAAGTATTGATAATTTTTATTGACAACATATTATGAAATGGCTTCATATACAACCATATTCTTTTACTTTCTGCCCGCATACATCCCTCAATTGCATTATCATAGAGATTTCCCAGTAAGGAACAAATCTCTACATCACTTAACGGAATCTCTTCCGGTAAATATATGATATTTTCTGTAAGAATTCCAACACTTTCCGCCATGCTTTGTTTATTGCTGACGATACAGTCAACCGGTGTATTTCCACTGGAAAGCGTATAATGCACCTTGTTCAGATCTGCTGTGATCTGCCGCATATAGTCAACTGCCTGCCTGGTATGTTTTCCTTCCAAAAGCGTCTGCAACACATCCAGATGGTTTTTTACATCATGCTTCATTATACGCAGCTCTTTGACCGAAGCAAGAATCTGCTCGTACTGCTGCGATTCCATATGTGACAGCAAATTTTCTTCCAGCAGTTTATTATTTTTTTCTCTTTCCACACCCAGATTGTAAATAAATAACAGCATAATCATAAACAGGAATAACACAAAGACAAAAATTGTCACAAGCATGAAAAAATCATTTTCCCTGGATTGCTGTAATGCTCTTACTACAGCAATCATGTCTATTTGCTCGATTGCCACACACAACAACGCAATTCCTATAAAAATCAGCTTTTCCCTTGTCCGTAGGCAGATATTTTGTTTTCCAATCATTATCGTCAATCCGATCAACACCCCAAGCAGGATAAGGTAAACCAATGTAAAACCCGCCCGAATCCAGCTTCCCGATAAAACGCGATTGATATTTTCATGAAAAAGAACCACTGGAAGCATTGCAGACACTACATCTGCAAGTAACGCATAGATCGAATACAATATAACATAAAAAAATTGTGAAAAAAGAGAAGACGTCGTAAAAATTATTGTAATTAAAAAATGCACCATTATACCGTAAAATACTGTATGAAATATAGATACCTTCATCTTATTTAAGAAAAATAAAACGATAGAAAACACTAACAATGCACACCACTGCCATTTGAAAATCCTCTTTTTGGAATCTAGTTTTTTATTCATAAGTAAGAAAAATAAAAATGCTTCAAGCAAAATAATTAAAAATTCCCATGCATTCCACAATACTAACACCTCCACCTACTTGCGGTCATTCATATCCCCATACTACTATTTTCTGTTTTTAGAAATAATTGCTATTAAATACAATATCTCAGCTGAAAATATGCCCATAAAAACAGCATTTTCAAACATTGGGTTAAAACTTTTTAGAAATATTGCCAGAACCACTTCTCCACTTAACACCATGATACCATGTTTACAAAAGCTTTTTCGATATTGTTCTAAATTGTTATCATATATTACTGGTCCAAACCATATATTTAATAAAAATATTCCACCACATATCAATAATTTAATTTTCAATGAAATTGCCATAATTTTTAAAATACCATACATGCAAATCATTTCATAACCGCAACTATATAAGATACATTGCCAATGTGAAGATGCATGATAACCACCAATGAAATTACGTAATGTCAAAAATACACCAACCCAAATAATAGCTGGCAATAACATTTTAACATGCCAAGCATATATTAATAGAAACATTAATGGAATGCTCATATTAATTATACACTCTATTCCATAACGAAGTAACTCAATTTCTTCATCCTTTATATATGTCTCTTTTGTTTCAGCAGATAAATATATTCTTTTTGCCAAAGCCAATGCTATTCTTTCAATCACCTTTTCTCCATTCTCTTAAAATTTGCTATTCATTAAGTACATATATAATACAACTTCTACTATAGTATTTTCATAGTCATTCTTTACCTTGTATAAATTATAACATATATAAGGAATAAAAAGAAAGTTAAGTTCTTCTCTCAACTGTCGTTCCTCAACTGTCGTTTAAAGCCAATATTTTGTATTTCGCACCAACTCTATTGCTTTTTTATACAAATATGCTATTGTAAAATTAAATATATATTCCGGAAAATATTATATCGCCAATTAACTATTTACACGAAAGGAAAACCATGATTAAAAGTAAAAAAAATACTATAGGAATTGTGAAAGATACAATTTGTAAAATCGCCCTGAAAAAAGCAACTACAAACTGTCTTAGCCTTATGTATGAACCTAAAAAACCAAAGTACACTTGGTATCAACCTCAAGATCAACATTATTTACATTCAAATAAGAAAGGTGGAAATTAATTATGAAAAAAATATTAAGTATAATTTTAGTTATGGTATTCATGATTACTTTCAATAACAACGTATATGCTGCAGAATTAGATAATGTGCAACATGACGACCAAGCATATGTGTTAAATTCATTTTCAGGAAATAACTTGGAAAGTATTTCAGATTTTAAAATCACAGAAAATCAAATTGAATTTGAACACTTTGGAAGAAATTTTTTATTTCCTATACACAAATTAAATATGGATACAAGTGACGGGAAAAACATTCCAGATGCCAATTTTTATACAGGCATATCCGATAATTTAATATGTAATGTTGTTAAATATAATGAGACATATTGTGTTCAAGTGTTTGATTGTTCCGAGAGTATTGCTAAAAGAAAATTAGATGCATTTAATAATTTTACAATTACTTATGGTAATAATATAAAAAATCAACTAAAAGATATATCTTCTGCTATCTTAAAAACAAATATTAAAACGCAAAATACACAACGTGCATCTGGTGGAAAATTACATGTTTATACAAGTGGTCTTACAGTACCATTTTTAGTATCGGGAGGATCTGCTGAGGGATGGTGTACTGCAACTCGTAGAGAAAGCAATAAATATCAAGTTTCCTCTTTAAAGTACTCTATTACATACAATTGGCCATCCGATGGAATTTCTCTTTGGTATGATTTTGTAAATAGCGATCCTGCATTCCAGAGCCCTGCCTGGCCGTCATCCAAATTAACAGATGTATCTGGAACCTGGACAATCAGGGGTGGAACAGGTGCTTTTGTTTCAGAATCAACAGTAAGTGCATTAGTTAAGGGTGTCCCATTAATGTGGACATTATATGATGTATCTTATATGGATGGCACACATCAGTAGAAAGAAAGGGACAACATATGCCCGATGGAAAATTTAAAAATGGAATAATTTGCGGATTGCTTGTTATAATATGTTCCATCAGCAATCTTATTGAAAAC
>ERZ808240.4114-NODE-4114-length-13238-cov-11.063339_pt1 | contig 13238 bp, 14 predicted proteins | sample MGYA00521084_ERZ808240 | MGnify/ENA primary metagenome ERZ808240 (study PRJEB31516, sample SAMN03275571) | gut metagenome | biome: mammalia-associated habitat; material: feces | host: Papio cynocephalus | place: Kenya | collected 2012-08-06 ... | reverse complement strand
TGGCGGAGAGTGAGAGATTTGAACTCTCGCACCGGTTTCCCGATCTAACACCTTAGCAGGGTGCCCCCTTAACCACTTGGGTAACTCTCCAAATATGCAAATAGATTATATCAAACAAAAAAAGCGTTTGTCAAGCAACAATAACCAAATATGTTTGTTATTTTTTTGCAACGCTTTTTTATGTGACAAAAATCTGCCAAATGTTTGAATAACTATTTGGCTGTAACCAGAACGATGGTTGAAATTGCAATTGCAATCAAAACCAAAATTGAAATTAACAACAAAATTTGATATTTTCTTACATTATTATTTTTCATACTTATTAAGTATAGCACAAAACATTGAAAATTTCAATACTAATTGTGATTTTTGCCAAATATTTAATGATTTTTTTAAATTTCTGATGTTGTATAGTTTGATGTTTGTTACACAATATAAACTATGTAATGCAAAATTTGAACAAGTCAAATTTTTATTGCTTTCGCAACTTCCACAACAAATTATGGCATCACAGTTTGAATAAACATCAGTCATTTGCGAATATCCCTTTGGGCTACTTGTCTCTGGCTTTTGATAATATAAATTATTAGTTGTTGTTTCGTTCATCACACTCTCAAATCAAGTTTGCAAGCAATAATTTGTTGAAAAAACTAAAAAATCCAAATTTGCATTGAATATTGCAAAAAGCATTTCAAGTTATTCATATCGCTTTTAAAAGTTTAGATTGACAAAAATAAATATTAAAATGAGATTAAAAATTTTAACAAGTAAAATTTAATGAAATGCTTTATTGTAAACGCAAAACTGGAAATTTATTTAAACGCTTTATCAAAGTTTATTTGAAATGGAAAAAATAAAAATTTAAAATAAATTTAAACAAAACATTACAAAAATATTGATAATTTTAGGACATCAATCTAGGACAATAAATTCTACTAGCTTTGGTGGGATTTTATTGGCTTAAAAATTAAAAGCAATAAATCAAATTTGTTTTGCAAAATAAAATTTATATGTTAAAATTGCTTTGGAGGGTAGTTATGAAACAAATGGTAAAGACTAAAAAATTTATAGCAACACTGATTGCAGTTTTGCTAATTGTGCCTTTTGCATTTTTATTGAGTGCTTGTGGCGCAAATGAAGACATCATTGAAGTTTCAACTTATGCTGAACTTTCTGCAGCATTGAGTGGCGAACATGATGTTGTGAAACTTACAGAAGATATTGATATTGACAGCACATTGGTTGTAACAAGAGAAATGACATTGGACCTAAATGGTCACACACTTTTCAACACAAAGGACATTTGGTCAGACGACAACTGGTCTATTGTTGAAGTTGGTAAAGATGGCAATTTGACCATTAATGGCAACGGAAAGATTGATGCAAAAGAAAACGATTGCTATGCCGTAGATGTTGCATACGGCGGAAAATTGGCCATTGAAGATGGCGAATTTATTGGGAATATTTCTGCCGTTTATGTATATGAAGGTTCTGCTGAAATTAAGGGTGGAAAATACTCAATTAAACAATTAAACGAAAATGGCGTTGAAAGTGCCTATGGTTGCACAATCAACATTTACAACCAAAACCAAGATGCAAACAAAGCATCAGTTTCTATCATTGGCGGTGTATTTGCAAATTTCAATCCAACAGATAAAACACAAAATGCACACGATAACCTAGTCCCAGAGGGTTACAAAGCAGTGTTAGTTGAAGGTTCAACAACCGATTACCAAGTTGTTAAAGCATAATGAATAAAAAATCAGCATTCCGCTGATTTTTTTGTGCCCCTTTTATTATATTTTTGCAATCTTTAAATTGGCAGTCTGATACTAAAATTTAAAGACAAAACATTGAAATATAAAAAAATTGCTAATTATATGCTAAAAAATTTTAATTTTTTAGCACAAGTATGACTTTTTTAATCATAATGGTAGTACTTGTAATAATATAAAAACTACTTTTTGCGCACAAAATATTACCAAAAAACAAAATATTTTTAAAATAATTAAACTTCACAGTTCCATTTTATTGAAAATAAAAAGAAAAGCCAAATGGCTTTTCTTTTGTCTTCTGGAGCAAGTGATGAGAATCGAACTCACGCCAAAAGCTTGGGAAGCTTCTATTCTACCATTAAACTACACTTGCACAGAAACATTATACAACAAAATTTAAAATTTTAAAAATATTTATCATAGATTTTTTATCACTTTTTGTAATTGCCCAAAATTATTTATCATCTCAAATTGTTTTTGTTAAACAAAATTGTTGTTTGTTGCAAATATTTCTCTTTTGCTTGATTATGATTTATTTAACGCAAAATGTTGTTTATTAAAAAATGTAGAAAAGCAAGTCTTAAACAAAATGCTTTTCTACACATTTCACAATGAAAATTCCAACAATTCGTTTTGAGATTGATTGTTTTTGTTTTCTGTTTTATTTGTCAAAGTTTTTGTTGCCGTAATATCTCTGTAGCAAGCAGAACTTTTTGAATAGTAATCAACATCTATAGCTTTCCAAATATTGTTTGCAAAAATTCTTTCACCCTTTTCACTAACCTTGCCTGTATCTTGGTCGCCCCACATTCCTGGGAGATAAAATGTTGCTTTGTTTTCTACGCCAGTTTTTGCATTTTCAAAAACTATAAAGTCCTTAACATTGTTCAATGTTTCAATTTCTGTGTTATGAACAACATAACAATTCCCAGTTACTGTTTTTGAAACCTCGCCATTGTGCATTGATTTAACTTGATATTGCCCAATTTCGTTGGCATTAACTGTAATTTCTTCGCCAAAGCTATAATCATACACATATTTGTTTTCTATCACTGAAAAACTTGAGCGTGTGTTGATTGCACCCATGTAAATTTTTCTATTGTCTTCAATTGTTTTTGGAAATGCACCAAGGTCACCATTATCCGCATTTTCTCCACGATTGAACTCTTTAAAATTGTTTGCAATAGAATATTTGTAGTATGGAACAAGCAGTTGGCTGTAATAAGCATTTGCAGTAATTTTTACATCTTGATATAAGTTTTTTGCTTTTTCATCACTATCAATGGTTGCATAGTTTGCGTAAATGCATTTTAAATCGTTTGGAAATATTTCCACGCACCGTTTTCTGTTATGCCGTTGTGGAATGCACTGTTTGGATTTTCGCTGTCATGCTTAATGCCAATTACAGTATTCATTGTTCCCATAACGGTCTTTTTAATAATGGTGCTTTTTTCAATGCAATGCTCTGAAAATCTGTTTGCCATATTATTTAATGATTGCTCACATAACGTAATTTGCGCCATTTTTCTGCCATCATCAAAAGTATAAAGAGATGTTGACGCAACATTGCCTGATGCTGGAGTGCCATAAGTTATATAGCAAGCAAAATTGTCTTTGTTCACATCATAGCCACCGCTCAAATCATAGCCATAAATTTTGAATGATGGGTTGATTTTTGAGTAAACATCAGTTAGATATGAAAGAACTTCTTTTACATCTTTCGTATTTTCGCCAAGCGCACTGTCATTTATCAAAACTTTGTAGATGTTTTCTTTGTTTAAATATTTATCAAATTCATTTTTAAACTGATTATTAAAATTTATTCCACTTTTATATTGTTCAAAAAAATCTTTTTTTATGGTCTGTTGATTTGTGTTGTATTCCTCAACGTATTTGTCACTTACATAAGTGATTTCTGGTTCTTTTGGTTGTTCATTTGATTTGTTTGTTGAATCCTCGCTGTAATTATAGGAGTAATCATTCCAACCGAGCACTGACTTGATGTCATCAACCAATTTGCAACTACTTAAACTTGCTGCTGAGCCCATTGCAAGCATAATTTTTAATAATTTTTTCTTTTTCATAATTACCTCCCATAAGTATCAGCAAGATACCGTTTTCACGCAAATTATATTTAATTTTTTTTGCATTGTCAATACCAAATTTCAAATTTTTTTAAAAAAATTTTTAAATGACAAAATAGGTATAAAATGATAATAAATTTCAATAAAAATGACAACCCTTTTTTAGAATTGTCATTTCAAGTTTTTATAGATTTTATTTTTTAACAGTGCTTCCAAAACCACCCTTTCTTTCGGCTGAAATTTCTTTTTCGTCATCAACTGTCAAAAATTTCATAAATATGCCTTGCGCAATTTTGTCACCTGCCTTAACAACATAAGGTGTGTCACTAAAATTGTAAAGGCGTATGCCCAGGTTTCCATCATTAGATTGGTTGCCGTAGTAGTCGCTGTCAATCACGCCCAAGGTGTTTGAAAGCATAATGCCATACTTGCCCATTCCACTTGTAACGCACAAAAGCAAAACTTCATCTGCCTCAAATTGTGCTTTGAAATTTGTCCAAATCATTTCCATTTTCTTTGGTTCAATAACAATGTCAATAGGCGAATAGATGTCATAACCTGCACTGTGCTTTGTTGCCCTTGCTGGCTCTTTTTGTGGCACTACTCCATATTTTAAAAACTCATCTTTAACAACTTCAAATTTTCTCATAACTTATCTCCTATTTCATTATAGCAAATAAATCTATTGGTTTCAACTTTTGCGCTATACCAAAATTTTATTTGTGACATAAAAATTAGTTATTCAATTAAAATACGAGGGTATTAACAATAAAAAAATTATTTTTAAAATTATGTTTTTAAACAAAAAAACAATCAAAAAAGCGCAAAATTTTAACAAAAATTTGAAATTTTTTATAAATTATTTGCATAAGGAGTTTTTTATGTGTGGAATTATTGGATACATAGGAAATGAAAATGCAATTGAAAGGCTAAAAAATGGTTTGCAAACTTTGGAATATAGGGGCTATGACAGTGCAGGAATTGCATTTTTTGAAAATGATGGAATTAAAACGATAAAAAAAGCAGGAACAGTTGAAAACTTGTTTTTAAATGTGCCAAACAACACATTTTCTAACATTGGCATTGGTCACACAAGATGGGCAACTCACGGAAAGGCGACAGATGAAAACAGTCACCCACACGCAAGCCAATTTGGAAAAGTCTTTGTTGTTCATAACGGCATAATTGAAAACTATGCCGAAATAAAGCAAACACAACTTGGTGGCACAAAATTTAAAAGTGAAACTGACACCGAAGTTGTTGCAAATTTGATTGAAAAAAATTTGATTATGCACGGCAACAAACTTAAAGCAATTTATGAAACCACAAAAGTTTTGAAAGGCTCATTTGCTCTTGCAATTCTTTTTAATGATGACAGACAAAACATATATTTCGCCAAAAGGTTCAGCCCTCTTGTTGTTGGAGAAAGTGAAAACGGCAATTTTTTGTCTAGTGATGTTTTAGGCTTTATTAAATACACAAAAAGATATGTTGAAATTGAGGACGATTGCTTTGGCAAAATATCCGAATTCGCAGTTGAAATTTATGACAAAAATTGCAAAACACTTGTGCCCAAAACCTGCATGCTTGATGAAAGTGCACAAGATGTTTCAAAACAAGGCTATCCATTTTATATGATTAAAGAAATAAACGAAGTGCCAAAAATTATTGCTGACACAGCAGAAAGTTACAAACACCAAAAAATTTTGGAAAGTATTCCACAAAACTTTTTTGAAAACATCAAACGAATTTTGCTTGTTGCTTGTGGAACAAGTTTTCACGCAAGTTTGGTGGGCGAAAAACTTTTTAAGGCAATTGGTTTTGATGCAACTGCAGAAATTGCAAGCGAATTTATATATGCAAAACAAAAAATTGAAAAAGGCACCTTGTGCATTTTTGTAAGCCAAAGTGGTGAAACTGCCGACACACTTAAAGCCATTGAAATTGCAAAAAAGTTTGGCACAAAAACAATTGGAATAACAAATGTGCCAACAAGCACAATCACAAAACGATGTGACCACATTTTGCCAATCAAGTGTGGCGCAGAAATTGCTGTTGCAAGCACCAAAGCATACAATGGTCAACTTTGTGCATTGTTTGTTTTGGCAAAGTTTTTAAAAAATAAAAATTCCATAAACAGCACAATTTCAAGTCTAAAAAAAGTTGCAAGGTCAATTGATATAAAACATTTTGAAAATGAAATTAAGCCACTTGTTAAAGCAGTGATTTCTGCCAAATCTGTTTTTATGCTTGGCCGTGACTATGACTATGTAACCGCAATGGAAAGTGCTTTGAAACTTAAAGAAATAAGTTACATTAGCTGTCAAGCATACGCAAGTGGCGAACTTAAACACGGCACAATTGCACTGATTGATGAAAATAGTTTGGTGTTTGCTTTTGTAACGCAAAAACAAATTGCAAGCAAAACCATAAATGTCATAAAACAAGTGCAATCTCGTGGAGCAAAAATTTGTATTGTAAGCCAACTTGAAGACGTTTTGAATGATGAAACAGTTGACTACAAAATTAAACTTCCTAATGTTGATGAAAATTACATGCCACTTGTTTCTATTGTTCCAATGCAACTGCTTGCCTACTATGTTAGCACCACACTTGGCAACAATCCAGACAAACCACGCTCACTTGCAAAAAGTGTGACGGTTGAATGAAAAATGAGCAGTTAATTCTGCTCATTTTTTTTCAAAAATTCTTCAAAAGGTGGCTTTGTTTCAATTATTTTTTTGTTTAAGTATTTAAGGTCATTGGGCATATCGTTAAATTCAATTTTGTATGCAAACAACTGTTGTTTTTTGATGTGATACTTTTTGTTTATCTCTTTTTTTCCATATCTTTCATCGCCAAGAACAAATATGTTGTGACTTGCAAGTTGTGCCCTGATTTGATGAGTTCTGCCAGTTAAAATTTCAATGTTAAGCAGTGACAGCTCTCCAAAATTTTTGATAAGCCAATAATTTGTTTTTGCAATTTTTGCACCATTTTTTTCTGTTTTGTGAACCACAACATAGCCATCTTTTTTTTCAATGTAATCTACAAAATTTTGTTGTTTTTCAACCTTGCCAGAAACAATTGCTTCATAATATTTTTTCAGTTTGTGTTGCTTTATGGCTTCACACATCAAGTCACAAATCTTTTTGTCCTTTGCCATAACAACAAGGCCAGCAGTGTTTTTGTCAAGCCTGTGACAAGCAACAAATGGACTGAAAATTTCTTCTAAACACTCACTTTGGTCAAATGCTTTGTCTTGCTTTGTAACTTCCATTCCCTGCGGTTTTATTGCAACCAAAATATTTTTATCTTGATACGCAATCCCAACTTGTTTTTTCTCTCTTTCAGGAAAAAATGCAACAACTATGTCATTTGGATAAATGAGACAATTATCATCAATTTTTTTGCCGTTTACTCTGATATCTTTTTTTCTTAAAACAGTTTTTAAAAAGTTAAAATTGAGATTGGGTCTTGCACTTAATATAAGATCAAAAACAGTTTGATCTTTTTCGTTTTTAATTTCTAATTTTTCCATATCAATCCAATGGCAAATTTCTGCCAGTTTTATTTGCGCCACTTGTGCCAAGATATTTTCTGCTAAGCACTATTGCAATAAAGAAAAATGCAACAAGCCCCGCAATTCCGACAATCAAAAATATCCAAGCAGAGATTGCACTTTTGTTTACCGTGAAACTATAAGTTTGAACTTCACTTTCAAAGCCATCAACAACTTGCTTTACATATATAATTGTTATGCCATCACTGGAAATTTCGGCAGTGTCTGATTGTGTCCAATTTGCATCACCATTTTTTCGCCAAAATATTGTGCTATTTTCGTCGCCATAAAACTTTATTGTAGTGTTATGATTTAACAATCTTGTTGTGGATTCAATTTCTTGATTATCAACAAACAATTTTATTGTTGGTGCAAGTGGTATGATTGAAAATTCTATACCTTCTTCTGAACTTTCTTCTGTAAACTTCACCAAATAATTTCCAAGTGGCAAAGTTGTTTTTTCGCCTGCGTTGAGCGTTTTGAAAAGCGTGTTTCCACTTTCTGCCACGCCATAAATTTTTACATTTTCTATTCCATCAAGTCCGCCAAAAAATATTTGTTGATTTATATTGTATTTTTGTTTGTCTTTTACACCTTGAAAGCCATAGACAATGTTTTCAGTTTGTGTTAAATCGCCTTGCAAAAGATTGTGTGACAAATTCACTTTTACATTTGTGCTTGTTGGAAGTGTGAGATTGTTTGATGTAATTTGGTTGTCACGCAAGTCAATTTCACCAACAGCAATGTTTTGCAAATTGCAAGATGTGATTTTGTTTTGGCTTAAATTTAATACTTGCAAATTTGTTGTATAACAAGTTTCACTGAGTGCAGAATAACTGAATGAAGAAAGTTGATTGTTTGAAATGTCAAGTTTAACAAGATTTGGAATTTCATCAAACTCTGTTGTAATTGTAGAAATTTTGTTGTTTTTTAAAATGATTGTGTCAAAACTTGTAAGGTCAAATATGTCCAAATTTCTTAAATCAGAAATTACGGGGTGCACAGTATGTTCATCAATTTTTCCACCAGTGAGGTCAAGTGTGCTGACAGGAAAATTTTTGAAGGTGTCAATTTTTAACACAGAAATCGGTTCACCACTTGTTTTGTTTGCATTGTAAAAATAAGTAAGAGCACGGTGAAGGTCAGCAGAAATGATACCGCTACTTTCTGTTATTTCTGTGTTTTCATCAATATCTGAAATATCAACAGCAGCAAAAATACTTTTTTGTGGTTTTAAAAGAACCAAAAGTGATGAGCACAAAATTGCAAATGCCAAACACCATATCAAAATATAATTTGTTTTTTTGTTTATCTTCATAAAGTTATTATAACACATCAAAAACAAACTTAACAATTATTTGACAAATTAAATTAAAAAAGACTAGATTGAAAATCTAGCCTACATTTGGAAATGTGAGTTTTGGAGTTTTGTTGCGTGAAAGCACAATATAATCAATTTTATTGTTTACTGTTGCAGTGATGTCAAACACAACTTTTTTAACAAGTTTGCAATCTTCATTAACAGAATATGCAACCAAATTACCCTCGGCATCAACAACACAATTGAGTTCAATTTTTGAAAATTCTGGAAGTGAAGTTCCACCTTGTTCTTTTATTCCAATTGCATAATCTTTAACAGATGAATAGGTTGAAAGCAAAACGCTTGCATAATAGCATTCAATTTTGCCGGTGATGGTTCTTTTAACTGTGAAATAGTTTTCTTTTACAACAGTGCTTTTTGTAACCAAATACATTGGCACGCCTTTTAGTTGTGTTTGAACTTCTTTGAAGTTATTTTTAAAATCGGCTGACAACGTGCCTGATGAGTTTTTGATGTTACTGCCATCATTTTCGTAGCACTTGCCGTTTTTGTAAACATATTGTTGAGCACTGCTTTGTCCGAAATTTGTTTTTGTTTCTAGCTTGATTGTTTGTTGAAACTCACTTCCATCTTCGTATCTATTGATTAACATTCCTGTCAGAATTTCAACATCTTGACCAACTGCTGATGACGCGCTTGTGCCTGACGCTGAAATTTCAAATGACTTGCTTTTGTAAAGCCCATCAAACGCAGTGCAAACAGCTTCTTTTGCAGAACTAAATATTTCTTTTTCTTGTGGCTGACTTAATGCTCCATCTGGCGAAACACCATTGTTTATTAAACTTATATTATAGTTGTAAATGTTTTGCTCCATTTTGGCGTAAATTTCTCTATAATACTGGTCTCTTTGCTCCAACTTAACACCAAAAAACACAAAACTAAAAACAAAAAGCACTGCCATAACAATTGCAATTATGTTTAATATTTTTGTGTTAAAAACAAAGTTATCAATTTTTCTAACTACTAATGACCTATTATCTTCCATTTCTATCTCGCAGTGCATTTATGTTAACACACAAAAACAATTTTGTCAAATTTTGAAAATTTTAATAATAAACAAATATTTTTTCTATCATATATTGAACCGACTTTAGTAAAGCATAAAGCGTTTTTAGTGCCATTGTTTGTTTTTACAATTTAATACAGAACTTTTGTTGTTAATTTAAATAAACTTATAATTTATGCAATGGTGTGATAGATTATTTTTTTAAATCAATAATTTGCCTTTCCCTTTAACTCCTCATACTTTTTATAAACCTTTAAACAGTTTTGCTTGTCAACTTGAAAAATATTGTCGGGTTTTGTTGAAAGCTCTTCTTGAAATTGCTTATCTCTAAAACCGAGTTTTTGTGCATCGTGCATATCACAACCAAAATACACTTTTTCTATATTTGCCCACAAAATTGCACCGCTACACATTGGACAAGGATAACCAGTTGTGTAAATTTCACAACCTGACAAATCAAATGTGCCAAGTTTTTTGCTGGCTTTTCGTATGGCTTGCATTTCGCCATGGCAGGTTGCATCTTTGTTTTTTAAAACACAATTGTGCGCTTTTGCAATAACCTTTCCATTCTTTACAATAACCGCACCAAAAGGTCCACCATCATTATTTTTTATTCCATTAACCGCTTCTTGAATTGCAAGTTTCATAAATTTGTTCATATTTTTCTCCAAAAAAATATTATCAAAGTCAAAAATTTTTGTAAAGAAAATTTTGTTGTAAGAACAATAAATTTATTACTAATTTTAAATGATAACATTTAGGCACATTAAATAATAACACAACAAATACTTCATTTAAAAACAACAGCTCCAAGTAAAATTTAGTTTCGGTCCTTCGTTTTGGACTCAGTATTTTTGATATTTGCAATATGTTTAAAAAATTTGTAAAAGAGTTAATATCTCAATAACGGGAAAAATTGTTACACTTTTTTATTGATAATATTCTCAATTTGTTTACAAAAGCATTATTTATATTGTATTATAATTAAAAGGAGGAGATATGGGCAAACGCTATCTTGACATATATGCCTCGCATTTTGGAAAAATAATGTCAAACTACGCCATTGTTGGACTGACTGCCATGCTACTTATTTTAATTGGCACAATCGTTTCGGCAATGATTTCTGTTTTGTGCGTGATGTTTGGCATTTTTTTAATTTTTGCCACGCTTGGACTTGTGCTTGTGACAAACAAAAATTTCATTTCTGAAATGTTTAATAGTGGAACGCATCTTTTGGAAATTACAACAAGTCTTTACAAGTTTTTTCCATATCTGTTTGGCATAACACTTGGGGCATCAATAATCTCACTTGTTGTTTTATGTTTACAAAAGGACCAACGCACAACCGGCAGAATTGTTGTGTCTAGCATTATTTTGGCTCTAACAGTAATTGCAGGTCTTGTATTCTTTTTGGGGGTGGAAGAATGAGGACACTAAACCTAAAAATTCAAGGCGGGCTTAACTTAAGACCAACAATCATGGTTGATGGACAAATAATCAAATATAAAAAGAACAAAAATCAAACAATTGATATTGTTCATCAAACCGAAAATGATGTGGTTGACATTTTAATTTCAAACACTTTGGAAGTGAATGGACCACTTTGGTGGTTAATTCAACCATTGTTTTACATCATTTCACTTTTGGGAATATTAAACCCACGTTTAGAAAAAACTTGCTATCACATAAGTTATCACTCAAAAATTACACTAGTAGATGAAACAACAAACCTAGCACTAAAATTTAATCAAACAAAAGATGGCACACGTGCAATTGAGTGTGCTGGCAATGCAAATATTGAAGAATTTGAAAACAAATTTTCTTTTGACGAGAAAGCAAAAAAGCGAAAAAAGATTTTAAAATTTTTGTATGCTGGTTGCTGGATTTTGGCAATTATGGTTGCGTTTTTAATTGTTATTTTGTAAAAAAGGAGGAATTTTATGAAATTTTTTGTAAAAAACAAAATTATGTCACTTGGTGGCGACTCTCGTGTTTATGACGAGAACGACAGAGATATTTATGTTGTTAAGGGGAAAATGTTAAGCTTGACACATAAGAAACAAATTTTTGACATGGAAAACAAACTGCTTTACATTGTCAAAAACAAATTGTTAAATTTTTGGACACACTCAAGTTTTATTTTAAATGAAGAAAAGCAAAAAATTGCTCGTGTTAAAAACAGAGGTTTTAAGGGTGGTTTTGATGTTTTGGGCTATGGAGATGAAATTGCAATTGATGGCTGGGGAATTGGTGGATATACCATTATTAAAAATGGCGAAAAAATTGGGACAGTGAAATCAAGCATTGCACTTACAGACAACTATGAAGTTGATGTTAAAGATGGCGAAGATGCAGGTTTTTTGGTTGCAGTTATCATTGCCATTGACAATGTAAAAGATAAATCAACAAAACGATAAATTTACTTAAAAACGCATTTTATGGTAGACATTTTGTTAAACTATATTGTAAAATAAAAATATTAGGAGATCATTATGAATATGGAAAAAACAAAAAAGACCCTTATGATTGTTTCTCTTTCAACTCTTGCAATATGTTGCATAATGCTTATATTGGCAGTGTTTGGGATTAAGATTTTTGATGGCGTGCCACTTAGACTTTTGTTGATTTTTGCAACAATATGTGTTGCAACTGGCATTTCTATCAATGAGCTTACTGTTATCAGTCGCAAAAAAATTTTGGGGTTGGTTAGCATTGCACTTTTGGCACTTTCAGTTTTGATGGCATTTGTGATATTTTGCTCAAACTTGCTTGTTACTGAAAATGTGTTTAACAGAATAACAGGCATTGTTTCTGTTTTAAGCGTTACTTTCATCATTATCATTTCAATATATTCAAAACTTGGCAAATCACTTCTTGGCTTGCAAATTCCAACTTATGTTGCTTTTGGCGCACTTGCAATTCTACTTTCTCTTTTGATTGGTGGCTTGCACTTGTTTGACACAAAAGGTATGCTTGAAGTGTTTATTGTGCTTGGCATTGTTTGTTTTGGGCTTTTGATTGCCTCAACAATCATAGGTGCAAAGAAAAAATCTAGTGACGTAGGCGCTGTAAATTCAAAAGCAAAAACAATAACAATTTCTTTGCAAGAATATGAAAGTTTGAAAGAAGAAAACAAAGCTCTTAAAGAAGAACTTGAAAAACTTAAATCAAATAATCAATAACAAAACGCCTACTTGATAGGCGTTTTTGTTTGGCAAACATATCGCAAATTGTTTTTAATAGATTGTTAGTCCCAAACTTACACTCTATGCCTAAAAAAGTTTTTTGATACATTAAAAATTTCATTTTATTAACAAGCTAAAAGATATGGTTTTAAATTCCATTTTTTGTTTCGGTTAAGAATAAAAAGCACTGAAATAAATCAGTGTTTTTTGTATGTTGTCTAAAAGACAAACAAAATAGTTTTTAA
>ERZ808240.4113-NODE-4113-length-13243-cov-59.183652_pt1 | contig 13243 bp, 8 predicted proteins | sample MGYA00521084_ERZ808240 | MGnify/ENA primary metagenome ERZ808240 (study PRJEB31516, sample SAMN03275571) | gut metagenome | biome: mammalia-associated habitat; material: feces | host: Papio cynocephalus | place: Kenya | collected 2012-08-06 ... | reverse complement strand
ATTATATCATATAACCGCATAAAAAGCAATGGAAAATGCGAAATAATGCAAGTTTGTGAATTGTCAAAGTAAATGCCCATAGTGTATTGGCATTTACTCTGACAAACATAGGATAAGGCACTAGTGGCATCTACTCTGACAATGGATGTTCTCCTCAAAGACGGAAGGGAGCTTTCGTGGGCGCGTTGTCATCGACGAGGTGCCCGGCTGACAATGGATGTTCTCCTCAAAGACGGAAGGGAGCCCCCCCCCCTCCCCGCCCCCCATGGGGGGCGGACTAGTGACATTTACTTTGACAATTCACGAAAAAATGGTATCCTCCAAAGCGTCCGGGCATTCCGTCCGGAAAGAAAAGAAAGGAACAAGCCTATGCAAACGCCTCTGCCGCCGTCCAAAGAAAAGAACGGCAAAACCAAGCCCCGGCTGACGCCGGGCGAACGCCTGCGCATCGAGAACCTGCTCGACGACGGTTGCACGCCCTACAGGATCGCCCGGACGCTCGGACGTCCGCCGAAGACGATCCTGCGCGAAATCGACCAGCGCGCAAAAGAGTCGACCAAGGGCGTCTCCGGTCGCCCCAACAACCGCTGCGTGCACCGCTACGACTGTCCGAAGCGGAACTCCGTCTGCAGAACGTGCCTGCACACGCGGCGCAGCATGCTTTGCCGTTTCTGCCGCCAATGCAACGCGCACTGTCCGGATTTCATCGAGCAGCATTGCGAGAGGCTTGCCTCCTCGCCCTTCGTCTGCAACGGCTGCCGGGACACGAACAAGTGCCCGCTCCGGAAGAGGTTCTATGTCGCCGACGAAGCCCAGAAAAACTACAAGACGATCCTCGCAAAGGCGCGCGAAGGCGTGAACATCACAGAGGAAGAGCTGTCCGCCCGTCCTCGTGGACAAGACGCCGTACGACCTGTTCACGCGGAAGTTCGGCCCGGAAGTCGCGGACCTCTTCAACAACCGGCAGATTCCGGCGAACGAAATCGTCCGCAAGCCGAAATTCATCTTGCTGCGGGCGTAATCAACAATTGCGATCTTCTTCGGTTTCCTCGTCAGCGCGAGTATCATCAAGTTCCGCGATCTCCTCGTCTTTTGGGGCGGCCTCGGCGGCCTTTCGATTAGCCTCGGCATCGACAGGGTCCCCTACACTCTCCCCGTACTTTGCCCGCAACGCGGCAATCTGTTCATTTGCTCTTTTAAAGGCCTCGATCGTGACTAAAAGCCGCTGCCCGAGCGTGGTGGTCGTATCCGCGAACTTTCCCGTCTTTTCGCTCTCCTCGGCAGTCTTGAGGGATGTGTCCTTCAAAGCCTCCTGCACGAACTTGTCGAATTGCTCCATGGGAAGTTTTATTTCTTTCACGAGCGCCTGGTAGAAATCCAGGGACTTGTCGATCGAATCCGGACGCGGCGCGATATCGCGAGGGGAACCGTCAGAGTTGCGATTATCCTCGTACATTTCATGTTCCTTTCAATTGGATGCCTTTATGTTTAGGTAAGAAATTCATCGACCGGGTCGCCCTTGGAAGGCGCAGGACACCCCGGAACGCGTCGCGGCACGTTCTGCGGGCGCCTATGCGCGGCACTTTCAATGTGCCGCGGCACCGTTCAATCCTGTTTGTCTGCTTCTTCTCCATCCTGGCAACATCAAACCGTAGGGAACTAGTATATTTCCTTCCGCATGACCATCCCGTAGCGAAAAGTTCCGCCGCCGGAAAGCGCACCCGGCCGCGAACACCCCAGAGTCCAGCCCAGGGAGGGGGGCACGCGGACATTCCCGTGCGGGCGGCAGGGGACTGCCGCCCCTACCGTTGGAGGCGACCACTGCCACCCATTCTACATATTCTACATTCTCTACGCGGTTAAATTTATCTCACGCAGAGAGGCCTCCCAATCCTGTCACTCCTGTCTAAAATTCCTTCTCCACGTTCTCCTGATCTCCACGGCCAATATCGATAGATTCCCATCCCTCATCTGCATTCTCTACATTTTCTGCACGGTTCCACCCCCCCCTACAATTCTACACCTCTACACGGCCAATTACCGTGCGGGCGGCAGAGGACTGCCGCCCCTACCGTTGGAGGCGACCCACGGCCACACATTCTACATATTCTACATTCTCTACACGGTTAAATTTATACACGGTTAAATTTATCTCACGCAGAGAGGCCTCCCAATCCTGTCAATCGTGTCTAAAACCCCTTCTCCACGTTCTCCCGATCTCCACGGCCAATATCGATAGGCCCCCATCCCCCATTCTGCATTCTCTACATTCTCTACACGGTTCCACCCCCTTCCCCCCCCCTCTACAATTCTACACCTCTACACGGCCAATTACCGTGCGGGCGGCAGGGGACTGCCGCCCCTACCGTAGGGAGGGTAGCGCCGTCTCCCAATCCTGCCCATCCTGTAAATCCTGTCTAAAGCCCCTTCTTCCCGTTCTCCCGATCTCCACGGCTGATATCGATAGGCCCCCATCCCCCATTCTGCATTCTCTACATTTTCTGCACGGTTGAACATGATAGTTCCCCTCCCGGCAAAAGTTGGGGCCGGGCGCGCGAAGCCTTGGGCGGAACGTTAGTGCAGCCTTTTGCCGCCCCTCGGAGTTTACTCCATCGGCTAGACGGCTACCCCGTTCCGGCGCAACGCCATCACCGTTCCGGCGCAACGCCATCACCGTTTCAAGGCAATTGGGCCCCGTCTGGAGCGTGCCGGGCGGGCAAAACGAGGGCGGTCGCACGGGTCGCCCTGGATTCTTAGGGGATATCTGACTGTTTCATGATGTATTTCAAACGAAAACGCAAACTAACGGACGATTTCCCGCCTGCGACCGCACCGTTCTCGTGCCCAGGGGAATTTTTTCTCATCGGCACGAGAATCTTTTCTCATGGGCACGGGAATTCCGTCTGTTCGTGGCGCCACGCGACCGTCCAACGGTTCGGTCGGTCAGAGGGACGTCGTCCGCCCCCGCCCCCTCCATCATCCTTCCAATTGCCCCGAACACCCTTTCCCTTCTCCTTATATATAGAGCAAATCCCGGAGGCCTCGCGAAGATAGGGGGTCGACCTTCGCGAAGATAGGGGGGTCGACCTTCGCGAAGTTGGGGGGTCGACCTTCGCGAAGTCGGGGGGTCGACCTTCGCGAAGACCGATCCACCCTGTCCGAAACACGGTCGTCGACCCGGCCCGACGCCGGGTATCGGCAAGAGAAGGAGAAAAGACCGCGGTTTCCGGCAGATGGCAGGCGCAAGAGATGCGTCCGTCCCGGAAGATCCGGCGGGGAACCCGCGAGAGGACAAAAAAGAAGAATCCCCCGCCGCACGGCGGGAGACCCCCTTTTCGTCTAGACGCGGCTGCCTCAGGCGCGGACCGCCTTGCGACGCAGCGCGTTCAGGACGCCGCGCGACGGCCGTACAGCCATGCCGACACGAGGGCCGTAAAGGGCGCCACGAGGACCAAGCCGAAACTGCCCACGAGCGTTTTGACGAGTTCCGCGGAGACAAGCGTCGAATTGAGGAAGTCCACGGGATGCGTCCCCTGCGCGGCAAAGACCATGAGAAGCGTCAAATAGCCGCCGGAGTACGCCAGCAGAAGCGTGGTCGTCATCGTCCCCGTCACACTGCGGCCGATACGCACGCCGGCGCGCAGGAGCGGGGCGAAGCCCAGCGCGGCATTGTGCCGTTTTACTTCGCAGACGCCCGAGGCGATATCCATGGCCAGGTCCATGACCGCACCGGAGGACGCCAGGACGATCGCGCCGATGAAGATGTCGCGCAAATCGAGGTTGGCATAACCCGAATAGAGGAGTTGTCCGGCGAACGGCATGGTCGCGCCATTCACCTGCATGAGCCGTCCGAACACGTGCGCGAGGGCAAGGGAGGCCGCCACGCCCAACATGGCTCCCAGGAATGCCGCGAGTCCCTTTCGGGTGCAACCGGCGACAAGATACATGATGACCGCCGTCAGGAAGGCGGTGACGGCAAAGGCGAGCGGCGACGCGGGCCACCCCGCCAGGACGAGGGGCACGAGGAGCTTCCAGAGGACGAGACAGCTGAACAGGAAGCTGAACAACGCCTTGACGCCGACCCACCCGCCAAAGACGCACAAGAACAGCGCGAACGCGGACAGGAACACGGCGCCCCAGCCGAGCCGCCAATGGTCGCGCGCCACAAGCAACGCGTCCTTTCCGGCACGGGGAGGGAAAACGACGAGCACCTTGTCGCCGGGCGCGAACTTCTTGTCGAGTTCCATTTGGGCACGCATCTCGTTTTCAGCCCGGTAGACGACGCCGTCGACCGAGACCGTCAAATGCTGCGTGCCGAATTCCAGAAGCCCGTGCACGTCCAAATCGGCGTTGTCCACCGACAATACCCGCGCGACGCGCGCCCGGTTGGCGTCGTCCACGAGCGGCCGCGCACCGGGCATGCGCCAAAGCGCCGCGGTGGCGAGAAGGAGGGCGACGAGCGCGACAAACCGCCGCGCGCTACCGGGCAGGCGCGCAGAACGCCTTGAGAATATGCGCAATTTCCGTATTCTCATAGAAACCCGAAAACTTTTCGGCCCCTACGCCCGCCGCCGTCGTGAGCACCGGCATGGCCGTATGGGCGCCCGAGCTCCAGCCGACGCCCGCCTTGTGCGCGAGAACCAGACGGCAGGCGCCGCCGAGGCGATAGCGCTTTTCGCCATCGTACGCCGCGTTCTCGCCCGTCTGCGCGGCGTACAGGCGTCGATCGTGCGCAAAGGCCTGTTCGAGCTCGGCCCGCTCCTTCTCCGTCAACAGCAAGGGAGCGGAAGCCTGGCCGTCCGGCGCGGCGAACCGCAGGCCGAAGGACGATGAAATCAAGTCTTGCACATCGGCAAAAGTCGCGTTCGGGCGGGCCTTGAGAAGCGCGCGCACATGCGTATCGAACGCAGCCGCGCTCATTGCCTGGTGCGCGAGGCGCTCCATGTAGAGCGCGTAGCCCGTGCCGGCGAAGCCCATGGAAAGGCCGCCCGTTTCGTGGTCGCCCGTCACGACGACGAGCGTCTCGCGCGGATGCTGCGCGAGAAAGTCCAGCGCCACTTTCACGGCGTCGTCCAGCGCGAGGACGTCCCGCAGATTGGACGCCGCGTCGTTCGCGTGGCCTGCCCAGTCGATACGCCCGCCCTCTATCATCATGAAGAACCCGGCCTCGCCCGAAAGAACATGGATGGCCGTACGCGTCAGTTCCGCGAGCGTGGGCTCCGCGCACGCATCGCCGCGGTCGATCGCATAGGCCAGCGGACCGTTCGTGAACCGCGTCAGGATCTTGCCGCAACCGGGCTTCAACGCCAGGAAATCCGTGCGGTTCGATATGATATGGTAGCCCTTTTCCGCCGCGTAGACGTACGGCGCATCCGTACGGACCGAAAGACCGCCGCCCGCGAAGAAGTCGAAGCCCGAGTCCGCCAGATCCTTGGCGATGCCGTCCGTGTCGCCCCGATGGGCCCGGTGGGCGTAGAATCCGGCGGGGGTCGCATGGGTCAGCGTAACCGTCGTCAGGATGCCGACCTTGCGGCCGGCAGCCCGCGCCGCGACGGCGCAGGACGGGACGGGCGCCCCGTTCGTATCGACGCCGACGGCGCCGTTCCACGTCTTCACGCCGCACGCTATCGCCGTGGCCGCCGCGGCGGAATCCGTCACCAGGGAGCTCGACGAACAGGTGCGCGTGGTGCCCTGCACGGGAAGCGCGTTCATCGCGAGGGGGCCGCGGCCCGCCTTGCGCGAAAACTCTTCCGCGAGCATCCGCTGAGGGACGGACATGCCGTCCCCTATGAACAGGAAGACGTATTTGGGGCAGGGTTCGCCCGCGCCCGCCCAGGTGGCGAGCGCCCAGCCAAACGCCGCGAAAAGGCAGATCGTTTTCATTCTCATATGTACCATCCCTTACTTAATATTTGGCATCGCGCCCAAGCCGAAACGGCTATTTCCCGACGCAAAACCGGGAAAACAACCGATCCAGCATATCGGACGAATAGAGCCTGCCGATGCGGCCGCCGATGTGCCCGCACGCCTCCCGGAGAGCGTTCCCCGCCAAAACGGCGTCATGCGCGTCCGCATGCTTCCGGGCGGACAGGACGGCGGATTGGGCCGCCAACAGGGACGCCTGGGCCTGCCCGGTCTCATCCGGAGGGAATTCGTCCGGCACGGGCATCCGGGAGACGAGTTTTTCCGCCATGGCGCGGCGCAGGCCGTCCAGCCCCTCTCCCGTCTTGGCGGAAACGTTCAAGCCCGTCCCGCGCCCGAGGTCGCACTTGGCGTGCAGGCGTATCTCGTTCGGCGCGCAGGGACCCTGCGGATCGGGATCGAGATTCAGCAAAATCTCAGCCTTCTGCGCGAGATCCCGCGTACGACGGACCCCTTCGGCCTCGACGAGGTCCGTCGTTTCTCGCAAGCCCGCCGTATCCACGAGGCGAATCGGCCACCCGTCGACGTCGAGGCCTTCCTCTATCGTGTCGCGCGTCGTGCCGGGCGTGTCGCTCACGATGGCGCGCGCCTCCCCGAGCAATGCGTTCATGAGGGAACTCTTTCCGGCGTTGGGCGGACCCACCAGGACGACGAGCGCCCCTTCGCGCAAAATCCGCCGACGACGGAGAAAGACGACGTCCTCCGCGCACCGCTCCGCGCATTTCTCGCAATCCCTGCCCAATTTCGCCCAGAAGCCCTCCGGCAGCGCGTTCTCGTCCACATCCAGCGTAAACTCCACGCGCGCGGCCAGCTCGACAAGGGCCGCGTAAAGCACCTGCAGTTTCACCGACGAATATCCGGCCATGGTCGCGAGCGCCGCATCCGCCGCGCGCACCGTGCGCGCATTGATGAGATCCAACACGCCTTGCGCCTGTTCGTAGGATATCTTCCCGCTCATGAAGGCAGCATAGGTGAACTCGCCCCGCCGCGCCGGACGAGCCCCCGCGGCATAGCACGCCTCGAGAACGCGTTGCGGCGCGATGCGGCCGCCATGGCAGTGGAACTCCACGACATCCTCGCCCGTATAGGAATGGGGAGCCTTGAAGGGCAAAACGAGACCATTGTCCAGAAGCGCCCCGCCGGCGGACTTGAAGTGCGCGAATTGCGCGACGCGCGGCTCCATTTCCTTGCCGGTGAGGGCCTTGCCGATCGCCCACGCACGGGGCCCCGTCACGCGCACGATTGCGACACCTCCTTGGCCGGGCGGCGTCGCGATCGCGGCAAACGTATCCGCTTCGTTCATTTCGTATGCTTGAAGAATCGGCGCATTTCATCCACCGTCCGGCACGCGGCCAGGCGCTCCACGCCGCCGTTCGCCCGGAGTGCGCGGGAGATGTAGCTCATCAATTTAAGGTAAGGCGTCTGCCCGCCATCGTTCGCCAGGGTCAGCACGAGGATGCGCACGGCGCTGTTGTCTATCGTCTCGTAGTCGGCGATCGAGGCGTTCGGCGAGACGATCGCCACGGCGCCGACGATGCCCTTCACGGAAGGATCCCGCCCATGGGGCACGGCGATGCCATGATCCAATCCGGTCGGCATGGACGCTTCGCGCCGCAGGACCGCCTTCACCGCGGCCGCGGCGTCCGGGACCTGCTCCGGGCAGGCATGGGCAATCTCGGCCACCAGCTTGCCAATGGCCTCCTCCTTCGTAGAGGCGGAAAAATCGGGGATCATAACGAAGCGGCGCAAGTATCCGCGCACGCCTTCATGTCCTTTCTCGGCCGCATTCATGGACTCGAGCATTTTGCCCATGTCTTCCTTGCGGATGGGCTTGGCGATTTCGCGCGCGAGGTCGTTCATGCGGCTGGCGACCTCCATCCAGGCCGTCATGACCATGGCCTCCTCGGCGGGCGTGCACTGCACGCAAATGCGGTTGTCCTCGCGGCGGAGCGCGATCTCTATGCCGTCCATGGTGATTTCCCAGATGGCGCCTTCCTGCGAAAGCAGGCAGGTGAAGAAGCCTTCCGAACGGAATTCGGCGACAAGCTTCTCCAGCATGTAGTCCGCGACTTCCGGCGAACTCATCTCCAGGCAGATTTCGCGCGAGCCCGCCGTCGATTCCTTCGGATGGCGCACGCCGCTCTTGTGCGAGACGAACAAGCCCACCAACGCCGGCGGCGCGACGAGCGTCGTGACGAGCGTCATCAAAATGCCGATGCCGAATACTTCGGGGCTCAAGATGGGCTTGCCGTTCACCAGCGTCGACACGCCGATTCCCGCAATGATCAAAGCCACTTCACCGCGCGGAATCATTCCTGCGCCGACGCGCACCGCGCCGCGGACGTTAAATCCGCAGAACAGGGAAGGAATGGCGCATCCAATCACCTTCGCCAAAATGGCCAGCGCGGTGTATATCGCGCCGAACTCCAGAACCGGACGCGAACAAAGCGCGCGGCAATCGACCATCATGCCCATGACGCAGAAGAAAACCGGCACAAGGAAGGAGTAGACGGGCTGCAGGTTCTCCTGGACCAGATATTTGATGTCCGTGCGGCTCAAGGCAAGACCCATCACATACGCGCCGATGATAAGCGTGAGGCCCATGGCCTCGAACGCGCCGGCTATGATGAGGGAAAGGCCGAACGCCAACGTCGCGATGGAAAGCGGGCTCTTGAAGAGTTTCAGAAGCCAGGAAATGCGCCGCGCCAGGACAATGCCGACGATCGTGCCGCCCAGCCAGATGCCGAACGCCTTCAAGGCCACCATGCCGATGGCGGCCCACTGGACGCCCTGCCCGCCGGCGCTCGTCGCCTTCGCCTGCGCGGCGATGATGCCCATTCCGATTGCAAGGACGATGATGCCCAGCACATCGTCGATTACGGCGCCCGCCATGATCGTCACGCCTTCCGCGCTGTCCATCTTGCGGCGCTCAGAAAGGATGCGGGCGGTGATGCCGACCGACGTCGCCGTGCTCATGATGCCCATGAACATCGGCGCGGGATCCATGACCGCGTGCAGAAGCCCCTTCGTCGCCACGTCGTTCGCGATGTAGCCGAACGTGTCGGGCAGGAACTTGGGCAGGAAATAGACGGCGCACAGGTCGCCGAAGAGGAAGCTCGCCACGACGCCGCCGATGCCCACGAGCGACCCCGCGAACGCGAACTTGAGGAACATCTTGAGATTCGTCTCGATGCCCGAGAGGAACAAGAGAACGACGCTCGCTATCGTGCAGATGCCGTACAGTTCGGGCGTCACGGCAAACGGCGTGTTGCCCGTCGCGTCCGCGATCATCTGGAGCTCGGCTCCGCGAAAGAGTCCATACTTGAAGAGCCCATCCCCAAAGCCGATCCCGCCCAAGCACCAGGGGCCGATCAAAATGCCCGCCGCAAGCTCGCCCAGAACGGAAGGAAGTTTCAACAGCGACGCCAGGACGCCGCCGATTTTCGCCGCGAACAGGATAAGCCCGACCTGCAGCGCCAAAAGCGTCATCTTGTGCGCAAGCGAAAGTTCTTCCGGCCGGAAGACCGCCGCGCCCGCAGAGCCGCCGCTTGCGGCTTCCGCAAAAACACCCGCCGCGCCCATCACGGTCGCAGCCACCAAAAACAATTTCTTGTTTTTCATTTGCACTTATTTTCCTTTTAGTATGCTTTTAATGATTGCCTCGTACGCCGGGGCTTGCGACTCCAACGACTCGGCCATCCGGAACTGGTTGCGCGCGCGCACAAGATTGTGTTCCGGATAGTCGGTGTGGAAATAGGTGTCGCCGGCGAGATAGTCCGTCAGAAAACGCACGCCGACCTCGAAAGTCGACAATTGTCCGGCGAAAACGAGGTTCGCGCGCTCCGCTTCGTTGAGGAACCGGGCGCCTTCCAGATAACCCTGCGCCAATGCTTCGAAGTACGCCTTCTTGGAACCCACCTTCGACAGATCCTTTTCGTCTTCCGCCGCGGAGGCCGTCGCCGTGCGCACCATGTCGCCGAAGTCGTACAGCGCGGACCCGGGCATGACCGTATCCAGATCGACGACGACCGCCGTTCCGTCGGGGGCCGTCAGCACGTTGTTGATCTTCGTGTCGTTGTGCGTCACCCGCTCGGGGATTTCGCCGGACGCCATGAGCGACACGATCCGTCCGGCCTGCGCACGGCGGGCGTCCACAAACGCGCATTCGGCCGCAACGGAAGCCGCGCGTTCCTTGACATCCGCCCGCAGGGCGTCGTCCAGCTGGCGCAAACGGTCGGGCGTGTCGTGGAACCTTGGAATGATCTCGTCCAGCCGCGGTCCGGGCATGTCCGCCAAATCATTCTGGAACTTCGCGAACGCGCGCCCGACGACATACGCCTGCGAAGGCTCGCTTACGACTTCGTGCGAGGTGTATCCCTCCAGAAACTTGAAGATCCGCCACGGATTCTCGTAGGCGACGACCTCCAGCGAGGGCACGCCCTTTGACTTGAGAAACTCCGTGACGCGCAGAATCGTGCGCTTGAGCTTGACCGGATCGAAAATCGACGTATTCACGCGTTGCAGGATGTAGCGCGCACCGTGCGCCGTCTCGACCTTGTATGTGTCGTTGATGTGGCCCGCGCCGTAGCGCGAGATGTCCGTCGCGTCCTCAATGCCGAGAGCTCGGGCCTTCTGCGCCAAGTCTCCTGCGGAACAAGTACAGCCGTCCATATCAGCGTTTGCCCTTCCTGATTTGTGGAATCTGCGCCGCGGCGACCGACTGCCCCAAGCGGCGAGCCGTCTCGTCCGGCATGAAGACATCAATCTTTTCCGCCCACTCGGGATACACGTCCTTCAGGAGCGTGCGCGCGGTCTCCAGGATAAGTTCTCCGCCCAGACCCGAGGTCACGCGACCCAGAACCATCATGTTGGAATAATCGTAGAACTCGTGGTACCAGGGAATCGCGTGCGCAAGGAAGCGTCCGATTTCGACAAAAACCCGCACGGCGCGCGCATCGCCCTTCTCGACGGCCGCTTGCACGGTTTTCAGACGCTCCGGCAGCGCCATTTTCTCCGGGAACGCGAAACCCTCGGCCTCCGCGAGCCAGTTGACGGCCTGCTGCGAGAACGCCATCGCGCCGACGCCCGCGTCGCCGCTCCATTCGTCGCGCGGCGCTTTCGGATTGAAATCGACCGGCGCGAACGCAAGTTCGCTGATCCGTCCCGTCATCGCACCCTTCGGATCGACATAGCCGACGGCCTCGGACGACCCCATCGCCACGCCGAGGATGCCCTTGCGTCCCATCGTGATCATGCCCGCGAGCGCCGTGACGTCGCCGTCGTTGTAGATCGCGAACGGTACGCCCCAATCCTTCTCGAGGCGGAAGAAGAGGTTCTGCGCCTCGGGAAACTTGTCCGGATTCTGCTCCTTGACCGCGCGAAAGAGCGAGGCGATGCCCATCTTCTGCCCGACGAGCGTCCCGGCCGTCGAACCGCCGATTGCGTCCACCCGCGGCAGAGCCGCCGCGGCTTCCTTCAAGCCTTCCGTTATTCTTGCATAATGGTAGGCTGGGTCGGGCGCGTTTCGCGGATCCCACGGGAACTCCTTGGAGAACACCACCTCGCCGTCCTTGAGCGCCGAAATCTTGAAATCCGACGCGCCGAGGTCGAACCCGATGCGGCATCCGTCCGCCACCGTCTTCACGCGTTGCGGCTTCTCCGACATTTCCGGCATCTTCGAATGCGGCACGACGACCGCTTCCACGGGACGCCCGTAAATGGACGTGAAGAAATCCCAGTCGAACGCACGCGCACCCCTGGGCGTGTAGGCCCGCGCAATAGGCCGCACGATTTCGTCCGGACCCGACAGGTAAAGCTTCCAGCCGCCCGCCGCCCAGACGATGAACTTCGCGATACGCTCTACGACGTGCGCGACGGCGCGGAGGGCAACAGGATCGAGACGCCTTGGAATCGGCAAATCATAGCGGTAGATCTTGCCTCCCTCGCGTTCCCAGGCGATGGAGACGACATCCGGCTTCCCCGCAATGCCTTCGTAAATCTCGAACAGGGCGCTCATCGGCGCCTGGAACTCCGGTCTCTTGATTGTCTTTCGCGTCATCTTTACTCTCCTACTTTCAATTCGCAGCGGCTCCCGGTTTCCCGTCATACGCCGCGAGAAGCGCCGGCGTGACGTCGGCAAGGGAAGCGACGCGCGCGCGTATCGCCCGCTCTCCCGGGCCGTAGACGATGAAAGGAACCGGGTTGCGGGTGTGGCCCCGCTCGCTCATGTTCTCGATATTTCCGTGGTCGGCCGTCATGACGAGCGTTATGCCGGCCGCCTCCGTAAACCGCACAAGCGTCATCAGGAACGTGTCGTAGGTGCGCAGAACCGCGCATGCGCGCGCATAGTCCATCGAATGGCCCGACACGTCCGTCTGGAAGAACTCGTAGAGCGTGAAATCGTTCTGCGCCGCGAGCCTGTACAGCTGGACCGCGGCGCGCTGGGGCGTGATGACGGGAATGTCCGGATAGCGATCCTGAATCGTTTCGCGCGTCAAATCCTGCATCAGCGCGCGGTCGTTCTGGACGTCCGCCAAAGTCGAAATCGTCTCCGGCACCGTAAGCGCCATGACGGTCGTGACGCTCTTGAAACGCCGCGCGGCGATTTCCGCGGAGCTCTCCACGAGGAACCCGTCGGCGAACTTGACCTTCTTGCCGCGCTTCGCGAGTTCCAGGAAAATGTTGTCCGTCTGGATGATCGCGCGCAGAGAAGGCCCGGGGAACCCCTCGCAATGCCGTCCCATCGCCTGCGGGCAATTCACGCCCGTGAACATCGTCGCCTGCCCCGTCGCGGACTGCGGGAGGCCCTCCACGCCCAAACAGGCGTCTATCGGCTTGCCGTGGCGCGCGACAAGCCGACACAGGGTCGGGCAGACCTCCACGTTCACGGGATTGTCGGTCGCCGCCGGGCGCATTCCCACGCCGTCGATGAATAGATACAATATCTTCAAGCGCCTCCGTCCATCCTGAAGCGAGCCCTCCGCCTGCCCCCGTCAGATGCGCGGCAGCCCCGCGAACCCTTTCTCGAGATCGGCGTCCGTCGGGACATAGTCCGTCATCGTGCCGTCGTTGTACGCGGCGTACGCGTACATGTCGAAGTAGCCCGTGCCCGTCAGCCCGAACACGATCGTCTCCGCGCGCCCCGTTTCCTTGCACCGCAGGGCCTCGTCGATCGCCGCGCGGATGGCGTGGGACGATTCAGGCGCCGGCAACGTGCCCTCGACGCGCGCGAAATACGTCGCCGCCTCGAAGACCTTCGTCTGCTCGTAGCTGACCGCCTCCAGCATCTTCTGGTGGTAGAGCTCCGACAGCGTCGCGCTCA
>ERZ808240.4112-NODE-4112-length-13246-cov-4.291638_pt1 | contig 13246 bp, 9 predicted proteins | sample MGYA00521084_ERZ808240 | MGnify/ENA primary metagenome ERZ808240 (study PRJEB31516, sample SAMN03275571) | gut metagenome | biome: mammalia-associated habitat; material: feces | host: Papio cynocephalus | place: Kenya | collected 2012-08-06 ... | reverse complement strand
AGACATGGTGATCCACATCATATATTAGGTATGCATGCCTGTCTGACTGATATATATGTAAATGCATTTCTGCCGGATGCCGCAGAAGTTTATGTGGTGGATGAAAAGGATCAGACAGAATATCCGATGCATGTAGAATATGCGGATAGTTTTTTTACGGTAAAGATTGAGAATAAAAAACCATTTGCGTATCTGTTGAAGATTGTGCGAAAGGTATGGGATGCAGACGGAGAAGAAGCAGATGAGATCAGCTTGGTAAAGGATGCATACAGCTTTTCCTATTCTGCGGATCTTGAAAAAGTGATGCAGGTGGTAAATGGAGAGGCTGATATTGAATCAGGCTTCCGGATCAAAGAGTTATTTGGCGCCAGAAAGATGAACTTTGATGGTACAGAGGGCGTGGCATTCTGTATTCAGGTGCCGGGCTGTGTCAGAGCCAGTGTGGTTGGAGATTTTAACAACTGGGATGGCAGAGTGAATCCGATGCGGAAGATTGACTATACAGATTTGTTCGAGTTGTTTATTCCATATGACATTAACCAGACCAGATACAAATTTGAAGTCTTATACGAAAATGGTGAAACGGATATTTTCTCCGATCCATATGCTACAGCATTTGAACCGATTCCGGGTAATGCATCTTTATTTACAGAATTGTCTTATGACTGGACAGATGCAGTATATATGGCAGACCGGAAGAAGAAAGATATCAGCATGGAACCTGTGAATATTTATGAGGTTCATATGCAGACATTTAAGACCGGTAAAGATGGAGAGATGCTTTCCTATCTGGCGTTCGCAAAAGAGATTGCATCATATGTAAAAAGCATGAAATATAACTACATCGAGCTTATGCCAATCATGGAATATTCAGGTGAGGATACATGGGGATATGATACGACTGGTATCTATGCACCAACATCCAGATTTGGAACGCCTGTGGATTTTATGGCAATGGTCGATTATCTTCATGCAAAAGGCATCGGTGTGATCCTTGATATGGTTCCGGTCATGGACATTGATTGCATGACTTACTGGCTGGAAATGTATCATCTGGATGGTATCCGTCTGGATAATAAAGAGTTGATCCGTTCCTTCCGCAAGGTGACCGGAGACAGATATGCGGATGTTATGGTGGATCTCACATGGAATACAACAGGTGTTTCAAAGCTTACTGAGTATATGAAGACCACACCGAATCGCAGAGAGAATTTTGTAGACTATGTATCTTCTGTAACCGGATTTATATCCGAGCATCAGGAGGTAAGTGCATTATCGCACGATCAGGTAGCATATGGACAGGGCAGCTTTATAGAGAAGATGCCGGGCGGCTATGAAGACAAATATGCGGATCTTCGTACATTTTATGGCTTGAATATGTTCCTTCCGGGTAAAAAACTGATGTTTATGGGACAGGAGCTTGGAATGCTTGGCGGCTTTGATGGCTATCATGTTATTGACTGGAGCGTTCTGGAGTTTGAAGCAAATAAATATCTTCAGAAGTATGTAAAGGATCTGAATGCCTTATATCTTGCAGAACCGGCATTTTATGAAGCAGACAAACTTCCATTTGTATTTGCAGGAGAGCAGAAGCCGCATACAGTATGCTTCACAAGAACGGACAGTAAGGGTTCTGCCTGTTATGTAGCTGCTAACTTTGGAACTTCAGATCAGAAAAACTATATATTACAGACAGGAGTTCCGGGAACTTATAAAGAGATCTTCTCAAGTGATGCTGCAAAGTATGGAGGAGAGGGAAATAACAACAAACAGCAGAAGGTGACAAAGGATGGCGATATCGAGATCGCGATTCCTGCACTTTCAATTGCGGTATTTAAGAAGGTGAAATGATTAAGTGATAGATATAGCATTAGCAGAGAAGTTGTCAGATACGACTGAGTCGGCATCGGAAGCGGCATCAGAGATCGTGCAGGATGCGGAAGAAAAAGCCGGTCTGCTGAGACAATATATGGCAGATCTGCTTGACTGGTGTATGTCAAAGGTTGGCAGCCTGGTAGTGGCGGTTATATTTATGGTGATCGGTTTCCGGGTTGTGAAATGGATCATCAAGCTGATAAAGAGAACCTTTGACCGTTCCAATATGGATGTCAGTGTCACAGGATTTTTACTGTCTGCCATCCGTATTTTACTGAATTTTATAATCTTGATAACGGCTGCGTCCATTGTCGGTTTTCAGGTGACTTCATTTGTTACACTGCTTGGAACAGCAGGTGTAACGATTGGTCTTGCGTTGCAGGGAAGTCTGTCAAACCTTGCCGGTGGCGTGCTGATCCTTATCCTTAAGCCGTTTCATGTTGGTGATTATATTATCGAGAACAATACCCAATGTGAGGGTGAAGTTGTATCGATCGATATATTCTATACAAAACTCAGGACGATCGATAATCGTTCTGTAGTTATACCAAATGGAAATATATCGAATACCTCTCTTATAAATGTAACTTTACATGATAAGAGACGGGCAGAGATTAAGATCGGTGTTGGATATGATGAAGATCTGGACAAGGTGAAGCGCGTGGTACTGGATGCCATAAAAACAGTACCGGGATATCTGGCGGATGAGGTTGTAGATTTCTTTATTGATGAATTCGCAGACAGCAGCATCGTGGTCAGTGTCCGGTTCTATGCGAAGATCGACCAGTACTGGGATGCACTCTGGTCGGCGAGATGGAATATTAAGAAAGCATTTGATGAAAATGGCATCGTTATTCCATACAATAAACTGGATGTCAACCTCGATTCTTGCAAAAAAACAGATAATCAGGTATAATAATCGGTTGTGATATGAAAACTAGATAATTGTGTGATATTTTATCTTATTCGAGTTTAATGACTTACCAATACAGAGGCATTTGAGGTCGCCGGTCCTTAGATGGCGCATATAAGCGGCATCTTAGTACCGTTGCAGACCGAAACGAGCGAAAGCGTCCTCTGATTGGTAATGTCTATTGAACGCGAATATAGTAAAATATCACACAATTATCCGTATATATAATAGATTAGGAGTGATTTAGAAATGACAAAGATTGATATTATTTCCGGTTTCTTAGGAGCTGGAAAAACAACGTTGATCAAGAAACTGATCAAAGAAGGTTTTAAAGGTGAGAAGCTTGTACTGATTGAGAACGAATTTGGTGAGATCGGTATTGATGGCGGATTCTTAAAGGATGCAGGCATACAGATCACTGAAATGAATTCCGGCTGTATCTGCTGCTCTTTAGTCGGAGATTTTGGTACTGCTTTAAAGAAGGTTATTACGGAATATGCACCGGACAGAATCATCATCGAGCCATCAGGTGTTGGTAAGCTTTCAGACGTTATCAAGGCTGTAAAGGATGTTGCAGAAGAAGTTGAAGTACAGCTTGACAGCTATACAACAGTTGCAGATGTATCCAAGTGCAAGATCTATATGAAGAACTTTGGCGAATTCTTTAATAATCAGATCGAGAGTGCAAATACGATCGTGCTGAGCAGAACACAGACTGCTTCTCAGGATAAGATCGAGAAGGCTGTAGCCATGATCCGTGAGCATAACGCAGATGCTACGATCATTACAACTCCATGGGACGATATCGATGGCGCTAAGATTAAAGACGCTATGCAGAATCATAGATCTGTTAAGGATGCTTTATTTGAGGATGAAGATGAGCATGAGCATCACCACCATCACGATGAAGATGACGAATGTGGTTGTGACTGTCATGACCATGATCATGAACACCACCATCATGATGACGATGATGACGATCATGAGCACCATCATCACCATGACCATGACGATGAATGTGGCTGTGATGATCACGACCATGACCATGACCATCATCATCATGACCATGACGACGAATGCAGCTGTGGCTGTCATGATCACGATCATCACCATCACCACCATGCAGATGAAGTGTTTACAAGCTGGGGCAAAGAGACTCCACATAAGTTTAATGAAGATAAGTTAAAAGAGACGCTGGATGAGCTTGCTAACACAGAGAAATATGGTATTATCCTTCGTGCAAAGGGTATCGTTCCAAGTGATGGAACAGACTGGTTATACTTTGATCTTGTACCGGGCGAGTATGAGATCCGTAAGGGAAATCCGGATATCACAGGTAAGTTGTGTGTAATCGGAAGCAAACTGGCAGAAGACAAACTTGCAGAGTTGTTTGAGGTATAGGAGAAAATGATGGCAAAACAACAGGAAACAGAGATTCCGGTTTATGTATTTATGGGCTTTCTTGACAGTGGAAAGACTACATTTGTGAAGGAGACATTATTAGACCGGGAATTCACCGGAGGCGCAAAGACCCTGCTTCTTGTATGCGAAGATGGTGAAGAAGAATATGACGAGAAAGATCTGAAAAAGAAAAATATTTTTCTGGAATTCATAGAAGAAGATCAGTTGAATACAGAGCATCTGTTAGATCTGCAGGATAAATATCAGCCGGAACAGGTTATGATCGAATACAATGGTATGTGGAAGCTGGATAAGATCTTTGATATCCGTGTGCCAAAGGGATGGACTGTTGTTCAGGTATTATCCTTTGTAAATGCTGAGACATACGATGTATATCAGCAGAATATGAAAGCAACTATGATGGATCAGGTAAACAGTGCAGATATGGTTGTATTTAACCGTTGTGACGAGAATTCCAAACGCGCAGAATGGCGCAGAGGGATCAAGGCAGTCAACAGACGGGCACAGATCATCTTTGAAATGAAGGATGGTTCGATCGCACCGGATGAGAATGACGAAGAAGATCTGCCATATGATGTAAAGGCTGATGTGATCGAGTTGAACGATGAGGATTTCGGTATCTGGTATGTCGATGCTTCCGATCAGCCGGATCGTTATGTCGGTAAGAAGATTCATTTCCGTGGCATGGTATTCAAGCCGAAACAGTACGGTAAGAATGCATTTGTACCGGGACGTTTTGCGATGACCTGCTGTGTAGAGGATATTACATTTGTAGGCTTCAAATGCTATTACGAAGGATCAAAGAATCTGGTTGACAGACAGTGGGTAGATGTAACAGCAACGATCAAGAAAGAATACTATCCTGATTTTGAAGGAGACGGTCCGGTTCTCTATGCAGAGAAAGTCGTACTGACCGGTCCTCCAGAGGAAGAAGTTGTATATTTCAGCTAAAAGAATAAAATGCATTTGACTTTTTGTTTAGATACAAGTAGTATAAATGCAGGCGTATAAGAAGCTGCCGTCAGGCAGCTTTTTATATTCAGGTCTGACTTGCTCCAGTGGAGAGACGGCAGGGATGTCGAAAGGAGCAGATGCAGATGTACAGTAAAGTAACAAGTGGTGGAGTCCTTGGCGTAGAAGGGCTTCTGATCCAGGTAGAAACAGACATAAATGATGGTTTACCAATGTTTAATATGGTAGGCTTTTTGTCTGCGTGCGTAAAAGAGGCCGGGGAACGGGTGAAAACAGCCCTTAAGAATTCCGGTTTTCATATTCCGCCGAAAAGGATCACGATCAATCTATCACCGGCAGATATCCGTAAGGAAGGAACTGCCTATGATCTTCCCATTGCCATAGGAATTATGGTATCTATGGGGATTATTCCATCTGAAAGAACAGAAAATACTTTAATATTAGGTGAACTGGGGCTTGACGGCAGGGTAAATGCTGTGTCAGGAATACTCCCGGTTGTTCATCATGCGGGCAGACAGGGAATCCGTCGTTGTCTGGTTCCTGCCGGAAATGCAGAAGAAGCGGCATTGATCCGGGATATGGAGGTTATACCGATTCATACCCTGTGTGAGGCGGAAGCGTATTTGAATGACAGGACAGCGATTGAACCGGCATATGTGGATGTTGAAGCCCTGCTTGATCAGGAAGAAAATGATGAGACAGGAGATTTTGCAGACATTAAAGGACAGGAGATATTAAAACGTGGAATGGAGATTGCGGCAGCCGGTATGCATAATATCCTGATGACGGGCTCTGCCGGTTCTGGAAAATCCATGATAGCCAAATGTCTGCCGACCATTTTACCGAGACTTTCATTTGAGGAAAGCATCGAGATAACAAAGATTTACAGCGTGGCGGGACTTTTAAAGAAGAATCAGTCGATCATTACCAAGCGGCCATTTCGTTCGCCACACCATACGGTATCAGCTATTGCTCTGGCAGGGGGCGGAACAATTCCGAAACCGGGAGAGATCAGCCTCAGCCATAATGGTGTGCTGTTCTTAGATGAATTGCCGGAGTTTAACAGGAATGTTCTTGAGGTGATGCGGCAGCCGTTGGAGGATCGGGAAGTAACAATTGCAAGAATCCATGGAAAATATGTATATCCGGCTGGTTTTATGCTGGTGGCAGCCAGAAATCCCTGTCCGTGTGGGATGTACCCGGATCTTAATAAATGTACCTGTTCATACAGACAGATCCGGCAATATAATGCAAAGATCAGCGGACCGCTGTTAGATCGTATTGATATCAATGTAAATGTACAAAAAGTCGCTTATGAAGACCTCCTTAACACAAAAATGTCGGAGACATCAGCACAGATCAGGAAAAGGATACTGGCAGCGCAGGAGATACAGAAGGAGCGGTACAGATCTGAGAATTTTAATTTTAACTCACAGTTAGATGGCAGAAAGACACAGAAGTATATCACACTTGGACAGGTGGAAGAGAATCTGATCCGTGATGTATTTGAGGAGACGGATCTGTCGGCGAGAGGATATAACAGGGTGCTTAAGATAGCGAGAACTATCGCGGATCTTGATGGAAGTCCTACGGTCAGGGAGATACATCTGAAAGAGGCATTATTTTTCCGATATCAGAATCTTTTTGAAGATGGGGAGGTAGGAAGAAACAGACCTGACAGAAAGGGGGCTTTTGTGTATGGATCTTGATTTACTTCATTTATGGCTTGGAATGTTTCCTGATATAACGAATATGACCATGGGAAAGATTCTTGAATATTTTGACGGATTGCAGGAGCTGTGGGAAGCACCTGAACATGAAGTTATGGGAGCACTTACAGAGAAACAGAGCAGCATGATCTTGGGACTTCGGGATGAGAAGAAGATAATTGCATATAAAAACAGACTAAAAGAGAGAAATATTACATATATATATCCAGGACACCCTTATTTTCCGGAAACACTGCTTGATATTCCTGATTGTCCAAGGCTTTTATATGCCAGAGGCAGAGTGGAAGAGCTTGCACTCAATCGTCCGGGAATTGCGGTTGTAGGAGCCAGAAAGGCGTCTGCATATGGAAAGGAGACCGCGCAAGCTATTGTTTCAAAACTTGCAGCTTATCAGACGGATATTATCAGTGGACTGGCTGTTGGAATTGATGGGATTGCACAGCGGGCGGCGGTAGAAGCAGAGAATGGATTTACCATTGCTGTGCTTGGATGCGGGATCAATATCTGTTATCCGAGAGAAAATTACGATCTGTATGAACGCATTGAAAGAAAGGGTGTGATCCTGTCGGAATACGGACTGGATGTAGAACCGTCTAAGTGGCGGTTTCCACTTAGAAACAGGATCATCAGCGGTTTGGCGAAAGGGGTTCTGGTTGTAGAAGCACAGAAGAAAAGCGGCTCCCTGATAACAGCAGATCAGGCACTTGAACAGGGACGGGAAATATACGCAGTTCCGGGACGGATCGGAGACAGGAACAGTGAAGGCTGTAATCAACTGATCCGGCAGGGGGCAATGCTTGTAACGGATGCCATGGATATCATAGAGGACATGGGACTTCAGAAAAAAGAAGAATTTGTACAAAGGAAAGCTCCGGTATGGAAGGGGCAGCCTGATTTTCTGGAACAGAAGATCCTTACCTGCATAGGAACGAAAGTTGTATTTATAGAAGACATCTGTTCATGGGTTGATCAGCCACCAGTGCTTGTACTAAGCACTCTGTTTGATATGGAGAAAAAGGGATATATCAGGCAGCCGATGCGTTATTATTTCGCTGCAGTTTTCTCGTAGAACAGGAAGTTTGACGCATTTTGGTAAAGAATGTAATAAAATATTTACTTGCATGGCAGGAAAAAATGGTGTATAGTTTGTGTCGTTTAAACGAACAGGAAAGGAAAGGGTACATGGCTAAATATCTTGTTATTGTAGAGTCTCCGGCGAAAGCCAAGACGATTAAAAAGTTTTTAGGCAGTAATTATGAAGTGATTGCATCGAATGGTCATGTGCGTGATCTGCCTAAAAGCCAGATGGGCATTGATGTTGATAATGATTTTGAACCGAAATATATAACGATCAGAGGAAAAGGAGATATACTTGCACAGCTTCGAAAAGAAGTAAAGAAAGCTGACAAAGTGTACCTTGCAACTGACCCCGACCGTGAGGGAGAAGCGATCTCCTATCATTTATCAAAAGCGCTGAAACTGGATGATAAAAAGTACAAGCGAATTACATTTAATGAAATTACGAAGAATGCGGTAAAGAATTCGATCAAGCAGGCTCGTGATATCGATATGGCACTTGTGGATGCACAGCAGGCGCGACGTGTGCTTGACCGACTGGTTGGTTATAAGATCAGTCCGCTTCTCTGGGCAAAGATCAAGAGAGGTTTAAGTGCCGGACGTGTGCAGTCGGTAGCATTGAAGCTGATCTGTGACAGAGAAAAAGAGATTAACGAATTCATTCCAAAGGAATACTGGACACTGTCTGCAATACTGACACCGGAAAAGGCAAAGAAAAGCATTGAATTCAAATATATGGGAAATGGAAGTGATAAGGAAGAGATTTCTTCCAGAGCAGAACTGGATCATATCATAGAAACGATTGGAAAACAGTCCTTCCGGATCGCATCGATTAAGGACAGTGAGCGTCATAAGAAAGCGCCGCTTCCATTTACAACCAGTACGCTGCAGCAGGAAGCTTCTTCAAAGCTGAATTTTGCGACATCGAAGACAATGCGTATTGCACAGCAGTTATATGAAGGTGTGGAGATCAAAGGCAGAGGATCAGTCGGTCTGATTTCTTATCTGAGAACGGATTCTACCAGAATATCAGATGAAGCGGCATCAGCAGCCAAAGATTATATTATAAAGAATTTTGGAGAAGCTTATACAGCGGGAACACCACGGGCGGACAAACCGGGCAAGAAGATCCAGGATGCACATGAAGCAATCCGACCAACAGATATTACACTGTCACCGGCATCGATCAAGGATCAGTTAAGCAGAGAACAGTTCCGTCTGTATCAGCTGATCTATAACCGCTTCCTTGCAAGCCAGATGGCAGAGGCAGTATACAGCATTAAGACTGTAAAGGCAGAAGCAGCAGGCTATCGGTTTCAGACCTCAGTATCAAAGATTGCATTTGCCGGATTTACAACGGTTTATAATGTGGATAATGAGAAGAGTGAGCATATTGCAGGAATTAAGGATCTGAGTGAAGGTGACCTGTTAAAATTAGAAGATTTTGACGAGAAACAGCACTTTACACAGCCACCGGCAAGATATACAGAAGCGCTTCTTGTTAGAACTTTAGAGGAACTTGGTATTGGTCGGCCAAGTACTTATGCACCGACGATATCAACGATACTGAATCGCCGTTATATAACAAAAGAGAATAAGAAATTATATGTAACAGAACTGGGAGAAGCTGTAAACCAGATTATGGAACAGGCATTTCCGGTTATTATCGATGTGAATTTTACAGCAAATCTGGAATCCCTTCTGGACAAGATTGGAGAGGGAGCGATCGGATGGAAGGTTGTAGTAAGAAATTTCTATCCGGATCTCGATGCAGCAGTTAAGAAAGCGGAGAGTGAACTGCAGTCTATCAAGATTGAAGATGAAGTAACGGATGAAGTGTGTGATGAATGTGGACGCCATATGGTAGTGAAATATGGACCACATGGTAAATTCCTTGCATGTCCGGGATTTCCTGAATGTAAGTTCACGAAACCTTTCTTTGAAAAGATAGGAGTATCTTGTCCAAAGTGTGGTGGCGATATCGTGATCAAAAAGACAAGAAAGGGCAGAAGATACTACGGATGTATCAATGCACCGGAATGTGACTTTATGTCATGGGCAAAACCTTCAAAGGAAAAATGCCCGGTATGTGGCAGTTATATGGTTGAAAAGGGTAATAAACTGCTCTGTTCAGCAGAAAACTGCGGATATTCCAGAGATAATACCGAAAAAGAAAAACAGGCATAAATCGTCGGACAGAATTGTTCAGACATCATATAAACAGGAAAGTTGTTTTTAAATATTAAATCTCTCGTTTGACAGGAAAGACTATTGTTATCTCATGATCATTGTGATAGAATGTCAAACAGTGTAGATTTTTTATGCAAAAACAACTTTTTTGTATTTTACATACGGAGGAACAGAAATGAGTGTTCAATTATTAGATAAAACACGAAAAATCAACAAATTATTGCACAATAACAACTCACATAAGGTTGTTTTTAATGATATTTGTGATGTTTTAAGTGATATTTTAAAATCAAATGTACTGGTTATCAGTAAAAAAGGTAAGGTTTTGGGCATCAAGAACCGTGAAGATATACCGGAGATCCATGAATTGATTGAGGATAAGGTCGGCTTGTTGATCGACAGTATGCTGAATGAGAGACTTCTTCTTGTATTGTCAACAAAAGAAAATGTAAACTTGACTACGCTTGGATTTGACAGTGATAATATAGAGAGATATCAGGGGCTGTTGCTTCCAATTGATATAGCAGGTGAGCGACTCGGCACATTATTCCTGTATAAACTGGATGCACAGTATGATATTGATGATATTATTCTCGGAGAATATGGAACAACAGTTGTAGGACTTGAAATGATGCGTGCTTTAAATGAAGAAAATGCAGAAGTAGACCGTAAGATCGCAATCGTACGGTCTGCGATCAGTACTTTATCATTTTCAGAATTACAGGCAATCAAGCATATTTTCTCAGAACTCAACGGAAATGAAGGAATCCTTGTTGCGAGCAAGGTTGCAGACAGAGTCGGCATTACCCGTTCTGTAATCGTGAATGCACTTCGTAAATTTGAAAGTGCAGGAGTCATTGAAGCAAGATCTTCCGGTATGAAAGGAACTTATATCAAGGTTCTGAATGATGTTGTATTTGACGAGTTAAAAGCCGTATAAAATTTTGCAAAGGAGAGTAAAGAAATGATATTACCAATCATAACATTATTAGTTGGCGTAACAGTTGTAGGTGTAAGCTTTTTTATTCTGGATAGTCATGATTTTAAAGAGGAAGATGAGATATATAATGAAAGCTCAGAAGAATTGAAACGAAAGATCACGGAATTGTGTGATTCCCTTCTTGAGCAGAGTGAGACATCTTTAGACGAGTACAGTGAAGATGTTCGCAAGAAGACGGAAAAGGAACTGAAAGAACAGCTTGAAAAATGGGCATCCAAGTTGTCTGAAAAGGCAAAGAAAGAGATGATCGATTATATCAATCAGAGTCTTGCAGAAGCCTATGAGGAATATAATCCGGATGCGGAAGAAAAACCGGAAGCGGTTACTTATGAAGAACTTCTTGAAATGGAAGTAAAAGAAACCGAAGAAGAAATTGCAAAAGAAAAAGAACAACAGGCTGAAGAAGCTGCCTCTGAAGAGAAACAGACAGAAAAAGTTTCCGAAGAAAAAGAGAAGGCAGAGAAAGCTGAAGAAGAACCGGATGAGAATTCTCTCGGAGCTTTAGAGGCAAGTGAGACTGAGACTGTTATTTCCGGTGATGCAGTTGCAAATGGTGATATAACCGAGACTGTACCGGATCAGGATGCTGAAGAGAAAGATTCAGAAGAAAACACGGAAGAACCAAAGGAAGAAGTAGAAGAGACTGTAGCAGAAGAAGCTGTTGCTGAAGAAGACGAGAAGGAGGCTGCAGAGGAGAAATCCAATGTTGTTGTTTTTAAAAAAGCAGAAGAGATTGTTGTTGGAACAGAACAGACTGAAGCGGAGGAAGAAACAAAAGCAGCAGAAGCAACCGGAACGGAACCGGCACAGAAGACGGAGCAGCCTGTAGGAGGTAACCGCTCCAGAAAGAAGAATCGTAAGAAGAACAGAGCAAACAGAAATCAGAATCGTGCACAGGAAGCGAAAAAGACAGCTCCTGTACCGGAAGAGATCTGGGATGATGAGAAGAATATCGACGAAGAAGTGGCAGAGCTTTATAAGCAGGGATTTGGAATCATGGAGATCGCCAACCAGCTCGGAATCGGTGTTGGTGAAACCAAGGTGATCATTAAAAATATTGAGAATCAGAAGCAGTAAATTGAAATTGTTTTATACGATAGGAGAAACGGGCAGTATGAAGAAAAAATATTTTTTCAGAGGATTAGGCTTTGGACTTATCATTGGTGCTCTTGTCATGATGGTTGGTATCAAGTCAGGAAGCTTTGCAGATACAAAGAAGAATGATCCGTCAAAAGGAGATGCGGTAGAAGTTGTTGCATCGGAAGAGACTACTGAATCAGCAAAAACGTCAGAGACTACAACGGAAACAACGAAAGAAGATGCAGTCAAGGCAACGACGAAAGCCACAACCGAAAGTACAACGGAGACAACGAAGGAAGCCACAACGGAGAATACCACCAAAGCAACGACAGAAGCCACAACCGAAAGTACAACCAAGGCAACTACGGAAGCAACTATAGAAACTACGACAGAGGCAACTACGGAAGCTACGACAGAGGCAACCACAGAAGAAAAGAAAAAGGGTGGTTCGATCACGATCAAACCAGGTATGTATGCAGAGGCTATCTCTCAGGCGTTATACGACATCGGAATGGTAGACAGTGTACAGGATTTCTATGATTACCTTGTAAGCTCCGGTAATTCCATGAAACTGATGTGCGGAACTTTCACATTCAAGGGTGATGAAACTTACGATGAAATGATCACCATTATGAGAGATGGACGATAGTCATAGCATGAATTACAATAAAATATGGAATTATTACAACAAATATGTAATTATAAAAAGAAAGTGCTTGCATGCACTTTCTTTTTGTGTTATTATCGGTTTTGTGTGTGGGCTTGCATATAACAGGCTCATAAAAATAATATACATGCTGATTGATTCCTGAAGTGGTGCCTATAGCTCGGGTGACTCAGTGAAAGAGAGATCAGCAGAAGAATATAACCATGGAGGTAGAAAAAATGAGCGTTATTTCAATGAAACAGTTATTAGAAGCAGGTGTACATTTCGGACACCAGACAAGAAGATGGAATCCTAAGATGAAGCCATACATCTACACAGAG
>ERZ808240.4107-NODE-4107-length-13262-cov-3.165594_pt1 | contig 13262 bp, 12 predicted proteins | sample MGYA00521084_ERZ808240 | MGnify/ENA primary metagenome ERZ808240 (study PRJEB31516, sample SAMN03275571) | gut metagenome | biome: mammalia-associated habitat; material: feces | host: Papio cynocephalus | place: Kenya | collected 2012-08-06 ... | reverse complement strand
GAAAAGCAATCCATTATTGCGGCAGGAGCCGGCGCATCTACAAAGATAGTGCTGAAGGAACCTGTGATAAATCCTGAAAGTAAAAAGAAGAAAAAAACCAGTCTGATCCGGCAGGAGAATGTAAAAGCGATTGATGCTTACATCAGCCGGGTGGACGAGATGATAGAACGAAAAGGAGAATGGCTATGGCGTTAAAGAAAAAACCAGTAACCGGTATGAAAGATATAATGCCGGCAGAGATGGAAATCCGTGATTACCTGATCGGCCTGATTAAAGACACTTACAAAACATTTGGATTCCAGTCTATGGAGACTCCTTGTGTTGAGCATATCGAGAACCTGTGCAGCAAGCAGGGCGGAGACAATGAAAAACTGATTTTCAAGATTTTGAAACGTGGAGAGAAGTTAAAGATTGATGAGGCAAAAGAGGAAAATGATCTTGTAGATGGAGGCCTTCGCTATGACCTGACTGTTCCGCTTGCAAGATATTATTCCAATCATGCAAATGAACTACCATCCCCTTTTAAAGCACTTCAGATCGGCAGTGTGTGGAGAGCTGACCGTCCGCAGAAAGGACGTTTTCGTCAGTTTGTACAGTGTGACATCGATATTTTGGGGGAGGCTTCCAATCTGGCAGAGATTGAGCTGATTCTTGCCACGACAGCGATGCTTGGAAAGCTTGATTTCAAGAATTTTACAGTATGTATCAATGACCGTAATATTCTGAAATCCATGGCTGCTTACAGTGGTTTTAAAGAGGAAGACTATGATGAGGTCTTCATTATTCTGGATAAGATGGATAAGATCGGGGCAGAAGGTGTCGAGGCGGAGCTTATTGAGATGGGATATCCAAAGGAGAATGTTGAGACATACCTTTCTCTTTTCAATGAAGTGGCGTCAGATGTATCCGGTGTCCGTTACTTAAAAGAGAAACTTGGAGATTATCTGAGTGATGAGACGGCTGACGGTCTGGAAATGATTATGTCCAGTGTTGAGGCAGCAAAAGAGTGTGACTTTAAGCTTCAGTTCACACCGACTCTTGTAAGAGGACAGTCCTATTATACAGGAACAATTTTTGAAGTGACTATGGACGACTTTGGCGGTTCTGTTGCCGGAGGCGGACGCTATGATAAGATGATCGGTAAATTTACCGGACAGGATACACCGGCATGCGGATTTTCTATTGGATTCGAGAGAATTGTCATGCTGCTTCTGGAAAATGGCTATAAGGTTCCGGGCGGACGAGAGAAAAAAGCATATCTTCTGGAGAAAAAGCTTCCAAAAGAAGCAATGTTGAAAGTTCTTGCACTTGCAAAAGCTGACCGTGAGGCAGGGCGTCAGGTTCTGATTGTTAATATGAAGAAGAATAGGAAGTTCCAGAAAGAACAGCTCATGGAAGATGGATATACAGAAATTGTAGATTGTTATGCAGATTCCGTGGATAAACTGTAAAATAGATAAAGTACAATGGTAAAAGGAGATAAATAAAATGGCAGAGTCAATGCAGGGCTTAAAGAGAACCCACAGATGTGGAGAACTGTCAGCTGCTAATGTAGGTGAGACGGTTACAATTATGGGCTGGGTACAGAAAAATCGTAATAAAGGAGGTCTCGTGTTTGTAGATGTCAGAGACCGTTCCGGAATTATCCAGGTCGTATTTGATGAAGGAAGTGTAGATGCAGCGCTGATTGAAAAAGCAGCAAAGCTTCGCTCGGAATATGTAATTGCTGTAGTCGGAAAAGTGGCAAAACGTTCCGGTGCAGTCAATGAGAATATTGCAACAGGTGAGATTGAGATTATCCCGGAGGAGCTTCGTGTTCTTTCCGAGTCTGAGACACCTCCGTTCCAGATTGAGGAGAACTCTAAGACAAAAGAGGAAATTCGTCTGAAATACAGATATCTTGATCTTCGAAGACCGGATATGCAGCGCAACCTGATGATGAGAAGTAAAGTGGCAACACTTGCACGTCAGTTCATGGCGAAGGAAGGATTCCTCGAGATTGAGACACCTGTATTGATTGGAAGTACACCAGAAGGAGCAAGAGATTATCTTGTACCAAGCCGTGTGCATCAGGGACATTTTTATGCGCTTCCACAGTCTCCACAGCTGTTCAAGCAGTTGTTGATGTGCTCTGGATATGACAGATACTTCCAGATTGCAAAATGTTTCCGTGATGAGGATCTTCGTGCAGACCGCCAGCCGGAGTTTACGCAGATGGATATGGAGCTTTCTTTTGTAGATGTGGATGATGTTATCGATGTCAATGAAAGATTCCTTGCAATGCTGTTCAAAGAGGTACTTGGAGTAGAGGTGCCGCTTCCGATTCCGAGAATGACATGGCAGGAGGCTATGGACCGTTACGGTTCAGACAAGCCGGATACAAGATTCGGTATGGAACTTGTAAATGTGACAGATGTTGTCAAAGAGAGCGAATTTGTTGTATTTAAAAGTGCGATTGAGAATGGTGGAACTGTCCGTGGTATCAATGCAAAAGGACAGGGAGGCATGGCACGCAAGAAGATTGACAAGTTAGTTGATTATGCAAAAGACTACGGCGCAAAGGGACTTGCCTACATTGCAATCCACGAAGATGGTACGGTAAAATCATCATTTGCAAAATTCATGACGGAAGAAGAACAGAAAAACCTGATTCAGGCTATGGACGGAGAAAATGGAGATCTGCTCCTTTTTGCAGCAGACAAGAATAAAGTTGTGTGGGATGTGTTAGGCGCACTTCGTCTGGAGCTGGCTCGTCAGATGGATCTCTTAGACAAGAATGAATACAAATTCCTGTGGATTACAGAGTTCCCGCTTCTTGAGTGGAGTGAAGAACAGAACCGTTTTACAGCCATGCATCACCCATTTACAATGCCGATGGAGGAAGATCTTCAGTACATCGACAGTGATCCGGGAAGAGTACGTGCAAAAGCTTACGATATTACCCTGAATGGTAACGAAATTGGTGGAGGAAGTGTTCGAATCTTCAATCCTGAGATTCAGAGCAAGATGTTTGAAGTACTTGGATTTACACCAGAGCAGGCACAGGAGCAGTTCGGATTCCTTCTGACAGCATTCAAATACGGAGTACCGCCACACGCAGGACTTGCATACGGACTGGATCGTCTTGTTATGCTGATGGCGAAACAGGACAGTATCCGTGATGTTATCGCATTCCCGAAGGTAAAAGATGCTTCCGATCTTATGACAGAAGCTCCGACAAAAGTTGACCAGAAACAGCTCGACGAACTGGGACTTGCCGTTGTAGCAGAGGAAGAGTAAAATTTGCCTAGGTATGAAAGTATGAGATGCGCACCTTTGCGATTCCTATAGAAGCAATATCTGATAATATGAGAAAACCTTTATGATATAAAAAAGTCCAGCCAGATATTTGTCAAGAGTTGAGTTATTTTTGTGATAGCTGCGAGCATAGCCTGTGTGATTATACACTGTTTGAGCCGATTTATCGGTGAGTTTGTATAATCACACAGAGATAAGCGGCGAGGCAGCTATAGAAAATAATCTCATCTTGACAAATACCTGGCTGGATTTGTATATTATGAGGTTTTACTGGTCTTTCGGAGAGCGTCCATCTTTATGCTTGTTCCAGATGTTAAATGCAATCAGAAGACCGGCTGTGTATAAGATGCTGATCAGAATTGCCGGACTGTCTTTTAAGAAATAGATTACCAGAACAGCGGCAATTAATGCAATGGTCATCTGGAATGCAATCCAGATTCTTTTTTCACGAATTTCTCTGGCGTGTTGTTGTGACTCCATGCGTCTTTGTTCTAATCTTAAATATTCCATCAAATCCTTATCCGGAATACGGGAAAGTATAATTTCATCGCGGACAAGCTTTGCCTCACGGCGGGAACGGATACTTGCAATTTTGGAAGAAAAGCGTGCAAAGAAACCGGAAGAATCACGTTCTTTTTCTGCTTTATCAAATGGATCCATCTCAGGCTCCGGTTTATAAACAGATTCAGACCCTGAAGCAGGAGAACTATGTGAACTGGTTTCTTTTTGAGGCTGAACTTCAACATTTTCCTGGACAGTTGAATGATCAGCCGTAGATGCATTTTCCTGGGTAGATATATTATCGGCCACAGCCGTGTTTCCCGCGGCAGATGTGCCGTCAGCAGCTGAGGCCTCCTGGCCGGCTGAATTTTCGGATGCAGATGTATCCTCCTGTGCGGTTAGCTTTTCGGTAACAGATGTATGATCTACAGTAGTTATATTTTCTTCTGTAATTGTCTCTGACATAACAGACCTCCTATGTGAATTCTAAACATTCATCGTTGTGTTTATCATAGCAGTTTGGAAAATAAAAAACAACAGCTTTTCTGAAAGAAAAAATCTTTGCAGATGAAAGGATAGGTGTTATTATAAAAAATAGGAAAAAGAATGGGAGAATGCGTGATATGAATAAAAAAATTAAAATACGCAAGGTGAGTGCCTGGAGCATCGGAATCACCATTCTGCTGGCAGTACTGTTTTTGGTGATTGCAGTGCAGGGAGGAAATGAATTCCAGGTAGTTCAGGAGACTACAAACAAGTATATCTTATGTGAGCGAGCAGCAAAAAATCTGCAGGATGGTTCAAATTATCTGACGGAACAGGTCAGACTTTATTCTATGACAGGAGAGCGGTCTTATCTGGACAATTATTTTAAAGAGGTGAATGAGACAAGACGCAGAGAGAAAGCGGTAAAATCTCTGAAGAGGTATTTTGATGGGACGGAATCTTTTACATCTTTGCAAAAGGCAATGGACTGTTCTGAAAATCTGATGAATACAGAATATTATTCTATGAGTCTGGTACTGGAGGCTCAGGGAATCAACCGAGAGACATGGCCGGAGGAGCTTCAGAATGTAAATCTGTCGTCAGAAGATAGTCAGCTTACATCGTCTGAGAAGATGAAAAAGGCGGAACAGATTGTCTGTGATGATACTTACCAGGAATCGCGTCAGGAGATTACCGATGATGTATCGAACTGTATGGAGCAACTGATTAAGATTACAAAGAACAGGCAGGGAAGAGCGACTACGATTTTTTCGGATATGTATCTGAAGATAGAAATTGGCATCAGTATTTTAATTGTTCTTTTACTTGTCATTAGCATTATGATCAGAAGCCTGGTTGTCAAGCCTCTGATTAGTTATAATGAAAGTATTCAGCGTGGGGAGATACTTCCGGTAATCGGGGCAGAGGAACTCCAGAATCTGGCAGAGACTTATAATAAAGTGTTCAAAGAGAATAAAGAGACACAGATGCTGATACGTCATCAGGCAGAGCATGATGCGTTAACCGGAGTGTTTAACAGAGGCGCCTTTGAAAAGCTCTTGAAAGTCCATGAGAAAGCGGAAGAACAATCACCATTTGCACTGATTTTGATTGATGTAGATACATTTAAATCTGTGAATGATACTTATGGACATGCAGTGGGAGATGAGATCCTTAAGAAAGTCGCGGCTCTTCTTCGCAGCGCATTTCGAAGCATTGATTTTGTCTGTCGGATTGGCGGCGACGAATTTTCAATTATCATGGTAGAGATGACATCTGATCTGGCATATACGATTGAGGAGAAGATCAAGGCTGTAAATGAAGAACTGGCAAATCCAAAATCAGGACTTCCGGCGGTGTCTTTAAGTGTGGGTGTTGCATTTACAGATCGTGAGAATCCGGGAGAGAGTCTTTTTAAAGATGCAGATAAAGCATTGTATTTTATAAAAGAGAATGGGAAAAGCGGATGCAAGATTTATTAAGAAAAAGGATATTTTGGGGATTTGTCATACAGTGAAAATGTGTGAAAAAATGCAATAAAATATATTGCATCAAAAATTTTGAAAAAAATTAAAAAAAGCTGTTGACAAAAGTCTGGTTATCCTGTATAGTATGTATTGTTCCAAGGAACACACGAAACAAAAGGAACAATACATCAGATGCGACAGTGGCTCAGTTGGTAGAGTACGACCTTGCCAAGGTCGGGGTCGCGGGTTCGAACCCCGTCTGTCGCTCTCGTAAAAATCTCAATCTTCGGATTGAGATTTTTTGCATATACAGATATATTTATGATATGATAAAAAAGTCAATGTCAGACTGCAACAATGTTAACGGAAAAAGTGGAGGCAGATTATGGAAACATATATGCTGGATTGGCAAAAAGGACAAATCATTTCGGAGGGGACGCAGAAAGCGGACAGTGCGAACAGTGGGAAAACGAGTGATAAGAATGCAGAAGATGCCCTGTACATTCAAATCATGAACATGCAGGAATATGAACAGATTAAAGAATATATTCCACATAAGAAAAATCTTTTATACAGTATGAACCACGTCAGATATTGTAAGGAAGATTCGTTCCATGATTGCGTACAGGGAATTATGCGGGTGCCGGATTTAAAGAATCATGAGATGTTCGTGTTCGGTTTTTGTATGTATAAACAGACTCTTTATTTTGTGGAGGAGACGAACCAGATTCAACTGCTTATGGAGCATGTAAAAAATGATGTCTATAAAGGCTGCAGGCTTCAGGAAGTCCTTCTTATGATTTTTAATTATCTGATCGATGATGATGTACATAGAATGCAGCAGATTGAAGAACAGCTGGAGAAAATCGAAGAGAGCGTATTCAACCATGTACAAAAACAGCTGGATGAAAGAATTATGAAATATCGAAGACATTTTTCAGAGTTGATGGTATCGTATGATCAGATGACGAATATGGGCGAACATATGCAGATCTATATGAGCCGAAATGGAATTCAGGATGAAGAACTAGGGTGGGAACGTTATATTCACAGGACAGAACGGTTACATCAGTATGCAGCTGAGATGAAGGAGTATACACAGCAGATCCGTGAAATCTATCAGACACAGATTACATTGCAGCAGAACCAGGTTATGAATTTTCTGACAGTCGTGGCGACTATATTTATGCCATTGACATTGATTACCGGGTGGTATGGAATGAATTTTTATAATATGTCAGAACTTCACTGGCAATATGGATATGGTTGTGTAATTATCGTATCAATTGTACTGATTATTGTAGAATGTATTTATTTTAAAAAGAAAAAAATGTTATAAAGCAGGAGGAGAACAGGCATGAGCAAGCCAGATAAGATTAAAATCGGACTTTTAGGATTGGGAACAGTCGGAAGCGGCGTTTATAAATTAATCGAGCAACAGAAAGATGAATTTTGTAAAAAAGCAGGAGCAGACGTTGAGATTATAAAGATTCTCGTGCATGATATAAAAAAGAAACGTGAAGGAGTAGATCCGTCGCTTCTTACCGATAACTGGAGAGATATTATCGACAATGATGAGATTCAGCTCGTAATTGAAGTCATGGGAGGAATCGAGCCTGCAAGAACTATGATTTTAGATGCTTTGAATGCAGGGAAAAACGTAGTGTCTGCTAACAAAGATTTGATTGCCGAGCATGGAAAGGAGCTTCTGGATGCAGCAGAAGAGCATGGTGTGGATTTCTTGTTTGAGGCGGCAGTGGCCGGTGGAATCCCGATTATCCGCCCGCTGAAGCAGTGCCTGGCAGCAAATGAGATTGACGAAGTCATCGGAATCATGAATGGTACGACGAATTATATTCTGACGAAGATGTTCGAAGATAATATGGATTTTGATGAGGCACTTGCAAAAGCAACAGAGCTTGGCTATGCAGAGGCGGATCCGACAGCAGATATTGAAGGACTGGATGCCGGGCGTAAAGCAGCAATTCTGGCATCTATTGCATTTCACTCCAGAGTTGTATTTAAAAATGTTTACACAGAAGGAATTACAAAGATTTCTGCAAAAGACATTGCATATGCAAAGGAGTTTGGCAATGTCATAAAACTTCTCGGTGTTGCTCATAACACGGAAGAAGGAATTGAAGTCGGTGTCTATCCGATGATGATTTCCCAGAATCACCCGCTTGCTTCTGTCAGAGACTCTTTCAATGCAGTATTTGTACATGGAGATGCAGTGGGAGATGTGATGTTCTATGGACGGGGCGCAGGCGAATTCCCGACTGCAAGTGCAGTTGTGGGAGATGTGATCGATGTGGTGCGCGATACACAGTATCACTGTACCGGAAGAATCAGCTGTACCTGTTACAGAACGACGCCGGTCAAAGAATTTAAAAATGTGAAAAACAAATTCTTCCTGCGTATGCAGGTGGAAAATAAACCGGGTGTACTTGCGTCTATTGCCATGGTATTTGGTGTTCACAAAGTCAGTATCACGAAGGTTATGCAAAAAGAAGCCTGCGAGCATGATGGGGTAGCAGAACTTGTTATTGTAACAGAGGCAGTGAAAGAATATCAGATGTTAGATTCTCTGGAGCATTTGAAAGATATGGAGACGATTCGTGAAATCAGCAGCATAATCCGAGAGTATTAAGGAGGTCTGGTCTTGGAAGAAAATATAAAGGATAATCCGCTTGCAAGTGAGCGGATTGAACGACTCATTATAAAATTCTCCATTCCGGCAATTATCAGTATGCTGGTAAGTTCACTCTACAATATTGTGGATCAGATATTTATCGGACAAGGTGTTGGAATTCTTGGAAATGCAGCGACGAATATCGCATTCCCGATTAATATTATCTGTACTGCGACGGCACTTCTTCTGGGAATCGGAAGTGCTTCGAATTACAACCTCTCTTCCGGAGAGGGAGAACAGGAGCAGGCATGCAGATATGTTGGAACGGGTCTTGCGATGCTGGGAATTTGCGGGGTGCTGATTGCAGCAGTTACGTTGATATTTTTAAATCCTCTTCTGCATCTGTTTGGTGTGACAAAAGATGTTCTGCCTTATGCACAGAATTATACGGGAATTACAGCATTTGGAATTCCATTTCTGATTCTTACGACAGGCGGAAACCATCTGATCCGTGCGGACAGAAGTCCGACCTATTCTATGACTTGTATGCTGACAGGTGCGATTATCAATACGGTTCTGGATCCGTTATTTATCTTTGAATTTCACTGGGGAATCAAGGGGGCTGCATGGGCGACCGTGATCGGGCAGATTGTGTCAGGCTGCATGGTAATTGTATATTTTGTAAGGTTTAAAAAGATGAAACTGATGGCAGAAATGCTTAAGCCCCGCGGAAGGTATATCAAAGGAATTCTGTCTCTTGGTATGGCTTCCTGTATTAACCAGATCGCCATGGCGATTGTTCAGATTGTGTTGAATAATACATTGAAACATTACGGCTCTTTATCTGTATATGGTTCGGAAATTCCGCTGGCGTGCGTCGGAGTCATTGCCAAAGTTAATATGGTGTTTATGGCAATCTGTATCGGACTTGCACAGGGCTGTCAGCCGATTTGGGGATTTAATTATGGGGCAGGCAATTTTGAAAGAGTAAAAGCAACTTACAAGAGAGCAATGCAGATCGCACTTATAGTCGGCTGTGTCTGTTTTGTGTGTTTTCAGATATTTCCAAGACAGATCGTCAGTATTTTTGGAAATGGAAGTAAAGAATATTTCCGGTTTGCAGAAAGGTATTTCCATATTTATATGTTCATGACATTTGTAAACGGAATCCACCCGGTCTGCTCACAGTTCTTTACTGCCATTGGAAAAGCGACAAAGGGAGCGATTGTATCTCTTACGAGACAGATTTTGTTCTTGCTGCCATTGATTATCATATTCCCGATATTTATGGGAATTGACGGCGTAATGTACGCAGGACCGATTGCAGATGGAACGGCAGCGGTCGTTGCAATTGTACTTGCGAAACGTGAGATTGAGCAAATGAACTGATATAAAAACTCTTCACATTACTGTGTTAAAATAGATGACAAGGAAAAAGGAGAGGATAAGGCGTATGCAAAAGAAAAGAACAATAGGATTTATGTTCAAGCAGATTAATAATGTGTATGAGAAGGAATTTAATAAACGGCTGCGTACGCTTGGCATTACGGCATCACAGTGTGCGGTACTGGATTATCTGTTTGACTGTGACAAGGAAGAAGTGACCCAGCGGGATATCGAAAAAGGTCTGAATCTCAGAAATCCGACGGTGACAGGACTTTTGAAACGGCTGGATGAAAAAGGGTATATCTTATCGGTTCCAAGTAATACAGATAAACGGTGCAAGAATATTTATCTGACGGAGAAGGCTTATGATATTCAGAGACATATGGAGACACAGAGACGAAAGCTGGATAAGATGCTGACAATTGGAATGAACAAAAAAGAAATAGAGGCTTTGGAGAAGATGTTGAACAAAGTACTGTATAATATTGCAGAGCCTTAGAAAATATAAAGGTATCATGTGTGGAAATACATGGTATCTTTTTTTTATATAATAGGAAATTGCATTTCCTATTATATAAAAAGCCTCCGGCAGGATGCGCCAAGTCACATTCTTTGTTTTTGATAAAATACAATCATATAACATGGTTGCACAAGACTAACTTATATGGTATTATAAACATGTAAATGATAATCAAAATCAATTAATAACGATGAGGATATGTAATGTCAAAGGAAGTAGTGTCTTATATGTTGTCCGGCATGGACAATATGAAAAGCCTGCAGGTTCAGCTGATTCTGCAGTGTGCGCCGTTCCTGAAGGGAATCAAGATTGCATGTATTCTGAATATTACAGAAGAAAACAGCAGAGAACTTTCTGAAATCCTGGAAGGAACAGGAATCAAATTTAAAATTCTGACAAGAAATCATGGAAAATGTCTTGTGTTCCTGTATCGGAACGAGTCGTTTTCAAAGTATCTGAAAAGGACAGATGTACGGGAATTTTTGAAATCCTATGGGTATGAAGATGCAGAGCCGGAGAAAATGTTAAAGCGGCTGTCAGAGCGTGTCTGTAAGTATTCAGATGGAGAAACTCGTTTTCCACATGAAATTGGAGCATTTTTAGATTATCCGATTGATGATGTAAAATGTTTCATTGAAAAGGACGGAAAAGACAGCTTGTTCTCTGGGTACTGGAAAGTTTACAACAATCCGGGAAGAGCGAAGATGATTTTCTGGGCGTACGATAAGGCAAAGACCAGTGCAGTAAATGAATATCTGGTCGGAAAGAGCATTCGGGATATTGCATATGTAGCTGCGTAAAGCTTGCCGTTTTCAGTCATCTGTAAATGGTAACTGGCAGAGCAAAGAAATAAAAAGCAGGAGGATATTAGAGCATGAGTATTTCAGTAGTATATTGGAGCGGAACAGGTAACACACAGGCAATGGCAGAAGCTGTCGGAGAGGGAATTGAAAGCGCAGGAGCACAGGCAAATGTAATTTCTGTAGATCAGGCGAATGTAGATGCACTTGCCGCAGAAGATGCATTTGCACTTGGCTGCTCTGCCATGGGAGCTGAAGAACTGGAAGAGTCCGAGATGGAGCCGTTTGTGGCTGAGCTTGAAGGAAAAGTGAGTGGAAAGAAGATTCTTTTATTCGGTTCTTATGGCTGGGGTGACGGAGAATGGATGAGAACATGGTGTGACCGTATGAGGGAAGCCGGAGCAGAGCTTGTGGAAGAAGAAGGTGTGATTGCAAATGAGACACCAGAAAGCGATGATTTAGAGGCATGTAAGAAAGCCGGAGCAAAACTCGTTGGTTAAATAAGTGACAAAGTGTAGTTTTTGATATTGTTAAAAGGACAGGTGACAGAATGAGTGTAGTAATCATTGGCGGCAATGAGAGAATGGAACAGCAGTATAAGCAAATCTGCAAAAAACACAAATGTAAAGCAAAAGTATTTACAAGAATGTCCGGCAATCTGAAGACACAGATCGGGCAGCCGGACTTGATTATTTTATTTACATCAACGGTGGCACATAAAATGGTACACTGTGCGTTAAAAGAAGCAGAACGTTATAATATCCGCGTGGAGCGCGCACATTCCAGCAGTGCAAGTGCATTAGAAAATGTACTTCAGGGCTGTTGCTAAATATGTTTTCACAAACGAGAAGAGGAATGCAAAAATAACATTGTATTCCTCTTTTTTTTGTATGCAATTCATGGTAGAATAATTTAATGGCCTGATGCTTATACGAAGAATTATAGATAAAGCAGAGAGTGTGCCTGACACTATGAAAATATAAAGTGGTAAACAACAAGAATGCAGGAGGAAAGGCAAATGAGTTATGCCGATCGGGTATTTATAGATATGTGCCGTGATATCATCGATCATGGTACGGATACAAGAGGAGAAAAGGTGCGTCCGGTATGGGAAGACGGAACACCGGCTTACACAGTGAAAAAATTTTGCGTGGTGAACCGATATGATCTGTCGAAGGAGTTCCCTGCACTGACACTTCGGAGAACTGCGATCAAGAGCTGTACGGACGAACTTCTGTGGATCTGGCAGAAGAAGTCTAACAATATTCATGACCTTAACAGCCATATCTGGGACAGCTGGGCTGATGAGAATGGCTCTATTGGAAAGGCTTACGGATATCAGATGTCCGTGAAGCATCAGTATAAAGAGGGGATGTTCGATCAGGTAGACCGCGTCATTTATGACCTGAAGAATAATCCATATAGCAGAAGAATTATGACAAATATTTATGTGCATCAGGATCTGCATGAGATGAATCTGTATCCATGTGCATATAGTATGACTTTTAATGTTACAAAAAAAGAAGGACATGAGAAACTGACGTTAAATGGAATTCTGAATCAGAGATCCAATGATGTGCTGACTGCCAACAACTGGAACGTATGCCAGTATGCAGTGCTTCTGCATATGCTGGCACAGGTGTGTGATATGGAAGTTGGAGAGCTTGTACATGTGATTGCAGACGCACATATTTACGACCGCCATATTCCACTTGTGGAGGAACTGATTAAAAGGGAACCGTTACCGGCACCGAAATTCTGGCTGAATCCGGAGGTGAAAGATTTTTATGATTTCACACCAGATGATGTGAAGCTGATTGATTACGAAACGCATGAGCAGATCAAGAATATTCCTGTGGCAGTTTAAGAGGCTGCACCGGGACAGAAACAGATGAACATGTAGAAAAATTGATCCATGAGGTAATATATATAGAATGCTGCATGGGAGAAAGATGGGAGGAAAGAAGCGTATGAATCTGATTGTAGCAGTGGATAAGAACTGGGCTATTGGAATGGATAATAAATTACTTGTAAGTATTCCGCAGGATATGAAGTTTTTCCGTGAGACGACGAAGGGAAAAGTCGTTGCTATGGGGAAAAAGACACTGGAGAGCTTCCCTGGCGGACAGCCGTTAAAGAATCGTGTCAATGTTGTTCTGACATCAGACAGGAAT
>ERZ808240.4106-NODE-4106-length-13265-cov-3.377971_pt1 | contig 13265 bp, 9 predicted proteins | sample MGYA00521084_ERZ808240 | MGnify/ENA primary metagenome ERZ808240 (study PRJEB31516, sample SAMN03275571) | gut metagenome | biome: mammalia-associated habitat; material: feces | host: Papio cynocephalus | place: Kenya | collected 2012-08-06 ... | reverse complement strand
TGGATGATTCCTGCTTCATGTGCACGTACGATCTCTTCCGGAAGAAGGACACGTTTGGAAAGATCCTTACTGACCTCGCCTGCCATATAATCCCTCTGTGTAGAGTTGATGACCGGATTCTTGTTAGAGTTCTCCTGGTTGACCTCTTCATTAATATTGTCAATCAGTGCAAGAATTCCATTATCTGTTGTATTCGATTTACGGGCAAGCTCACGTTTATAACGGTAACGCACATACTTCTGTGCTACTTCGTAGCCTCGCATTCCCATAATGCCAGTCTCAACCATATCCTGAATGTCTTCCACATGAATCGCGTGAGTTGCTTTTTTTACTTGTCCTGCAATGTCATCTGCAATTGCACGGACCTGGAATTCATTCAGTTTGTAAATATTATCGACCTCTTCATTCGCAGCTTCAATTGCATTCTCAATCTTGCCAAGGTCAAAATTTACTTCTTCTCCATTTCTTTTGATTACTTTCGTCTTTACTAACATACTCATGCCTCACGCCTTTCTTATTCTTTCTTTATTACACTTTCCGGAACTTCCACAATATATTGTGTTCTGCAAACTACACTCACCACTGTAAGAAACATTTAAGTTTCTCCGAAATCACAACATATTGTGTTCCGCCTCATTATATTACTACAAAATGTGGCGTTTGAAAAGCATTATTTTAATTTTAACATGTTTTTATAAGTATACATTCTGCGAGCCGTTTTCCGACTCTTTTTGTCGGTTACAAGTCAAATAACGACAACTGATTAGACTCTGGAAGGTCTCCCAGAAGTCCCAGATCAGCCATATAATCCACTACTGTTTTACTTGCTTTCGTACGGTTTCTAAAGTCATCTTTCGACAAATATGGACCATCTTTTGCAGCTTCTTCCACTGCCTCAGCAGCCTTTTCTCCCATGCCGTCAATACTGGAGAACGGCGGCATCAGTTTACCGTCTATGATACTGAATTTTGTCGCTTTTGCACGGTAAATGTCGATTGGCATGAACTCATACCCTCTCGCATACATTTCCTGGACAATATGCATGTCCTTCATCGTATCCTGTTCCTTTTTGCTGAGAGAATCTGCACGTCTTGTATAGTCATCAATATAATATTGCAGTTTTTCCTTGCCCTGACACATAATTTCATAAGAAAATGCGTCCGCACGGATTCCAAAATATGCTCCATAGTAAGCTAACGGATAATTGACCTTACAATAGGCGATACGATACGCCATCATGACATACGCTGCCGCATGTGCCTTCGGGAACATATATTTGATCTTTTCACAGGATCCAATATACCATTCCGGTACATCATGTTCCAGCATATCCTTCTTATACTCCGGCCATTCTTTACATTTTCCTTTTGCAACGGTACCTTTACGCACTCGCTCCATGATCGTAAAGGATTCCTCACTGTCCAGTCCTTTATTGATCAGGTAAGTCATAATATCGTCTCGTGTACAGATAGCTGTTGAAATGGTTGCTTTCCCACTCTTAATCAAATCCTGGGCATTATTCAGCCACACATCCGTTCCATGGGAGAGGCCGGAAATACGGATCAGATCAGAAAGGGTCTGTGGCTTCGTATCCACGACCATCTGAATAACGAAATCTGTTCCAAACTCCGGGATTCCAAGGCACCCGACCGGACAGCCTCCGATATCATCCGGCGTGATTCCAAGTGCCGATGTATCATGGAACAAAGACATTACTCCCGGATCATCCAGCGGAATGTCTGTTGCCACAAACGGATGATCTGTTTCATTGTATTCATTTTCCATAGCAGGCGAACTAATATATGCCTCCAGCGCCTTGATCATGGTCGGATCATCGTGTCCCAGAATATCCAGTTTCAACAAGTTGTGGTCAATGGAATGGTAGTCAAAATGTGTCGTGATAATATCTGTCGTCATATCATTTGCCGGATGTTGCACCGGGGTAAAGGAGTTGATATCCTCCCCATGAGGAAGGACGATGATTCCTCCCGGATGCTGACCGGTACTTCTCCGGATTCCGGTACAGCCCTGCACGATCCGGTCAATTTCGCAGGTTCTCTTTCTCGTTCCACGCTCTTCAAAATAATTCTTTACATATCCAAACGCGGTCTTATCTGCCAGCGTACCAATCGTTCCTGCACGGAATGTCTGACCCGCTCCAAAGATGATCTCTGTATATTTATGAGCGTTACTCTGATAATCTCCCGAAAAGTTCAGGTCGATATCCGGCTCTTTATTTCCCTTAAATCCAAGGAATGTCTCGAACGGAATGTCAAATCCGTCTTTTACAAGTTTCGTTCCGCATACCGGGCAATCTTTATCCGGCATATCCCATCCACAGCCTCCGGCGTATGCGCGGACTTCGTCTGATTCAAAATCACTGTAGTGACACTTCGGGCAGTAATAATGTGGGCTAAGCGGATTTACCTCCGTAATTCCGGCCATCGTCGCAACAAAAGAAGATCCGACAGAACCACGGGATCCTACTAAATACCCGTCCTCGTTGGACTTCCATACAAGCTTCTGTGCAATAATATACATAACGGCAAATCCGTTAGATATGATAGAATTCAGCTCACGCTCCAGACGTTCTGTAACAATCTCCGGAAGGGAATCTCCATACATAGAATGTGCCTTATTATAGCAGATCTCTCGCAATGTCTTATCCGAATCCGGAATGACCGGCGGACACTTATCCGGGCGGACCGGTGATATCTTCTCCACCATATCCGCAATCATATTCGGATTATCAATCACAATTTCTTTTGCCTTTGCAGACCCAAGATACTCAAACTCCTCCAGCATCTCATCTGTCGTGTGTAAGTACAGCGGTGCCTGCTGGTCTGCATCTTTAAAGCCTTTTCCAGCCATAATAATACGGCGGTAAACTTCATCCTCCGGATCCATAAAATGCACGTCACAAGTCGCTACGACCGGCTTTTCAAACCGTTCACCAAGGCGTATGATCTCACGGTTAATTTCACGAAGGTCTTCCTCACTCTGGACTTTTTCCACACGGTCACTCTCAATCATGAACCGGTTATTTCCAAGTGGCTGCACTTCCAGATAATCATAGAAATTAACAATTTTGGCAATCCGCTCTGCAGACTTTTCTCCGAGAATGGCCTGGTATAACTCACCCGCTTCACAGGCACTTCCGATAATCAGACCTTCCCTGTGTTTTAACACTTCGCTCTTCGGCATTCTTGGCTGACGTCCGAAATATTCCAGATGTGACTTGGAAATAAGTGTGTAAAGATTTACTCGTCCAACATCATTCTTTGCCAGAATAATCACATGATAAGACGGCATTTTCCGGATAGCATCTGCGTTGTGTGCTCCGAAATGATTCATCTGATCCAGTGTCTCGATTCCACGGTCTTCCAACATCTGAATGAACTTGACATATATTTCCGCCGTAACTCTGGCATCATCGACTGCACGGTGATGATGCTCCTGAGAAATATTCAACGCTTTTGCCACAACATTTAACTTAAATTTGGAAAGTGTCGGCAGCAGCACACGTGCAAGTCCCACAGTATCTACAGAAGTAAAATCTGGTTCTATTCCCTGCTGTCTGCAGTTTTCTTCTATAAAGCTTACGTCAAAGCTGGCATTGTGTGCTACCAGAACTGCGTCTCCTACAAATTCCAGGAACTCTGGCAGAATCGTCTCAATCTCCGGTGAACCCATGACCATCTCATCGGTAATGCTTGTAAGTTGTGTAATCCGAAACGGAATTGGAATCTTTGGATTAACAAATGTACTATATTTATCTGTAATCTCTCCATTTTCGACTTTGACTGCTCCAATTTCAATGATCTTATCTTTCACCGAGCTAAATCCAGTCGTCTCCAGGTCGAATACAACATAGGTTCCTTTTAAAGACTGTCCTTTTTCATTCACAGCCACATCCTGCAGATCATCCACCAGATATCCTTCCACTCCATAAATAACTTTGAAAGGATCATCTTTATCCAATGTTTCGATATAATGATTTGCATCCGGGAACGCCTGTACCACACCGTGGTCAGTAATGGCAATTGCCTTATGTCCCCAGTCATGTGCACGTTTTACAAGGTCTTTTACCTCTGAGACCCCGTCCATATCACTCATTTTTGTATGGCAGTGAAGCTCTACTCTCTTTTCTACTGCATTATCTTTCCTTGATTCTGTAAAATCTGAAATCTTCTTAATTCCGAATACAGAAGAAATCACAAGCTCTCCGTCAAATTTATCAATATTGGTCACACCTTTAATTTTCAAAAATGCACCCATCTTAATCTCATCCAGAACATCTGCAAGCTGATCATTACGCACGAACATCTTGACCATAATTGTATCGGTAAAATCTGTCACCGCATACATAACGATGGTCTTCTCATTACGGATTTCTCTCGTGTCAAAGCTGATGACTTTACCGCGAAATGTGATTTCTCCCATCTCACCGATAACGGTTGACAGTTCAATTGGTTCATCATCAAATGGACGGCCGTAAATTAAGCCTGATTCATCCAGATCCATCTTGGCAGATTTGACAAATACCTTCTTATCTCTGAATCCGCCCTTCTGGAAACCGCCGCCTTTTTGAAATCCACTCTTTGAAGATCCACCGGAATTCTTTCCGTCTCCTGCACTTTTTCCACTTTGTCCGCTTCCTGCTGCTTCTTTTTCCCCGGCTTTTGCTTCTTTTTCCTGTTTCTTTTGTTCTTTTTGCTTCTGTACAGCCTCGGCCCGGTCTAAAATACTGTCCACTTCCTGCTGCAGACGCATATCATTGTATTTCAGCGTACTCTCCTTCGGTTCCTTATACATAACACGAATCTCAACCGGAAGGCCAAAACGATCTGCATATACACCTTTCAGATAATCCGTCAGAGAATCTTTCTTTCCCTGTGCAATGACAGTATCTATCAACTGCATGCAAAGTATATTTCCTTCTTCAAATGTACATTTTGCATTCTGCAGCATATTCCGCTCTACGACACTTCTTGTATCAAGCTCCGCAAGAAAGCTGTCCAGATACTCCGCCATCACATTCTCTGGCGTGTACTGTCCGGACAGCTCATATTTTTCACGAATCTCTACCTGCACTGCACTTTTTCCGAAAAGTTGATTCTTTATTAGTCGTTCCATCTCATAAACCGATGTTTTCTGAATTAAATGCCGGCTTATGATATGCACTCTTAAAAATGTCCGGTCAGAGTTCGTTGTTACTTTTAACACCTGTACTCCTTCGAACAGATTTCTTATCTCATCCCCTGCTTTTAAGGTAGGGAATACTTCAAAGAACAGTTTACTCATTCCAATGCAACAGCTCCTGTCTCAATGTCTCTAATAGTTCCTCTTCTTTTACTTTCTTTACAATCTCGCCTTTCTTGATCAGGAGGCCTTCTCCTTTTCCTCCGGCGATTCCGATATCCGCTTCTTTTGCCTCTCCCGGTCCATTTACGACACAGCCCATAACAGCCACTTTGATATCCAGTGGAATATCTGCCACCATCTCTTCTACCTGATTTGCCAGACCAATGAGATCAATCTGGGTTCTTCCACAAGTCGGGCAGGACACCACTTCGATTCCACCTTTCTTAAGTCCCAGTGTCTTTAAGATAATCTTTGCTGTCTTAATCTCTTCCAGAGGTGATCCAGTCAGTGAAACGCGGATTGTGTCTCCAATCCCCTGATTTAAAATCAGGCCAAGTCCAATTGAAGACTTAATATTGCCTGCCAGAAGTGTACCTGCTTCTGTAATACCCACATGCAACGGATATGGGCATTTCTCTGCAATTAATTCGTGTGCTTTCACACACATCATAACGTCTGAGGATTTGATACTGACTACAAGATTATTATATCCCATATTTTCAATGAGCTGTACTTTATCCAGTGCACTCTCGACCAGTCCCTCTGCTGTCACACCATGATACTTCTCGACCAGATGTTTTTCCAGGGATCCGCTGTTCACACCTACACGAATCGGCACACCATACTCCTTCGCTTTCTCGACAACTGCACGCACGCGTTCTTCATCGCCGATATTGCCTGGATTAATACGAATCTTGTCCGCTCCATTCTCAATCGCAGCAATAGCCAGTTTATAATCAAAATGAATATCTGCCACCAGCGGAATATGAATCTGCTTCTTAATCTCACCAAGTGCTTTTGCCGCATCCATATTCGGGACAGCACAACGTATGATCTCACATCCAGCCTTCTCAAGTGCAAGAATCTGGGCTACTGTCGCCTCCACATCCTCTGTCTTCGTATTGGTCATGGACTGTATTCTGATCGGACTTCCTCCTCCGATTGTAAGATTCCCAATCTGAACTTTTTTCGTATGATCTCTGTACATCATTTTGCTCCTTCACATACAGAAAACCTGCCGTCCGGCAGATTTTCCTAATATTCTATCTTTGGTTTCCTTTATTTTCTTGTGAAAGTAAACTGCTCTCCGTACTCTCTCTCGGTCAGCGTCATCTGCTTTCCGTCGATGCTATATTCAAAAGACGATTCCAGATCATCTATCGCATTCTCCAGATTTTCTTTTGTATATGCCCCATCTGCTTTTTCAACTGTCTTGCTGATCTGCTCCTCATCCTTTGTGATTGAAATAATCTTCGACTTCATATCAACACTATAATTCATCTGTACGGAAGCGTCTGCGTTCTCTGCAATATCTGTAATATCTACTTGAATGGTATTGTTCTTATTGATGTGCAGAACCATTTTCTCATCTTCACTTTCCCATGTTCCTACAACCGGATTCGTTGTAAACATTCTTGTCAGCAGATAAACTGCAATCAATACAATCAATACCGAAGACACAAGAGTAACTACACGCCATATCTTACTTCTCTTTGTCTCATCATTTCCCGCTATTATCATACTCTTATAATCCTCTCACTTCTGTCTTTATAGTTAAATTATAAGTTCTTTTCCATACAGTGTCAACGGGTATTCATACGTTCCGGAACGGAACTGTTTTGACACAATTCGTCGACCTGCGACACTTTCACCTTCTAGTAATAAAACTATTGGTAAAATATACCAAAACCTTAGGTGGAAGGAGGATGGACATATGTCATTCAATCAAAAACTGCGCGAATTACGTCTCGACAATCATATGACTCAAAAATATGTTGCAGACTCTATCCATGTCTCCCGATCCACAATTGCCGGTTATGAAACAAAAAACCGTCAGCCTTCTCACGAAAAACTGACGGCAATTGCCGATTTATTCAACGTCCCTGTTGATTATCTTTTAGAGGGTGATAATACTATCTCCATTGTTCCTTCAAGAATCACTACGAACTCCGATGATGAGCAAAAGCTTTTACTCAGATATCGTAATCTTTCCCGCTCTTCCAAACGTGATTTGCGGAAATATTTAAAACTTCTCGAAGAAAAAGAACAAAACCGTTCTCTTTAAAATCGTATATTTTTATCTGTCCTGCATTTTCTTAGCATTCTTCAGCAATCTTGTAGATCAGACGTTCTGTATCTTCCCAGCCGATACATGGATCTGTAATAGATTTTCCATATACCATGTCATGTCCGATATTCTGTCTGCCTTCTTCCAGATAGCTTTCTACCATAACACCTTTGATCATATTTTTCAAATCAGGGTTGTATCTTCTTGTATGAAGCACTTCACTGACAATTCGAAGCTGTTCCTTATATTTTTTATCAGAATTTGAATGATTTGCATCAATAATTGCTGCCGGATTCTTCAGATCTTTTTTCTGGTAAAGTTCAAACAATCTCAGACAGTCTTCATAATGATAGTTCGGGTGGCATGTTCCGTACTTATCCACGCCTCCGCGCAGGATTACATGTGCCAGATCATTTCCTGATGTCTGTACATCCATTCCTCTGTAAATGAACCGGTGTCCCATCTGGGCTGCCACGACAGAATTCAACATTACGGATAAGTCTCCACTGGTCGGGTTCTTCATCCCTACCGGAATGTCCATTCCACTTGCAGTCAGACGGTGCTGCTGGTTTTCCACAGATCGTGCTCCGATTGCTTCATAAGACAAAATGTCATCCAGATAACTTCTGTTCTCCGGGTATAACATCTCGTCAGCTCCTGTCAGTCCACTCTCTTCCATAGCACGGATATGCATATGACGGATTGCAATGATTCCGGCATACAGATCCGGGGCTTTATCCGGATCTGGCTGATGGAGCATTCCTTTATATCCCTCACCCGTTGTTCTTGGCTTGTTCGTATAAATTCTTGGAATGATCATCAATTTATCTTTTACTTTATCATTCACTTTTGCAAGTCTTGTGACATACTCACATACCGCATCTTCATTATCTGCAGAACATGGTCCGATAATGACCGCAAATTTGTCAGATTTGCCCGTAAAAATATCCCGGATTTCCTGATCTCTTTTTCTTTTTAACTCTGCAAGTTTTTCTGACAGCGGATATTCTTTCTTAAGCTCTGCCGGTGAAGGCAGTGTCTTATTAATTTTCATAGACATAATTCTTTCTCCTCTTATGTATCTTCTTTTAAACTATCCTAACAGATGCACTCCACCGAGAAGCACATAAGATATAAACCACATGATTACGGTTGCCATACAGATACCGATGACGACAGCTGGAAATGCTTTCTTAAATTTCACCCCAAGAAGTGCCGCAATCAGTGACCCTGTCCAGGCTCCTGTTCCAGGAAGTGGAATACCAACAAAAAGGACAAGCCCCCAGAATTCATACTTTTCAATCTGGTCTTTTTTCTTCATGGCTTTCGCTTCCAGTTTATCGACCATTGGCTTTAAATGCTTCGTTCCTTTCATCCAGTTAAAAACTGGTGTAATCAGAAGCAGGATAAATGGTACCGGAATAATATTTCCGATAATGCAAAGAGGAATCGCTTTTGCGACCGGCACCCCAAGGAGCGGGCCAGCCACAAGAAGTGCTCCACGAAGCTCCAGAATCGGAATCATGGAAATAATAAATACAATTGCTTCTTTTCCTACACTTCCTCCTAGCGCATTAATAATTCCCTGTACTAATGACTGTGTCATATATTTCTCCTTTTATATACGTCTTTGTCTACCGGTTCATCTTCCGATATTCCAAGACTTATTTTTTCATATATTCCCGCAGGAATGCAAACAACTGCTCCATCTCTTCTCTTGTTCCGATAGTGATACGCATATATTGTTCAATTCTCTCACTGCCCCAGAAGCGTACATAGATATCATGTGCTTTTAATGCCTCGAACAGCTCCTTAGCATCATATTCCGGGTGACTCGCAAATATGAAGTTTGAGCCTGAATCCAGATAAGTAAAACCAAGTTTTGTAAGCTCTCCTTTCGCCCACTCTCTCGTCTCCACAATCTTCTTTACGCTGTTTTCAAAATACTCTTTGTCTTTCACAGCTTCCACGCCACATACGATGGAAGTCTGGTTCATTGTATATGAATTGAAAGAATATTTTGCATCATTGAGATATTTGATCAGTGTCGGATTACTGATGGCATAGCCGATTCGCATTCCCGCCATAGATCTTGCCTTTGAAAATGTCTGGACAACGATCAGATTGTCATACTTGTCGATAAGTTCCAGTGCGGAACGTCCGGCAAAATCAATATATGCCTCGTCTACAATGACAATCACATCCTGATTATGCGCAATAATATCTTCTACAACTGACAAATCTTCATAAATTCCTGTCGGTGCATTCGGATTCGGGAAAATAACTCCTCCATTTTCCTTATAATAATCTTCCTTTACAAGCTTAAAGTTCTCATCAAGTTTCTGACATTCATATGGAATCCTGTAAAGATCTGCCCATACACTATAGAATGAATATGTAATATCCGGGAAGAATATCGGTTTCTCAGAATTAAAAATGTCAGGAAACACATGGATAATACGTCATCAGAACCTACTCCTACAAATACCTGATCCGGATTCACATGATAAAATTCTGCAAGTGCATCTACAAGCGGTGCTGCCGTCGGATCCGGGTAAAGGCGGAAACGGTTCGTATCCATCTCCTCCAGTGCCTTTGTAACTCCCGGTGCCGGCGGATATGGATTCTCATTCGTGTTTAACTTAATGACTCTGCGCTGTGGCTGCTCGCCAGGCACATATGGCTCTACTTTTCTTATGTTCTTCTCAAATGCTTTCATGATATGCTCCTGTTAGTTAAAGTACTTTTTTGCCAGTTCTTTGAATTTTGGAAGTGAATTCACGATTGTCTCATGAGATACACAGTATGCCAGTCTTACATATCCCGGACACGCAAATGAGCTTCCCGGTACCATCAGAATATTATATTCCTTTCCTGCATTGCAGAATTCTTTTTCGTCTGCTACCGGTGATTTCACAAAGAGATAGAATGCTCCCTGTGGTTTGATACATTCAAATCCACATTCTTTCAGTCCATTGTACAGATCTTCTCTGTTTCTGTCATAGAAAGAAAGATCTGTCTTTGCATCCAGACATTTCTCTACTACTTTCTGCTGAAGAGTTGGCGCATTTACAAATCCAAGGATTCTTGTTGCAACATTTGCTGCAGACAGAAGGTCTTCACTGTCTGCTACTTCATCTGGAATCACAAGATATCCGATACGCTCTCCCGGAAGAGAAAGGGATTTACTGAAAGAATAACCTACAATTGTATTGTCATAATACTTTGTAAGATATGGAACCTCTACTCCATCATAAGCCAGCTCACGATATGGTTCGTCGGAAATCAGGAAAATCTCTGTACCATATTCTTTCTGTTTTGCCTCCATAATTGCTGCCATCTTTTTAATGGTCTCTTCTGAATATACAACACCTGTCGGGTTATTTGGTGTATTTACAATGACAGCTTTTGTCTTTGGAGTGATCTTCTGCTCAAATTCATCAAGCTTTGGCTGGAAATCAACAGTATTTGGGGAGATTTCAACCAGAACTCCATCATAATTGTTCGTATAAGAACGGTACTCTCCAAAATATGGAGCAAATGCAATGACTTCATCTCCAGGATTAATCAAAGATTTCAAGATTACATTCAGTCCGCCTGCTGCCCCAACAGTCATAACAATATTCTTACCGGAAAAATTAGTGCCAAATCTTTCATTCAGAGACTTTGCAACTGCTTCTCTGACTTCCGGATATCCGCTGTTACTGTTTGTATAACCATGAAGGACAACCGGATCCGTATCATTGACCAGCTCAATAATTGCATCCTTTACAATCTGCGGTGCCGGAACATTTGGATTTCCAAGGCTGAAGTCAAATACATTCTCACGTCCGTAAATTCCTGCCAGACGTGTTCCTTCCTCAAACATTGCACGGATAGCTGAACTATTAGCTACCATATTCTTCATCTTGTCTGCTATCATTTTTCTATCTCCTTTTCATGTACATGCCCTTTTTCTACCATAAATACAGGTTTATAGGAAAGTTTTGCTTTCCTGAGTCCCTCAGAACCGGCATCGTCTTCGCGGTTCACATATTTATAATCCATACATTCATGTTCGACAAACTGCTGGTTGATCATGCTATATGCTCCAGGTATATCTGCATACGCTTTCTCGATATGAACGACAAATGTATCCGGACAGATTGGCTCTCCAATGGAAAATGCCACTACTTCTCCATCGATTCTTAGCACACCGCCTTTTAGTCCCAGTTCTTCAAAAAGCCGCAGGGCATTCATCGCGACACACATCTCTGCATTCTTATCCGAATCATCATTACAGCCATTCTCTTTTCTCCACTTCAGCGCCATCTGAAAACAATCTTCCAGATTCTCCTTCTTCATGGATTCATAGCTCCAGCGTCCCTCAAACTCCTTACGGAACCGGTTCACATGGTTCTTCTTCCCATGCATTTTCTTTCCGGACAATGTAGCCAGCTTCTCACTTTCATAGACATAATCTGCCTCGTCCCGGTCATATTCTATCTCGAATCTGCCAGGATACCAGCTTTCCAGTCTTGCAAAATCATCCGGTGTTACATTGTACATCCGGAACGGATATCCCCGCTCCTCGCTGTACGCCTTCATCTTATCAAGAGCACGCTTCACATGTTCATCCGTACCTGCCGGAAATGCATAGGCAACATGTCCTTCATCTTCACTTTTGAACACCATGGCGCCCTCAACAATCGCCCATTTTACCGGGTATTGTCTGGACCATAAAAATACATTGACAAAAGTACGCTCACAGCTTCTGCTCGGATGCTCATCAAAATACTTTGTCATGATTTCCCGGTCTTCCAGTTCTGTTCTTTTAAAAATAATATCTTTCATTATATGCTCCAATTCAAAACTTATAAAGAGTATAACAGGCAGGTGATTTTCCCATCTGTTATACTCTTCCGAGTATAGCACATTTTCCCGCCTCATTACAAGGCATGTGCTTATCTATCTGTTACATATTCCTTCTTCTCATAGCAAAAAAGAAATGATCTATGAAGCAGTAAGGGCTTTCTTCACGATCTCACTCATCAGTCTGGATGCTCCGGCTAACGCTGCTGGATCTACGGTAAATTTAGAATTATGTGCCGGATAATCCCCTCCGGTTCCCACATGGAAGAATGCTCCCGGGACAAGTTCCTGATAACAGGAGAAATCTTCCCCTCCCATCTCCGGGTGCTGCAAGGTCACATGGAACTTTTCTTCCACAGCTTCCTTTCTGACAAGTTCTGAAAGCTGTTCGTCATTGTTCGTTGCCGGGCAGCCGGGCAGCCATTTGAATTCCACCTGATATCCTTCTTTTTCCAGTCCTTCTGCCTGAGCCTGCATCAGCTTTACAATCTGTGCACGTACTTCCGGATTAAATGTGCGAACCGTTCCTTCCAGTTCTGCCTCTCCCGGAATAATATTCCAGCTCGTACCAGATGTAAATCTCGTCACGCTTATCACCGCTGTCTCAAGAGGACTGATTCTGCGACTTACAATTTCCTGCAGGCTTCCAACCAGTCTCGCAGCTGCCGGGATTGGATCCAGCCCTGTCTGCGGTGCACTTCCGTGGCATCCCATTCCCTTTACCGTGTATAAGAAGCGATCCACTGCCGCTGCAAATGGCCCTGGTGCAATTGCAATGGTTCCCACCGGAAGATTCGGTCTCGTATGAAGCCCAAAAACTTTTTCAATCTTATATTTTTCAAATATTCCGGTATCTACAACTTTCTCACCGCCATGCTCTGCTTCTTCCGCCGGCTGGAACAATAAAATGACTGTTCCTTTTATCTGTTCTTTCTGCTCCCCGAGAAGTTTTGCCACCCCAAGAAGTGCTGCAGTATGGAAA
>ERZ808240.4105-NODE-4105-length-13269-cov-6.514152_pt1 | contig 13269 bp, 12 predicted proteins | sample MGYA00521084_ERZ808240 | MGnify/ENA primary metagenome ERZ808240 (study PRJEB31516, sample SAMN03275571) | gut metagenome | biome: mammalia-associated habitat; material: feces | host: Papio cynocephalus | place: Kenya | collected 2012-08-06 ... | reverse complement strand
CTCGGACAGAACATTCGGAAATACAACGGGAAATTGCTCATCAAACCGTCAAAGAATGCGATAAAATCATTCCTCAAAAAAGTGCGGACTATCGTTAGGGAGAACAAAACAGCCACACAGGACTTGCTCATTCGCAAGTTAAATCCGGTCATTCGTGGTTGGGTCAACTACCACCGCTATGTAGTTTCGGCGGATATTTTTGGATTGGTTGACCACAGGATTTTCGAGTGCCTATGGAGGTGGGCTTGCCGCAGACACAAGCGAAAAGGTAGGAAATGGATTGCCAACAAATACTGGCACCATATTGATAACCGAACGTGGACGTTTGCAACAGAGCCTGCTTTCCGCGGTAAAGATTTCGATGAAAAATACCTCAAACTGGAATACGCGGCAAATACTAAAATCATCCGATTCAGAAAAATCGCCGCCGAAGCTAACCCGTTCGATGAAAGATGGACGGGATATTATGAGGAACGTGACGGAGAAAGAATGCTGAATAGTACCAAAGGACGGGAAAAGCTCGTCAAAATCTGGAACAACCAGAAACGGTGCTGCCCTGTATGCGGAGAGAAAATAACATCCGAAACGGGGTTTAAGACGCATTTCGTCACTGAAAACAACAGGAAATGGCCCGCTATCATGGTACATCCCTGGTGTCATCGAAATCTGCATGAGCCAAACTACTTGATTTGAGCCGGGTTTCGTTTTATACGAGGCCTTACGATAGGCTTGAGCCGTATGACGGGAAACTGTCACGTACGGTTCTTAGGGGAGGGACTGACAGTAATGTCAGTCTCTTACCCGACACATTTTCGCCGCCTGCGCTCCGCTGACGGTTCCGCATCTGCTCACTTCCGACGTATGGCAGTGAAGCTCATATTTATAAATCTTTTTATCACACATAACCTCTGTCTATTCTGACTACGGCGACGTATGCCGGGTCAATTTCCTTTATTTTTTTATTAATCAATTGTTTTATTTCTTCATCGCTTTTCTTGCATTCAAACGGAATAACGGTGTCAAAAATGCAGTTCGTATGCGTATTTCCGGGAACCATTCTGAAATCGTGAATGGTTATCCCCTCGTCAATCTCCCTTACGAGTTCGGCGGTTTTTTCTTTAGCTTCGTTCACAGCCTTATTATTAATATCGACAGGGTCCATATGTATCGTGGCCTCACAATGATATTTTTCGTAAAGCTCTGTTTCAATTCTGTCGATAACGTCGTGAACTTCAAAAATATTCCTGTCCCCGGGCACCTCGGCATGGAGCGAAACCATAAACCTGCCGGGACCGTAATCGTGAATAACCATATCGTGAATTCCGCATATTTCATTATGCGACAGAACCACTTTCTTTATCCCCGAGACAACTTCCGGGTCCGGAGTCTGCCCCAAGAGAGGATTGATAGTATCTTTTGCCGCGCCGATTCCCGCAGATATAATAAACAATGCAACAATTATGCCGGCATAACCGTCTATATTTACGGAAGTATAATGAGATATTACACTCGAAATGAGAACGACGAATGTCGCTATCGTATCGCTTAATGAGTCGGCGGCGGCCGCTTTCATCGTCTCGGACTTTATAAGTCTGCCCGTTTTTGAGTTGTAAAATGCCATGTAGACTTTTACGAGAACAGAAAAAACGAGTATGCATACTGTCAGGATAAAATATCCGCCGTCGGGCTCCTCAGGATGAATTATCTTGCCGACAGACGTTTTAAAAAGTTCTGCACCCATTATTACTATCAGCGCGGAAACTGCAAGCCCGGCTATATACTCTATTCTGCCGTGTCCGAACGGATGAGACGTATCGGGTTTTCTGCCCGAAAGCTTAAAACCGATTAAGGTTATAAGCGACGAGCCCGCGTCAGACAGATTGTTAAACGAATCGGCGGTAATCGCGACCGACCCCGTCAGATAGCCCGCGGTAAATTTACACGCAAAAAGAATAACGTTAAGCATTATGCCGACAACGCCGCAAATCATACCGTACGCACGTCTGACTGCGGAATCCGTAACATCCGTGCGGTTTTTTATGAATATTTTTGAAAGCAGAGTAACCGTACAATCGTCCCCTTTCGGTAAAACCGACATAATAATTATATATCATTAATCATATAACATTATGCAAATAATGTAAACATATTTTTATTTTTCTAATAAGTAATTATATCTCAACATTTCGGTACTATAATAAAATTAAATATGCCACGGAGGTTCTAATTATGGCTGACATCGACAAAATAAAAAAACAGCTGAGTCTTATCGACCCGTCATTTCATATTCTGCGGATATTCTCCGCACTGTGTTTTTCTTCGATATATTTCATTATCTCGTCCGGACGCGTTTTTGACAGTATTTCGGACTATGCGTCAGTCGGAATGATAAGCGTTCTTACACTTGTTACGGCATTTTACGTAATACTGTCCGTCTTTGCATTAATTATTCCGAAAATTAAGTTCGACGCGATAGTTTTTCCGATAATTACGGCAGTATATTTTATTATAATGCTTACAAAAAGAGGACAGCTCGGGTTCGCGCTGACTTTAGGCATAGCGGCGGCGCTTGCGGTCAGCTGGTATTCTTCAAAGAATTTAATAAATACCGATAAAATTAAAATCGGGAAAAAGATTTCCGCCGCAGTAATATGCGCGGTATTCGTTATATTCGCCTGCACCGTCGGTTACAGAACGGTCATGAAATGCCTTATTTTCGAAACGCCGAACTTTGACCACGGACTGTTTGTTCACATGTTCAGAAATATATGCAAAACATTCGCCCCGGTCACGACATGCGAACGCGACAGGCTCCTTTCGCATTTCGACGTTCATATGTCGCCTATACTTTATATTTTAGCGCCGATATTTAAAGTATTTCCATCGGATATAACGCTCGAACTGTGCCAGGTCTTTATTCTTGCGTCATCGTGTATCCCTGCCTTTCTCATCTGCCGGACGTTAAATATGTCATACGCCAGAAGCTGTATATTCGCCTCAGCCGTAATGTTCCTTCCGGCGCTGACTCTCGGCACGAGCTACGATTTTCACGAAAACTGTTTTCTTACTCCTCTCCTGCTGTGGGTTTTCTGTTTTTATGAAAAGAAAAAATACATACCGATGTACATATTCGCTGTCTTAACGCTCATGACAAAAGAGGATGCGGCGGTATACATCGTATTCTTTGCTCTGTACTGCGCGTTCTCTTCGAAAAAAATTATACGTCCGGCCGCAATGGCAGTCGTTTCGACAGCGTATTTTTTAGCGGTAACGTACTATCTTGCAAAAAGCGGAGACGGCGTTATGACAAGCAGATATTCAAACTTCGTCACGGACGATTCGCTGTTTTCAATGATTAAAAACATTATCGCATCGCCCGGATACGTTTTTACCCAGCTTTTCACGGATTCTGACGGCGAATTTGCACCTAAGGTTCTGTTTTTGATAAATCTGACGGCGCCCCTTGCATTTCTTCCGTTCGCGATAAAAAAGATATCGCGCGCGGTGCTTTTATGCCCGATGATACTTTTAAACTTAATGACCATGTATAAGTATCAGTTCGATTTGGGATTTCAGTACTGCTTCGGCAGCGCCGCTTTCCTTATATATCTTGCCGCGCTGAACGTATCGGAAATGAAGAAAAAAACGGCTGACCAAATGCTTATTTCGTCCCTGATTATAAGCGCGATGTGCTTCTGGGCTGTCAATATTCCGTCAGCTGTAACGATTACGAATTATTATAAAGAAAATAAAAATCAGTACGCCGTAATGCGCGAGGCATGCGAATCGATTCCTGAGGATGCGGGAGTTATATGCTCAACCAGACTTCTCGCAAAACTTGCAGACCGCGATACAATTTATGAAATATATTATCATAAATACGACGAAAACGAGGACACTTCATACGTCGTAATAGACGCACGGTACGAAGACGAGAAATTTATTCCGGAATACGAATCGTACGGATTCGAAATAACCGACACCGTAACAGCCGACGGCAAAAAGCTCATGGTCATAATGCAAAAAATCGAGTAATTTTTCATTTAACTGTTGCCCGGAAACTTAATTTGTGATAGAATCAAAGAAAAAGCAAAGAAGGTTTTATTTTATGAATATTGTATGTCTTGACATGGAGGGCGTACTCGTCCCCGAAATATGGATAGCGTTTGCCGAGGAAACCGGCATTCCCGAGTTAAAAAAGACCACGCGCGACGAGCCTGATTATGACAAACTCATGAATTACCGTATAGAAATACTCAAAGAGCACAATCTCGGACTCAAGGAAATTAAGGAAACCATATCAAAAATCGACGTTATGCCCGGCGCGAAAGAATTTCTCGACGAGTTAAGAAGCATTACCCAGGTAATAATCTTAAGCGACACCTTCGAGCAGTTCGCTTCTCCGCTTATGAAAAAACTGGGTTGGCCGACAATATTCTGCAACACGCTCGAGGTTGCCGAAAACGGCGAAATCACCGGATTTAAGATGAGATGCGAAAAGTCTAAACTTACGACAGTTAGGGCTTTGCAGTCGATAGGATACGACACTATAGCCTCCGGCGACAGCTTCAACGACCTCGGCATGATTCAGGCGAGCAAGGCGGGATTCTTATTCAAGAGTACCGATAAAATCAAGGCAGACTACCCCGATATACCCGCATTTGAGGAATATGACGATTTGCTCGAGGCTATCAAAAAAGCCCTGTAAGCATTACAATAAACGCGCAAATGCTCGAAACGGATTACCGTTTCGGGCATTATTTTATTTAGTATCATTATGTTTTTAAATTACAAATCCGCCGTTCACCGGTATTACCTGCCCTGTAATATAATCGGCATCATCTGAAGCAAGAAACGAAATAACCCTCGCAATATCGTCCGCAGAAGCTATCCGCCCGAGAGGAATCTCCTCTGTAATAGCGTCAACATCTTCTTTTGAAAACGATGACATCATATCCGTATCGACAACGCCGGGACACACGCAGTTTACCGTTATGCCGGAAGGTCCGACCTCCTTGGCAAGAGCCTTCGTAAGCCCTACAACGCCCGCTTTCGCCGCCGAATAATGAACCTCACACGACGCGCCTGTCTGTCCCCACATTGAGGACACGTTTATAATTTTTCCGCTTTTTTGCCTTATCATATACGGCAGAGCCTCTCTGCATGCATAAAAAGTGCCTGAAAGGTCTGTGCCGATCATTTTATCCCAGTCGGAATCCGTGATATCGGTAAACAGCTTCTGCTGAGCTATTCCGGCATTGTTGACAAGCAAATCGATTTCTCCGAATTCTTTTCTGATTTTTTCAAACATTTCTCTGACGGAACTGCCCGACGAAATATCACACTGCACGGCAAAAATATTATAACCCAAAGAAGAAAGCTCTGAGGATAAAGACTCGGCTCTATCCTCGGAGCTGTTATAACAAAATGCCGTATTATATCCGTCAAGACATAACCGCCTTACCGTCGCACAGCCGATTCCTCTGCCGCCGCCGGTAACCAAAGCGGTCTTTTTCATATCTTACTGCTCTCCCGCCATATTGCTAAAGAAGCTGTAGAACGATGAAGCTTTTTCAAGACCGTTAAGCGTGAGCTGATTCGACGGAATCGTCGCAGTAATAGAGGAAACAACTATACGAGATGTAAGTTTATTATCCTTATCGTAAGAGTCAACCTGCACGAGTTTATCGCCTATTGTATAAAGTCTGGTAATATTGCCTTCCTTTGAAGTAACTTCGGAGCAAAGACCGTCTGAGCCGTTGATTTTAACGTTATAATATTTTGTTGCAGAACCGTCTTCCGACGAAAGATCGACGCTCATATCCATATCGTCAAGTCCGAGCATCTTTCTGATGCTGTCGGTAAGTTCAAGATATGTATTCTGCGCTACATTGATAACGTATGTCTTATCACCCTCGTGATATATACCGAGATAAATACCGCTCATTGTAGTGGTAATCTGAATAGCCTGCTGACCGTTCATTGCAATGTTGACATTCATACCGTCCTCTGAGTCTTCAGTATACATCGTACCCTCAAGATAGAATACGCCTTTTATAAACGTTTCGATATCGGCAGCAGTCTTAACCTCGCTTACAGCCTCGCCGGGAGATGCGATTTCATTAGCCTGATGAACGGAACCGAGAAGGTTTTCATCAGTTACATTTTCCGAATCGGAAGGCGTATTGCTGCCTTTCTTGCATCCTGTCAGAACAACAGTCATGCAGACAAGCAATGCCAAAACAATACACATAATTTTTTTCATAAACAATCACCTGTTAATAATTATTAGCGCAGAGAAAACTGAGCACCATACTTTAATAACAGATTACACCCTTTTTTATAAAAAATCAAGAGTTAGTTAATATTTTATTAATATATAACGAATTCACCATATTTTTATCAGTCAAATTGTACATGTATTTTTTTACAATAACGTCAAATAATAAAGACATAAAACCGTAAGGATATGATTATATTGAAAAATAAAAAAGACAGCAAAAAAAAGGCATACGCCGAAAAAGTAAAAAAGGCGTCGCCGAACTCCCCCGCCGCATTAAACTGCGTTAAAGCGTTTTTTTCGGGCGGAATTATCTGCGTTATCGGACAGACGTTCAGAGTCCTTTATACGAATCTCGGAATGAAAGAAGACACGGTAAAAACGCTTGTCTCGGTTACTCTGATAGTTATAACCGCGGCGCTGACCGGGCTCGGAGTGTTCGATAAAATCGCAAAACATGCCGGGGCGGGAACACTCGTTCCGATAACGGGATTTGCAAACGCCGTGGCAGCCCCCGCGATAGAATTTCAGACAGAAGGCAGAATCGTCGGAACGGCTGCAAAAATGTTTATAATAGCCGGTCCCGTAATAGTTTACGGCTGTTCGGCGGCGTTTATTTACGGCGTAATTTATTATTGCTTTTGTTAACTCGGGAGGATTATAAAATGAACAGAATCGGAAAATACACAGTCCGGACAGACGGCGTTTTTGTATCCTCCGCCGCGGCGGCTGTCGGAAAAACAGAACACGACGGTCCTATGGGCGGATACTTCGACTTCAGCTACCCCGACGACGGAATAGGTCAAAGTTCGTGGGAACAGGCGGAAAGCGAGCTTCATAAAAAAGCGGTCACTGCGGCGATAGAAAAAGCAAATCTTACCCCGGAAAATATTGATATACATTTCGGCGGAGACCTTTTAAATCAGTGCTGTGCAACAACATTCGGCGTTAAATCTCTCAATATTCCGCTGGCGGGGCTTTTCGGAGCGTGTTCGACCATGGCTCTCGCTCTGGCATTGTCCGCGGTTTTCGTATCGTCGGGATATGCCGATAACGCACTCGCGTCCGCTTCGTCGCATTTCTGCTCGGCGGAAAAGCAGTTTCGTTTTCCGCTCGAATACGGAGGTCAGAGACCGCCGACGGCGCAGAGAACGGCAACTGCGGCAGGCGCGGGCATTATATCGAATTCTGACAATGGGTCGTCTGTAAAAATTAAATCCGCGATTTTCGGCAGAATATGCGACCCTGATATCACGGACGCAAACAACATGGGCGCGGCAATGGCTCCCGCCGCGGCGGACACGATAGCGAGATTTTTAAACGATACAAACACTGTTCCCGAGGATTACGATATGATTCTGACGGGCGACCTCGGCGCGATAGGCTCCGAACTTTTAATAGATATTCTTGCCGAAAATTACAATACAGATATCTCAAAAGTGCATAACGACTGCGGACTGATGCTTTTTGACAAGGAGAAACAGGACGTTCACTCGGGAGGTTCGGGATGCGGATGCTCCGCGAGCGTGGTATGTTCCTATATATTCAAAAAACTTTCTTCGGGTGAATTTAAAAAAGTTTTCTTCGCAGGTACGGGCGCGCTTATGTCGCCGACAACCTCACAGCAGTCACTGTCGATTCCGTCGATAGCGCACGGAGTATTATTAACCGGAAAAGGAGTTTAAATAAATGGACAGATTGTTAAACTGCATGAACACTATACACAAGGCGAACAAAACGCTTCGTTTTCTCAAAATCACACAGACATTAATCGTTACGGCAACACTCGGTTTTATAGCCGTCAACGCCGTATGTATGCTCAAAGACAAAAAATCGTAAAAGAATCGGAACCGCGTATTTCATCGGTTCCGATTCTTCAATTAGTAATATTTTATTTAACGCTGTCAACGATTGAGTTAAAATTGCTTATAAGCTGAGATGCGGTATGTTCGCCCATGGAGGTCATACCCCATGCGTTGTCAAACGTCATCTTGCCGTCATCCTCTTTCATAATCGTGCAGTACGTGTACTGATTATCGGGAATGATATAACCGATAGCATCGTTCATGAGGTCAAAGTCAAGAACAGTCTTGTCCGCGTATGTCTCTCTGAGCGGAGCGTATGCGAATTCGTCCATATCGGCGCCTCCGCATACAAGCTCGGGATAAGTCTCGCCGGGGCTGAGCATTACCATTATATCGGTGCCAAGCTCCATATAACCGATTTCGGTTACGGTATAAATGTCAAGACCGTCTCTTAACATTATATTATTAGCAAGAGAGAGCTTGCCCATACCCTGAAGAATTCCGTTTTCAACCTTGATAATAAATTCCTGAATTCTTACGTTGAGAAGAGGAGCGATCTCCGTTTCCTCTACGGGTTCCCAGTTTTCATACCATGCGGTATACCATGAAGCGTTGCCGCCGAGAGCCTCGATAGTGGAATTCTCTCTGTCCCAGTCAACAATATTCTCTTTGCAGTATTCCTCCGTTTCGGTCATACCGAGCAGGAAATATCCGACTTCGTTACCGAATCTGATAACAGTCTCATGTCTGTCAATATCAAGTCCGTCGACGCAGTCTCCTCTGTTTTCGGTCGAATTGCCTATAGCGCTCTGAATGAAGAGGAAATTATATCCGTGTTCGTTAATAACCTCTTCCATATAGGGAACGAAGTCCGCGGAAATCTTATCGCTCGTATAACCTACGACCTCGGGATGGCATCCGAAGTTTGCAATCATGGTAGGTTTAACATTAGCGTCGTCGGGAGTGAATACGAATCTTACGATATCCTTCATAATAACTTTCGGCTCACTGCGGTCGTAAATGTATGTCGAACCGTCCTTAGCCGCATATGTAAGCGAACCTGTCGTCATGCTCTCGACAGCCTCTTTGACCGCCGATTCGGTTCTTGTTATAATGGTCTGCATGAACTCTTCGTCAACGCCGTTGATGGGAGCCTTAAGTCCGAACGAAAGCGCGGAGAAAAGGTTGTTGAACGCGGTCTTGGGCTGTTGGGCCCAGATACCCTGCGAGTCAATGCCCGAGTGGGTATGCGACGAGGAAATATTAATGCTTACGATATTCTTTTCCTGCGCGTAGTCGGCTAATGCAGCTCTGATACGCTTAACATCGGAATTCGCGATACCGATACAGTCGATATTTGCAAGAATCGTAATGCCTCTGTCGGTTCCGTCGCTTATCGCAACGGCTCTTACCCTAAGATCGTCGAGAGCCTCAGTGGCGTTCTTATTAAGAGCATAGCCCGCCATGTGATAGCTTCTCTCGCCGAAATTATCGGGAATAATCGACTCTGAACCGTAGCCGAGATTCCATCTCGCATTTTCTGCGGGAGCGTCAAGAAATTCCTCGGTACCACTGTAGAAATTCTCACTGACGTAATCTTTTCTGTCGATGACTCTGCTGGTTCCCGGAAGAATAAACCCGAGAACGCTGAATACGGCGTTGCAGATTCCGTTAACTATTTTATTAAGGAAACCTACAAGACCGCCCTTGTACTGCGCCGTATACGTCGCGGCGGAGCTGAGAGCCGAAATACCGCTCTCGGAAGTCTGAACATCGGAAGCCGATGCGACGGAGCATGCCGCAAACAGCATCAGAACGCTCAGAAGAACCGCAAGGAACGATTTTAATGTCTTCTTCAAAATAATCACTCGCTTTAAGTAAATTTGCATAGCGATTATACCATAAAAAAAATCATTTTTCAATTGATTTTGTGTGAATAATAAAAAATACTTTTTTTATAAAATGTTGAATTATTTTTATACATAATATATAATGTCATCGAGGATGTGTGAAATATGGATAAATTGAGAACGTGCATAGTCGGAAATGGAAATATCAGCAGGGTTCATATCGAATCTCTGTTAAAAAACGAAAATACGAAAATTGTCGGAGTGTGCGATATTATAAAGGAGCGCGCCGACTCCGCCGCCGAAAAAACGGGGGCGCGGGCTTTTTATGACTTTGACGAAATGCTTAATTGGGGTGATTTCGACGTTCTTCATATATGTACTCCGCATTATCTTCACGCCCCTATGGCGATAAAAGCAATGAACACGGGTAAACACGTTTTAATAGAAAAACCGCTGGCTATGACTTATTCCGACGCGGTAAAAACGGGTGAAACCGCGAAAAAAAACGGCGTTTATCTCGGCGTGTGTTATCAGAACAGATATAACCCGTCGTCCGTTAAAATAAAAGAAATCATTGACTCAAAAGAGCTCGGAACCGTCACGGGAATTAAGGGAAGCGTAGCGTGGAACCGCGATATGACATATTATTCGCGTGACAACTGGCACGGCACTCTTAAATATGAAGGAGGCGGAGTCCTCATAAATCAGGCAATACATACGCTCGACCTTATCACATGGCTATGCCCCGGCAATCCCGTAAAAACGGTCGGCTCTGTCTCGCAGAAAAGACTTAAGGGGCTTGTCGAAACTGAAGATACCGCTGACGCGCTTATAACGTTCGATTCGGGGGTAAACGCGCTGTTCTATGCTAGTTTATGTTATTCCTCCGACTCCCCCGTCGAAATTCAGATAGACTGCGAAAAGGGCAGAATTTTATTTAACGGCGACGTTTTCGTATTCAGAGACTCACAGCCGACCGAAATTATCCCGTTCAGGATTAAAAAAGGCGAAAAGGCTTACTGGGGCGACGGACACACGTTGCTGATAAATGATTTTTACAATTCAATAATAAATAATATTCCGTTCAAAGTCGACGGAAAAGAGGGACTTAACGCTCTTAAAATCATATCTGATATTTACGCTCAAAACAGAACTTAAAAATATTTACAGCGGTTTTTGAAAATTATTCCCGTAAAAACTCTTGACATAACGCTCTTATTATGATATCATCTATTAGCAAACGGAGAGATACCGAAGCGGTCATAACGGAACGGTCTTGAAAACCGTCGTACCTTTGCGGGTACCGTGGGTTCGAATCCCACTCTCTCCGCCATTTTTTAATTTAATAATATGTTACCCGGAGAAGTACTCAAGTTGGTGACGAGGCGCCCCTGCTAAGGGCGTAGGCCGTCTAAACAACGGCGCGAGGGTTCGAGTCCCTCCTTCTCCGCCAAAAATCGGCAAGTATCTAACAATACTTGCCGATTTTTACTTCTTCACCGTTCACTTTTCACTCTTCACTGTTCTCCGCTTTTAACAGCAGGAAATTATGCAGTTACATGACGGATTTATTTTATTTCACATTTTATCTGTTTGATAAATTATTTCATAATCCGTCAGGATTATTTCATATTGCAGCGGCAATATTTCATTATAAAACTTACCATATTTCATATTCTCCGTTGCAACATACGCAATGTTGTGCTTAAACTAATCGGAGGTTTCTTATGGATTCAGCACAACGCGCCTTAGCGACATAATTATCACAATAGGTTGTATTTTCATATACTAAAGTTTTTTTACCCCCCCCCCGGTTGAACCGGAGGGGTTTATTCTTAAAAGGCTAAAAAAGACTACAAGCCTGACTTTTTCGGCAGACTTGCAGTTTTTTTATTCAGACTGTTTTTACAGCCCTTTTTTATTATTGTTTCAGATAAAAAATAATTAAGAAAAAATATCGGTTAATAAATAGAACTGCACTTTAAATAAATAGTCTTATATTTTCCGCCTGTCCACGGGCAAATGGCTTTCATCCATCCGGAAGAATAAATTTCACTGATTTTAACAATATCGTTTGGGTAAACCCTGCCGCAAGAATTGCCGTTAATGCCGGAATAAGCCCGAATATATTTGGTAGCTTTAAATTTCATATCCGAAACCTTACAATATACAATTTTGCTGGTGTTTCCCCATGGGCATTTTAACTTTGCAACAGAATTAACATTGAATTAACATTGATATGTTATAATATATAATGAATATTGTACGGAATCATTCTTATTGTTCTCGGCATAGCCTGCAATGCCATGTCAGGCACAGTCACCGGGTCGGAGGTACAGGAATTTGTATCCGGCCTGCTTATGGGTTTGTCCGTTGCGGAAATTTTAGCCGGAATCGTTATCGTCGGAAAGAGCATTATAAAAAAATGAGCAAAAAGCGCAGCGATTGTTATATTTATGTCGCTGCGGCACAAATACTTAAATCCGATTGGAAGTATCTATGCTTATGAAAAGATTTATTTTCGCAGTTCTATGTTCCATTTGTATATTAGTTTTTGCTGCATGTGGAAAAAAAGCAGACCCTATTGCATTGCCTTGTGCCGACGATATTACATCTGTTGATATTACTGCCGACGGAAGTACAGTAAGTTATTCGGACAAAACTTGGATTTGCAATATTATTTCCGATATTTCCGCCGCCGAACCAGCCGGAAAGGAAAGCGTTCAAGATACTCCGCAAACCGAAAACTATATCAGGATTGTCTTAAACACCACAACGGGTGCAGGTACAACACTTTATGTATATGAGGATACCTGCGGATTCTACATTGAACAGCCTTATCAGGGAATATATAAAACTGACAGTGAGCTATATGAACGACTGCATATACAAAAATAAACAAAATACTGAAAAGATAAGGAAAAAGACACATCTCATACTCGCAATTTGAGCAAAACGATGTGTCTTTCATTTTATTCAAGTGTATCCGCAAGCCCTAAAAGATGAGCCGGTGTAACTTGGGTCATGATTCGCAGTTCTTCCGGGCTGACATTGCGGTCGGTCATAAACTGCAGATACTGCCGCATGGACTCGTCCCACGGCGGTGTTGCGGGATTACCGCAGTCGGTGGACAGAATCGTGCTCTCTGCTCCGAGCTTCCGAATTGCCTCAAGGTTACGCTCTGCGTTGCTGACCCACTTGCCATTTTTCAGCGGCTGCATAAAGCAGCGCTCCAAAATAACATCATAATCCGAAATCAGTTCCTTTTGCGTTTCAAGGCTCATATCCACCACCCAGTATTCAGGATGGGTAATTACGATTTTTTGTACGCCGA
>ERZ808240.4104-NODE-4104-length-13270-cov-3.238138_pt1 | contig 13270 bp, 7 predicted proteins | sample MGYA00521084_ERZ808240 | MGnify/ENA primary metagenome ERZ808240 (study PRJEB31516, sample SAMN03275571) | gut metagenome | biome: mammalia-associated habitat; material: feces | host: Papio cynocephalus | place: Kenya | collected 2012-08-06 ... | reverse complement strand
GCTGAATGCGCGTATTGCGCAGATAAAAGCTCGGAGAAAGTCCTGTCTGCTGCTTAAACCAATCGCAATAATAGGTCACGTTGTAGTTTTCAATTTTAGCCAGCTGATCTACCGTAATCGGCAGATGGTAATATTCATTGATGTACTGAATGGACGGCGCGGCGCAGTTTTCCATCAGCTTGCTGTACAAATACTTGTACAAATGCCGAACCGCTGTGCTCTCCGGATTTTGCTCCAGCTCGGCCTGAATCAGCTCCACGAGCTGCACAATCTGTCCGCGCATAGAAATAATGAGCGGATTGGAAATCAAGACAACTTCTCCGCTGTCCGCCATATCATCGGACAAATTGATCGCCAGCAGCTTGCCATAATAATTGCACTGGTGCAGCATTCCCGTCGGGATAAAGCAAAGCTCCTGCGGCGTCACTTCATATTCCATTTTGCCAATGCTGATTTTCATCGGCTCTTGCAGGGGCACAAGGATCTGCGGATACTCGTGCGTGTGTTCTCCCTTGCATTCATAAAATACATGAATATTAACTTTCTGATCCATTATGCTCCACCATCCTAAATCAAAAAAAGTGTGTGTACAGCCGAGATAGACACTGTTCGACTCGCATACTTCGGTTCCGACGCGGCTGCATCTCCCAATGCGTGAACAGTGTCTATATCTGCTTATTAGAAAATGACATTTTCTACATATCGCTCGATAATCTTTACATAGCCTGCCATCTGATCCGGTGTCGGGCTTTTGATGTCCGGCAGCTGATAGGTTCTGCCCAGCTTATCATAGGTTGCCGTTCCGAGCTTATGATACGGCAGCAGCTGCACATAGCTGAGTTTTTTCAGCTTGGTGCAGAACTCGCCGATCTTACATAGCTCCTCTTCCGAGTCATTGAGCCCCGGAACAATCGGTGTTCTGACAACGAGCTGGAATTTGTCCTCCAGCTCATTGGTTGCCAGCAGATTCTGTTTGATTAACTCATTGTCCACGCCGGTATACTGCTTGTGCAGGTCATTGGAGAAAAACTTCATATCGACAAACGCCAAATTGACATACGGCAAAATGCTCTTGACCGTCTCCCACGGCGCAAAGAACGATGTCTCAATCGCCGTGTGCATACATTCTGCGCGGCAGTTCCGAAGAACTGCCCGTGCAAAGTCCGGCTGTGCCAAAATCTCGCCGCCGGATAAGGTAATGCCGCCGGTGGAAATAAAGAAGAACAGGGAATCCTTGCGCAGCTCGCGCATCACGTCCTGTACGGTCATGACAGAGCCATACGAATAGGTATCGCTCGTCTCAATCTCGAATTTCTGGCTTTCCGGTGTGGAACACCACTGGCACCGCAATGGGCATCCCTTCAAAAACAATACGGTACGAAGTCCCGGGCCGTCATGAACGGACGACCGCTCAATACGCAGCACGGTGCCTTTTCTCTCTGCATCGTAAATGGTTGGAACGCTCATTGCGTGTGCCTCCTTGTGGTTTTTTCTCTAGCTTGTTTTATGCGTGCTTAGCAGCCACAGCCGCCAGCCCAGTTATTGATCTCGGTACGACCGATGATTTCGTCCTGTGTCTCCTTGGACAGCTCAACGAAGAATGCCGTGTAGCCTGCTACGCGGATGAGCAGATCTCTGTGCTCCTTCGGATGTACCTGTGCGTCTACCAGCGTGTCGCGGTCAACGCAGTTGATCTGTGCGTGATAGACATCCAGCATGCTCATGGTCTTAATCATGTTCATGCCGTGTGCAATGCCGTTTTCGCCCTTGAGCATTTCCGGCTCAAACTTCATGTTGAGCTGTGTGCCCTGCGTATAGCGTGCGTGCGGAATATGGGAAACCGACTTGAGCAGTGCGGTCGGGCCATTGACGTCCGTGCCGCCGGTTGCGCCGATGCCGTCTGTCAGCGGGGTCTTTGCATTTCTGCCGGACGGCAGAGCGCCTACCCACTGACCAATCGGTGTATTGCCGGATACCGGCAGCATACCGCAGGTCATCTTGCCAAATGCCGTTTCATAGGTCTCAAACTGATCGACAACGTGAGAGAAGATCTCGCCGACGCAGAAGTCTGCGCGCTCATCGTCGTTGCCATACTTCGGTGCATCGAGGCACATCTTCTGAATGTCTTCATATCCAACGAAGTCAGCGTCCAGAGCCTTGACCAGCTCATCCATCGTGCACTTCTTTTCATCGTATACCAGATACTTGACAGCAGCTACAGAGTTTACAATATCTGCCTGACCTACTGTGATAACGCCGCCGCCAACGGAATACTTGGCGCCGCCCGGCTGGCTGTAGTCCTTGCCAACTTCCATGGTGTGCGGGAAGCCCATGGACAGAACCGGAACCGGACGATAGTTCATGGACAGGTAATCGAGCAGCTGGTTGCCGGAGGTGATAACGTCTACTGCGTAATCAATGTGCTTCATGACTGCCTGGAAGAAGTCATCAAATGTCTTGAATTCACGCGGATCGCCGGTGTGAACGGATACCTGCTCGCCGGTAATGCGGCTCTTGCCGTCGTTGAGTGCGAACTCTACCATAGCGCCCATGTTGATGTCGGCAATGTCGGTGTACTCCTTGAGCTTGCCGGATACGTTGGTCTCTACGCAGCCGCACGGGTTCCAGTCCCAAGCCTCGGAGAGCGGAACGCCCTTGTTCAGAATCATGCGGATACCGACATCGTTGGAGTAGATAGCCGGCATGGTCAGACCCATCGAAATGGATTCTACTGCCTTGTGCAGCAGAGCATCCGGATTCTTTGCCATGCTGTAGGTGACAGCGAGGTTCGGCTCCTTGAACTTGACGTCCATCGTTGCCTGAATCATCATGTAAGACAGCTCGTTGGTTGCGTCATCGCCGTACTCGTTGATACCGCCGCAGCTGGTCTGTACAGTGATGCAGTATCCTGCTGCATACTGTGCGGTTACTTCGTCCTGGAACAGGGACATTTCTGCGATCTTAATCCACAGGCAGTCGAACAGCTCCTGTGCGTCATCGTCTGTGATGATGCCAGCTTCCTTATCTGCCTTGTAGTACGGATAGAAGTACTGATCCAGACGGCCGATGTTATAAGAGGATGCATTCTGCTCCATGAAACATGCATATTCATACGTCAGCAGGGACTGCATTGCCTCATACAGGTTGCGTGCCGGGAACTCCGGAACATGGCGGTTCACTTCTGCAATCTTGAGCAGCTCTGCCTTGCGCTTCTCATCGGTGCAAGAAGCAGCCTGCTGTTCCGCCAGATCCGCGTGACGGTGTGCCAGATGAATGACCGCATCTGCTGCGATGATTTCCGAACGATAGAAGAAGCTCTTTTCCAGATCACCCGGTACCGAATCGTCCAGAGCTGCGAGCTTTTCCTTTGCCTCGTCACGAATTGCGCCAATGCCCTTGTTCAGAATCATGCGCCAATCCACGGTGGTCTCGCCGTAGCCGCGAACAGCCTTACGGTCAATAAAGATCGCGCCGTTGTCCTTCATGGTCTGCATGTCCTTCGGCGTCATCTTCTTCCAGCGGTCGAGCAGGCACTTATTGGTCCAATAATCCTTGACCTCTTCGGTGTAGATCTTCTTGCCTTCCTCGCTCAGATAGAACGGGTCAAACTTACGGGTAGAGATGGTATCCAGCTCGTCTGCGATGATGCCTGCGGAGCTGTCTGCACACAGAATGCCGGCACGCGGCTTGAAGCCTACGCCGCCAACGAGAAGCTCATTGTCCTGAATATATACATTTTTCTTTTCACAGATATGGCGGTAGCCGATTGCCTTCTGAATGATCCACGGCTCGCCTTCCGATTCCTTAAAGCCTTCGGTCAGATACTTGGCATTGTACACGTCCATGTCAACACGGGTTGCCAGATACTGCTGACGCAGCGCTTCGATTCTCTTCATGTATTCCTTAGCCATAAAAAGTTCCTCCTTCGATTTTCTTCTCTGCTTTTCTTTGTCGTATCTCTTTACTGATATACATGCAAATCCCATGCCAATTCGAGAAATTGCACACAAAAACTTGGTTTTTCGTGATTTTCTCCAAGGAAACGCATTGATTTTTATGCAACTTCACCGCAAAATCTCGCTTTTTGCAGGTGTCCTCCATGAAATCTCTCCAACCGGCAGACACATGGATTTTGCAGGTTCTCATATCAATTGTTCAAATTTCCGCCGCTGAATTTATGGAATCTGACGATAAATCTTCTATTTTTTGTATAAAATAACCAACTTTCGACAAAACTTCTCAGCACTTTACCCGCAAAATTTTATCCGCAAAATATTTTGCATGCCATGCAAGTTTTTTTGCACACAGTGTCCTTCGTCATTTTCCGCCGCCGCTCTCCGCCAGAAAAGTATCTGCGGAATGCAAAGGGTGTTACATTCCGCAGGGTACTTGAGATAGGTGGTTTTAAATTAAGAACGATACCATGGCAGCAAACCCGCCGATATGCTTGCCAAATATCAAGTTTGGTTTCAATTGATGCGTTACGAACAAAATTTGTTTAAGATAAAGTATCTTTGGTTTTGATGAAAGTTGGTTTGTTTTACAGGTATCCGAACAGCGCACGCTGTCCGGATACCAAAATTCCTATGCAGAGAATCGACAGTCGATTATGCCTTCGGGGTGTAAGTACCCTCGCGCAGGTAAGCCTGCAGCTGATCGTGGGTCATATGGTCGATGTCGAGGTAATCCAGCGTCCACTTGGAATCGCCAGCCAGATCGCGCTTGAGCATGGTGGATGCCAGCAGAATCATGGAGTCGATGATCGGAGTCGGAACGTCGTACTTCTTGCCGAGCTGGCTCATCAGATAGCAGCCAACCGGAACGTCCTCGGTGATGTAACGGTTCTCCAGATCGAACGGACCGTCGCCCCAGAAGTTCTGGTAGTTCTCTTCGTACGGTACTGCGAAGTCCGGACCCATGTATTCCTTGCCGTACATGGTGGTACGGGAGAAGAAGTCCTCATAGTTTACGGTGCACAGGCCAACTTCCATAGCCTTAGCCAGTGCCTTCTCTTCCTCCCAGAACTTAGCCTGAACCTCAGCGATTGCCGGGCAAGCGCCGAATGCGTACAGGGAGTAGTTTGCCTTGTTCTGACCCAGAACGGTGTCAAAGTTCTGCATGGTGGAAACTGCCAGAACGGTGCCCGGAACGTGGATAACCGGGTTTACGTTGGACAGGTTGATGTCGAGTACGGTGTTGCCTTCTACGAAGCCGTGGTGGAACTCTTCACCCTTCTTGGAGATGGTAACTTCGCCCTCAGCGTCGATGATTGCGCCGAATGCCGGAATGTAGTAAGCGGAAGCCATGAATCTGTCGTTGTCCTTCATCGGCAGAGCGCAGCCACGGATGGTGGTGATACGATCCTCTACCTTGCACTCGTTGGTGACAACGCCGCCGCGGCGTACCACGCGGATGCCGTACGGAGCCGTGTACCATGCGCCGACAACAACGTCCTTGGTGCAGCCCATCTCACGCATCAGCTTGCGGAATACGAAGGTACCACAGTTATCCGGCAGGATGTGAATAACCTGACCGTCTTCCAGCAGCGGAATCAGCTCACGGAAGATTGCCTCATGGCCCAGAGCTACAGCAGCAACGATGATGATGCCTGCGCCCTTGACAGCCTTTGCCAGATCGTCGGTAGCCAGAGCAACGTGTGCGATGCCTCTGCGCTGATAACCGAAGAAGCTGAACTGGTTGCCGCTCAGGGTGATACCGGTCTTTTCAATGTTGAGGAAATTGGTCTTAGCAAATCTCGGCTGATCCCACAGGCGAACTTCCTTGCCAGCCAGTGCACAGTCAGCAGCCATCGTCTTGCCTACAGCGCCGCCGCCCAGAACCGCGATCGGCATGTCCTTCAGATAACTCATATCCATTGTTAGTTCCTCCTTCAAATTGCAGCCGGATGTTCCGGCCTCTCTACAACAATACAATGTTTGCAATGATCGGGTGCGCTCTCTTTCGTTGACCCTTGGTCATTGACCTGAGGTCATTATACTTTCGAGTCGGGCAAATGTAAAGATGTAAATTCCCACAAAAAAAGACAAACTTTCTTGTGCATATCAACAAATACGCGCGAAAAGATTCGGCTTTCCCCGTAAAAAGCACCAAAAAACAGCCTTCCAACACGGATTTTGGTTCCGTATCGGAAGGCTGTTCCATTTCTCAGGTATTATTTGCCGTTTGCGTCGCACACCATGCCCTTGGCGGTAATGCGGATGGCATTGACCATCATTTCGGCAAGACTGCGGTCTCTGTCATCGAAGCACCAGAGCACTTCAATGCCGATCATAGTAGACAGCAGAATCTTGACATAGCTGTCGCTGTCGGTATTTTTGTCAAGCACGCCCTCTTGCTTTCCGTGCTCGACGATCTGGTACAGACATTTGTACAGCTCTCGGTCTTTGTTGTAAAACAGATTTTCATCTGTGTTGAAGTAATTGGAGATAATCGCGCGGATGATGCCCTTGCCGCGCTTCTCGTACTCTTCGTAACAGCATCCCACAAAGCATGGAAGCGTATCGAGAAAGCTGCGGTTTTGTACCTTCTGGTACGCCTCCTTGTACAGCTTGTCTGAGCGCTCAAACGTATAGAACACCAGCGCTTCCTTGGACTCAAAGTGCGTGTAGAACGAGCCCTTTGCCACATTGGCCGCTGTTGTGATGTCCTCAATATTGACGTTGTTAAAGCCTTTTTTGTTGATTTCTTCTATTGCTGCTTTGTAAATTTTGTTTTTGGTCTCCATTGCCTGCAGCTGTCGCTTGGTCGGCTTTACCGCAACGGTCTTTGCTGCGCGCACAGACTTCTTTTTCCCCGTTTCCGCATTGCCTTTCAAAGCGCATCACCCCTTTTCTTTTTATGCCAAAATGTAACATTTTTATCCGTTTCAAATGGTATTACCAATATACACCCTGTTCTGCGCGCTGTCAACCGGGATTTTTCTACCTTCTGTCCTCTCCGCGCGCAGATTATGCATCTTGCACAACAAAGCAAAAAATATTTTGTCTGTTTTAGAGAAAAGGTGATTTATGCATTGACATGGAGAATGCAAGTCAGTATAATTGCATGCAATGAAACGTTGACCGAGAGTCAATGAATTGTGGTCAACTTAAATACCCTTTGTAATCAATATTGAATCCTGTTTGATTTTAGGAGATGAATTGTATGTCTAAGAAAATCGAAATTATGGACGGCAACCAGGCAGCTGCGTACATTTCTTACGCATTCACCGAAGTTGCGGGCATCTACCCGATCACCCCGTCCTCTCCGATGGCTGAGCACGTAGATGAGTGGGCAGCAAACGGCAAGAAGAACTTGTTTGGTCAGCCGGTACACGTAGTAGAGATGCAGTCGGAAGGCGGCGCATCCGGTACCGTACACGGTTCTCTTCAGTCCGGCGCTCTGACCACCACGTACACGGCATCGCAGGGTCTGCTGCTCATGATTCCGAACATGTACAAGATCGCAGGCGAGATGCTTCCGGGCGTATTCCACGTTTCCGCTCGTACCCTTTCCGCTCACGCACTGTCCATCTTCGGTGACCATTCCGACGTTATGGCAGTCCGCAACACCGGTTTTGCCATGCTGGCATCTTCCTCTCCTCAAGAGGTTATGGATCTTGGCGCTGTCGCTCATCTGACCGCCATTGACCAGCGCATGGCATTCCTGCACTTCTTCGATGGCTTCCGCACCTCTCACGAAATTCAGAAGATTGAGGCGCTGGACTATGAGGATCTGCGTCCGTTGGTCAACATGGACTCCCTCAAGGCATTCCGCAAGCACGCGCTGAATCCGGAGCATCCGGCAACCCGCGGCACCACCGTAAACCCGGACATCTTCTTCCAGTGCCGTGAAGCATGTAATACCAAGGTTGCTGCCATTCCGGACGCCGTTGAGCATTACATGAACGAGGTCGGCAAGATTACCGGCCGCCCGCACAAGCTGTTTGATTACTACGGCGCAGAGGATGCAGAACGCGTCATCATCCTGATGGGTTCCGGCGCAGAGACCGCTTCCGAAGCCGTTGATTTCCTGATGAGCAAGGGCGAAAAGATCGGTATGATTAACGTTCATCTGTACCGTCCGTTCTCCCCGAAGCACTTCTTCCAGGCTCTGCCGAAGACCGTCAAGAAGATCGCTGTTCTCGACCGCACCAAGGAGCCGGGCGCTATGGGCGAACCGCTGTATCAGGACGTCTGCTCCATCTTCAAGGAAATCGGCAGCGATATTCCGATTGTCGGCGGCCGTTACGGTCTGTCCTCCAAGGACACCACACCGGGCCAGATCGTTTCCGTATTTGAAAACCTGAAGCAGGACAAGCCGAAGAACAACTTCACCATCGGCATCGTGGACGATGTTACCCATACTTCCCTGCCGCGCGTAGAAGAGCCGAAGCTGTCCACCGACGGTCTGACCTCCGCAGTCTTCTGGGGCATGGGCTCCGATGGTACTGTCGGCGCAAACAAGAACTCCATCAAGATCATCGGTCATGCGACAGACCTGTACTGCCAGGCATACTTCGTATACGACTCCAAGAAGTCCGGCGGTCTGACACAGTCTCATCTGCGTTTCGGTAAAAACCCGATCCGCTCCCCATATCTGGTAACCGCAGCAGACTTCGTTGCATGTCATAATCCGTCTTACGTCCATCAGTATGACATGGTTGCAGGCCTCAAGGAAGGCGGTACCTTCCTGCTCAACTGCCAGTGGTCGGCAGACGAACTGGACGCACAGCTGCCAGCTACCATGAAGCGTGCTCTGTACGAGAAAAAGGCAAAGCTGTATATCATCAACGCCATTGACATCGCTCGCGGCTTGGGTCTGGGCAACCGCACCAACACCATCCTGCAGGCATCCTTCTTCAACCTGACCGGCGTTATTCCGATTGACCAGGCAGTTACCGAAATGAAGGAAGCGATCTACAAGTCCTACTTCAAGAAGAAGGGCCAGAAGGTCGTTGATATGAACAACGCATCCATCGACCACGGCATCAACGAGCTGGTTGCTGTTGAGATTCCGGCATCTTGGGCTACCGCAGAGGATGCACCGAAGGAAGAAAATGTACCGGAATTCATCAAGGAGATCGTAGCTCCGATGAACCGCCAGCAGGGCGATGCTCTGACGGTTGGTCAGATGATGAAGTATGGTTTGGAAGACGGCACTTGGCCGGCAGGTACTTCTCAGTACGAGAAGCGCGGCGCCGCAGTAGAGGTTCCGCAGTGGGATATGACCGCCTGCATCCAGTGTAACCAGTGTGCGTATGTTTGCCCGCACGCGGCAATCCGTCCGATTCTGCTCGATGATGCAGAGGCTGCAAACAAGCCGGAAGGCTTCGATACCGTTACCGCAAAGGGCGCTGGTCTCGACAAGTACCAGTTCCGTATGCAGGTTTCCCCATATGACTGCACCGGCTGTAAGAGCTGTGTCAATGTCTGCCCGATGAAGGACAAGGGCGCGCTGACTCTCGCACCGCTCGCTTCCCAGCTCAAGGAAGCTCCGAACTGGACCTACGCAGTAGACACCGTTACCATCAAGAAGGACGCTGTCAATGCCAAGTCCGTCAAGAATTCTCAGTTCGCAAAGCCGTACTTCGAGTTCTCCGGTGCCTGCGCAGGCTGCGGCGAGACGCCGTACATCAAGCTGGTAACCCAGCTGTTCGGTGACCGCATGTATGTCGCAAACGCATCCGGTTGTTCCTCCGCTTACGGCGGCTCCACCCCGTCCTCTCCGTACACCACCGACAAGAACGGCAACGGTCCGGCTTGGGCAATGTCCCTGTTCGAGGACAACGCAGAATACGCATACGGCTATCTGCTCGGTCAGGAAGCTGTCAAGACACAGGTTCTGTCCTCTGTAGAATCTCTGGTTGAGCAGGGCATCGCTGTCGATGCAGCCAAGGCTTATCTGGAGAAGCACGACATTTCCGAGGAATCCCGCGCCGTTTCCGACGCACTGCTCGAAGCAATCAAGGACGACAACAGCGAAGCTGCTGCTTTCATCCGTCAGAACAAGGAATACCTGAGCAAGAAGTCTGTTTGGGCATTCGGCGGCGACGGTTGGGCTTACGACATCGGCTACGGCGGACTGGATCACGTTCTCGCTTCCGGCAAGAACATCAACGTTCTGGTTCTCGACACCGAAGTATACTCCAACACCGGCGGACAGGCTTCCAAGTCTACCGCAACCGGCGCAATCGCGAAGTTCCAGGCTGGCGGCAAGACCACCAGAAAGAAGGATCTTGGCATGATGGCTATGAGCTACGGCTATGTATACGTTGCTCAGGTCGCTATGGGTGCCGATCAGGCACAGACGCTCAAGGCAATCCGCGAAGCAGAAGCATACGACGGTCCGTCTCTGGTTATCTGCTACTGCCCGTGCATCGAGCATGGCATGAAGCGCGGCATGGGTCTGTCTCAGGAAGCTGAGAAGGACGCTGTACAGTCCGGTTACTGGCAGCTGTACCGTTACAACCCGGATCTGGCAGAGCAGGGCAAGAACCCGTTCCAGCTGGATTACTCCAAGGAGCCGAACGGTGAGTTCCAGACCTTCATCAAGGGTCAGAACCGTTACGCATCCCTGAAGCTGTCCTTCCCGGAGAAGGCAGACGGTCTGTACGAAAAGGCAGAGGCAGATGCAAAGCATCGCTTCGAGACCTACAAGGAACTGGCTAACGACTAACATATCCTTTCAAAGAAACATCTCCAATATCACTTCTGGGTGGGCTGCCAGTGGCAGCCCACCCAGATGCATCTCTGCTTGCAATTGGCGGGTTTATCCGATACAATACAGGCAGCTATTCAAGAAAAGGAGTTTTTGTCTATGGATCTCACTCGTTTACAAAAAAACTTTGAACTGCGCGGCTTCTCCTATCGGTATTTTGAGACCCGCAGCGAGGCTGCTGCCTATCTGGCACAGCAGACTGACGGAAAATCCGTCTCGTTCGGCGGCTCGATGACGCTGGACGAAATGAATCTGTACGACACCTTAAAGCCGCACGCGGATGTGCACTGGCACTGGAAGGGTGACGGCTATGTGCAGGACGCAGAGATATACATCACCTCCGCCAACGCCATTTCCGAGACCGGCGAAGTTGTCAACATTGACGGCGCAGGAAACCGTGTTTCTGCAACGCTGTACGGACCTAAGCAGGTCTTTTTCGTGTGCGGCACCAACAAAATCGCGCCGGATCTGGCTTCCGCCATCGACCGTGCGCAGAACATCGCCGCACCGAAAAACGCATGGCGCCTGTTCGGAAATACAAACGGCGATGCCGTCTGTGTCAATGCAGACGATCCGGTTCCGGCCTGTACCAAGGCTGGCGGAGACAAATGCTATCACTGCAAAGCACCGAACAGCATTTGCCGCGCCATCGTCATTCATCAAGGCCCGATGCGCTCGCAGGATCGCTGTGAGCTGATTCTCATTGGAGAAGACCTCGGCTATTAAGACAAAAAATCAGCCTCTCCACACAGAGAGGCTGATTCCACACTATTCCAAATCATCTCGCAGCTTTTGCACATCAATCTGATGCCGTTTGATGCGATACTGCAATTTTTGTCGGCTCATCTGCAAGATCCGTGCCGATTCCGAAATATTTCCGCCGGTCTCTTTGAGCACACGGCAAATCGTATTGTACTCAATGCCTTCTATCGTACTGCCCAACGAATCCTTTTGCTTTGCCGGTTTTGACGGGATGTTCTGCTGGACAGAACCGCCGATATGCTCCGGAATATATTCCGCCGTAATCATAGAGTATTCATCCGGCAGCACATTCATGGCATGTTCGACTGCGTGCTGCAATTCCCGCACATTTCCCGGCCAGTCATAGGCATAGAACAGTTCCAGCACCTGCCGGTCTGCGTCACGAATATTTCGTTCCAATTTTTCATTACACCGCATGATAAACGTCTTGACGAGCAGAGGAATATCTTCTTTTCTCTCGCGCAGCGGCGGAATCGTGATATTCACAACACCCAAGCGATAGAACAAATCGCGGCGCAGTTTCTTTTCTTCCATTGCCTGATACGGCGGAATATTGGTATTGGACAGGACGCGCACATCGACCGGAATCTCCGTCGAACCACCGACCCGGCGCACGGTTCCCTCCTGTAAAACGCGCAGCAGCTTCGCCTGTAATCCCATATTCATCGAATTGATTTCGTCGAGCAGGAGCGTGCCGCCATCCGCCTGTTCAAACAGACCCGGACGGCGTTCCGCTCCGGTATATGCACCCTTTTCCGTGCCAAACAGCAGGCTCTCCAGCAGATTTTCCGGAATCGCCGCGCAGTTGATGGCCAAGAACGAGCCGTCTTTTCTCCGGCTGGCATTGTGAATGCTTTGCGCAAGCAGCTCTTTTCCCGTTCCGGTCTCTCCATATATCATAACCGAGGAATCGGATTTTGCCACCTGTTTGCAGCGTGACACGACACGATGCATGGGCTGGCTGATATGTACAATATCATCAAACGTATATTTCGCCGTGAGCTTGCTCGCCGTGTGGCTCTTTCCCGGCGCCGCATGATTGCGCAGTTTCTCTTGCAGCTCTAAAATCTGCTTGTGCAGACTGTCCATCCGGCTCCAGTCCTCCATGACACTAAAGCCGCCTAGAATCTGTCCATTTTGAACAATCGGATAATTATTGGACACGATGTCTACATCTTTTCCGTATCGCGTGGTATAATACTGTCTGTGATTGAGCTTTGGCTTGCGCGTGCGAATCACCTCCGGCACATTGTTTTTGCTGCCGTCCCGCATTTGATAGACATCCTCTGTGCGCTCGCCGCGAATGTCCCGCAAATCCATGGATTCCATGCGAACACCGGCATCGTTCAAAAACAAAATGCGGTTCTCCGCGTCGCAGACAAACAGAGCCTCCGACAGCTGATTGACCACATGCAGCAAAATATCCTGCATCGCCTGCGCTGTCGCATTGCGAAATACAACAAACTGGGTACCAGACGGCAAATGTTCCACCGCCGGTGTGGGACAGCGCAGCAGATATTCACCAAATACGATGTTTGCATAAATCGGCTTTTCCGATTCCATACTGAGCGGCAGGGCAATTTCTGACAGCAGCTTTCCCTCCAACTGACCGTCTCCATGCAGCAAGGTATCCCCGATTTGATTGACAGCTACAATGCGGCTGTCCGCCTCCATGACAAGTGCACCCAGCCCACACTGAGACAACAGTTGCATGGTTTCTCGATATTCCATGTTTCTTGTTTCCTTTCTCTTTTGTGATCGTTTGATCTCTTGTACAAGAGATCAAACG
>ERZ808240.4103-NODE-4103-length-13270-cov-6.433977_pt1 | contig 13270 bp, 13 predicted proteins | sample MGYA00521084_ERZ808240 | MGnify/ENA primary metagenome ERZ808240 (study PRJEB31516, sample SAMN03275571) | gut metagenome | biome: mammalia-associated habitat; material: feces | host: Papio cynocephalus | place: Kenya | collected 2012-08-06 ... | reverse complement strand
AATCTCATGTGTTTATTATAACATATTTATTGTCAAATTGCAATAGTTTTATGTAAACAGACTCTAGAAAAAAATTTTTAGATAAAAAATAAATATAAAAAAATTCCAATTTTTTTAGAACTGAAAATTTAAAATTTTTGTAATTTTATTTTAAAGGGACTTTTTAAAATACGAAAAATTTCTATCTCTATTGTATAACTAAACTGAAAAAGAAGAAGTGGTATATGTACCGCTTCTTTGTACACATACCACTTAATTATTTGATTTATTTTATTGAATTAATAAGATTTTTTGTATCTGTTCATCTGACATTCCTGATTTTTTCATTTTAGAAATAATTTCATTCTTCCCCTGTTGTCTTTCATATTCTCTTGCAGATATTTTATCTCTGCTCAATCTCATACAATTCCTTTTCATCAACACTCATCTGACAAAGAACAGCAACAACTTTTTTCAATATGGTTGTTCAAAAGTAAAGTATGTGCTATAATTAGGATATCAGATAGTTAAAATATGCTCATAAAATTATATTTTATAGAGGAGGAATTTTTTTGTCAGAAAAATTTAATGATAATGCTTATAATCTTGATACAAGAAAAGCTCTGTCAAGACATTACTTTGAAAAAAGAGAAAATGACTTTATATATGCATCGTTTGAGAAAGAAATGGCATTTTATGAAAGTATATGTTCAGGTAATCTTGAAACAGTAAAAACATTTTTTTCGCCTCTTGGAGGCAAGGGATTTGGAAAATTAAGTGATGATTTTGTTCAAAATCTTAAATATCATCTTGTTATATCAATTGCAATGATAGCAAGATTCTGTATAACTGCCGGAATGAGTCTTGAAGAAGCTTACAGTATGAGTGATATATATATTCAAAAAACTGACCGCTGTATCTCACAGGAGCAGATTAATGATATACATTATCAGGTTATTATCGAATTTACAAAAAGAATGAGACAAATAAAAAATAACCATATATATTCGAAAACAGTTTCTTTAATTCTTGATTATATAAGTGACCATCTTCATGAAAAACTGTCTGTCAAAGAGATTGCAGATTTCACTTCATATTCTGTGCCTTATATATCACGATTATTCAGTTCTGAAATAGGAATGCCTTTAAGTACATATATTACCCGAAAAAAAATTGAAACAGCAGAAAATCTTATTCAGTTTTCAGATTATTCTTCTCTGGAAATAAGTAATTATCTTAATTTCAGCTCTCAAAGTTATTTTATAAAACAATTTAAAAAATATACAGGTGTTACTCCGAAAAAATATTATCATAAATATCACTTTCCGTTGGACAATGCCGTTAAAAAGCAAGATTAACAAATTGTTATTTTCATCAAAAATCTTATATATTATTGAAAGTTTTTGTTGTAAAATAGGCATATCAGAATTGTAACGGATATTAAAAAACTACCAATTTTATATTATAAAGGAGATTTTTTATGAAATTAAAATTAAAAAAGGTATTTGAAAGTCTTGTTGCTTCGGTTACACTCGTTTCAATGACAATGCCTGTATGCACCATAACATATGCATCAGACAATATTATCACAAATTCAGCATTTGATTCCGGAATACAGGACTGGGGAATATACAAGGAAAGTGGCGGAAAGGGAAGCCTTTCTGTTGAAAACGGAAAACTCGCTCTCACTGTATCTGATACCGGAAAAGTAAATTATGCTGTACAGATGTATTATGACATTGTTCCGCTTTATAAGAATGGTGTTTATCGTCTCAGCTTTGAGATTTCGGCTACAACAGATAGGTTTGTTGAAGCTATGATTCAGCAGAACGGCGGAACATATAAAGCATATACCTGGAAAGGCATTAATGTTACCACAACACCTCAGACCATTGATTATGAATTTACTATGGAAGATGATACTGACATAATGTCAAAATTTGCCTTTAACTGTGGTTTTGAAAAAGAAGACGGCGTTTTGCCTGAACACAAAATTTACCTTGATAATGTTGTTCTTGAACTTGTAGATGACAGCAAGGTTGATTATTCATCATTTAAGCCGTATGAATCACCAATTATTACAAATCAGCTCGGATATAAAATAAATGACAAAAAAACTGCTGTTATTCGCGGTACAGCAGATTCATCAAAAAAATGCTCTGTAATAAACGCTGATACAAAACAGGTTGTTTATTCAGGAGCTCTTTCAGACGGTGTTCAGAATTCATCAGCAAATGAGATTGATTATACTTTTGATTTTTCAGAAGTAACTGAAAAAGGCAAATACTATATTCAGTGTGATGGAATTACCGATACTTCATATACATTTGAAATTTCAGAAAATCCATACGGAAATCTTCTTGATGACAGTGTAAGAATGCTTTATCTTCAGAGATGCGGAAGTAAAATTGAAGATACAACGTTTGGTCACGATGCCTGCCACAATACAAACGCTGTTATTTACGGCACTGATGAAACTATTGATGTAACAGGAGGCTGGCACGATGCCGGAGATTACGGAAGATATATAGTTCCTGCTGCAAAGGCTGTTGCTGACCTGCTTTATGCTTATCAGTCAAGCCCTGAAAGCTATGGTGATAATATTGGCATTCCTGAAAGCGGAAACGGTACTCCTGATGTTCTTGATGAAGTCAGATATGAACTTGAATGGATGCTTAAAATGCAGTCATCATCAGGCGGAGTATATCATAAAGTTACATGTGAAAATTTCCCGGGATATGTAATGCCCGAAAAAGAAACAGCACAGCTTATTGTTACTCCTGTTTCTACTACTGCAACAGCAGATTTTTGTGCTTCAATGGCTATGGCTTATGAATTTTATAAGGATATTGACAGCAATTTTGCTGAAAAATGTCTTAGTGCTGCTGAAAAAGCCTGGAATTTCCTTGAAGAAAATCCTGATTTTATCTTTGAAGACCCTGAAGATATTACAACAGGTTCATATGAAGATACCAGCGATAAAGATGAACGTTACTGGGCTGCTGCTCAGATGTATCGTGCAACAGGAAATCAGAAATATCTTTCTGCCCTTGAAAGTATGAGTGTAAGAAAAGGTCTTGACTGGTCAACTGTTGGTGATTATGGAAATATTGCCCTTCTTACTATGAAAGATATAGATAAGTCATCATCAGTATATAAAAATGCAAAGGATACTGTTCTTTCAGAGGCTGACAAATTTGTTAAGATTACTAATAACAGTCCTTATGGTGTGTCAGTTGATGATTTTAACTGGGGAAGCAATATGACAGTTGCTAATGCAGGAATAATCCTCGGAACTGCATATCAGATTACAGATGATGAAAATTATCTTGAAACAGCTAAAGCAAATCTTAATTATCTTCTTGGTAAAAATCCTAACGGTGTATGCTATGTTACAGGATACGGCACTGTTTCACCTCAGAACCCTCATCACAGACCTTCAATGGCAAAAGGAACTGCAATGAAAGGTATGCTTGTAGGCGGTGTAAATTCAAATCTGGAAGACAGTGCAGCAAAGGCATATCTAAGAAATGAACCATCAGCAAAACGTTATGTTGACCATTCAGAAAGCTATTCCACAAATGAAATAACTATTTATTGGAATTCTCCTCTGACATATCTTATTTCTCTTGCAGATTCACAGTCAGAACCTGTAAATCCTACTGAACCGACAAATCCTGATACTAACAACAGCACATTAAAAGGTGATGCTAACTGTGATGGTAAGGTTGATATTGCGGACGTTGTAACAGTTGCAGCATATGTAGGAAATTCATCAGTAAATACACTTTCTGCACAGGGACTCATTAATGGTGATGTTCATAATTCCGGAAATGGCATAAATGCAAATGATTCATTGATGATTCAGCAGTATCTTGCAGGTGTAATCAAAGAATTTCCGTCATCTTCAACTTCTTCAGACTCCGATATACTTGATTATGGAACTCCTATGAATTCATCAGCAACAGCTGTTGCTGATTTTACAAAAGGTGAAACACCTCTTTTCATTGCATCTGACGGCTGGGGAAACGGTTCTTGTTTTGATTGCGGTTGGTATAAAGAAAATACATCATTCAGGAACAATGCCCTGAATCTTACTATTGACGAGGATTCTTCAGGAAAATATAACTATTCAGGTGCTGAATACAGAACAAATGACTTCTATCATTACGGATATTATGAAACATCTATGCAGGCTATAAAGAATGATGGTGTAGTTTCTTCATTCTTTACATATACAGGCCCTTCAGATAATAATCCCTGGGACGAAATTGATATTGAAATTCTTGGAAAAGACACAACAAAGGTACAGTTTAATTATTATACTAATGGTCAGGGAAACCACGAATATATGTACGACCTCGGATTTGATGCTTCAGAGGGATACCATACATATGGTTTTGACTGGCAGTCTGATAAAATAACATGGTATATTGACGGAAAGGCTGTTTATTCGGCAACAAGCGATATTCCTTCAACTCCCGGAAAGATTATGATGAATGTATGGCCCGGAACAGGTGTTGATAGCTGGCTTAATCCATTTGATGGAACAACTCCTCTTACTGCAAGATATCAGTGGGTAACATATGATAAAAAATAATAAAAAGGAGCGTTAAATCTTTATGTTGAAAGAAAAAGGATTTAAAAAAGGAATAAATTTAGGCGGTTGGTTTTCACAGTGCAATTACAGTGAAAAAACTATGAATGAATTTATTACTGAATCTGATTTTGAAAAAATTGCTTCGTGGGGGATTGACCACATAAGACTTCCTGTTGATTACAATGTTTTTGAAAACAATGACGGAAGCTATATTGAAAGTGGTTTTGAAAGAATCAGCAACGTTCTTTCTCTTTGTAAAAAATATAACCTGAAAACTATAATTGACCTTCATAAAACATATGGTTATTCTTTTGACAATTATGGTGAAAGTGAATCGGGATTTTTTGACAGTGAAAAGCTTCAGGAACGTTTTTATCGCTTATGGGAAGAATTTGCAAAACGTTACGGTTGTTACAGTGACAGAGTGGCATTTGAACTTCTTAATGAAGTTACTGAAAAAGATTATATAGATGCCTGGAACAGAATTTCCTATACCTGTATTGAACGTATACGCAGATATGCTCCTGAAACTATAATCCTCGTTGGAAGTTATGATAATAACAGTTCAGAGACTGTTCCTGAACTCGCAAAACCCTATGATGATAAAATTGTATATAACTTTCATTGTTATGAACCTCTGATATTTACTCATCAGGGAGCTTACTGGACAGAAAAAATTAATCCTGACAAGAGAATTTCTTTCGACGAAAGCAATATTACTCCTGAATATTTTGAAAAGCTGTTCAAACCTGCCATTGAATCAGCAAAAAAATATAACACCGGTCTTTATTGCGGAGAATATGGTGTTATCAATATAGTATCTCCCGAAGATACTTTGAAATGGTATAAATGCATTAACAGTGTTTTTGAAAAATATGATATACCAAGAAGTGCTTGGTGTTATAAATCCCTGGACTTCGGAATTTCTGATGCACATCTTGATGATATACGTGAAAACCTTCTCAAATACCTTTAATAATTTTAACTCGCAAAACTGACTTCATTTATTGGAGTCAGTTTTGTTTTAATATTTTTGATTATGAAGAATATTATTTCACTTCTAATTTTTTCTTTTCTTAGATAATGAAAAAGGATTTGGGACATAATGAAACTGAAGTTTTTTTATGTCATTTTATTAAATTGAGCGTAAACACGCTTGCTGACGCAGATATCAGAATAAAGAATTTTATTGTTGATTTTGAAAAAAGAAATCTCAGATGCAATATGCGTCAGAATAGCTCTGAAAGCCTCTCAGAGAGGCTTTTAGGGTAACAATAGTAAAACTATACGGATTAAAGTCAAGGGGCTTTATATGGCATTTTAATAGCAAATACACTCTACTAAGCGTAGGTTTACGTATTACAGAAAGTATGTTATCCTTTTAAGCATAGAAGGAGTGTATTTTAACTATGAATAATTATATTAAAGGCAGTACTATAAAAATGCTGAGAGAAAGTATTTCAATGACTCAGCTTGAATTAGGAAACATCATAGGAGTAAGTGACAAAACAGTTTCAAAATGGGAAACAGAAAAAGGTCTTCCAGATATATCAATTATAGAACCTCTTGCAAAAGCTTTGAAAGTTTCATTGACAGAACTTTTTTCCGGAGACTGTATAATTAACAGAAATGTTTCCGCAAATATGATGCGGTCAAAATTATATGTTTGTCCTGTTTGTAAAAATGTAATTCATTCAATCGGAGAATGTGTGGTAAGCTGTTGCGGAATTACACTGCCGGCATTGATTCCTGAAACTGATGATGATTCACATAAGATATTATCAGAATCTGTTGAAGATGAATATTTTATACACATCAATCACCCTATGACAAAAGACCATTATATAGCGTTTATAGCATATGTTTCATCAGATAAATTTGAAATTAAAAAACTTTATCCTGAAGGAAATGCTGAAGCAAGACTTAAATGCAGAGGTACAGGTAAAATATATGCTTTCTGTACAAAGCATGGATTATTTGAACTTAAATGGTAAATTTATTAATGTTAAGATATTATTGCTCCGGCAATAATATCTTTTTTTATGAAATTGTATTTTACCTTCATATCTGGTATTTTACCTTTAAAAAAATGCAGTTGGCCTTTATTTTCTTGAATGTTTTTTATAACACTGATATAATAACATCAGAAAACAGGAAAGGAAGGCAACATTATGAAAAACAATTACGAAAATTCAATATCAGTTTCAGGACTCACTAAATCATTCGGCGATACAAAAGCTGTTGACAATCTGACATTTTCGGTTAAACGCGGAGAATTTTTCGGATTTCTTGGAGTGAATGGTGCAGGAAAATCAACAACAATAAATATGCTTTCAACTCTTATATCTCCTACAAGCGGAAAAGCAGAAATATGTGGCAGAATACTTGGAAGGGAAGATAATGAGATACGTCATAAAATCGGAATAGTATATCAGAATAATTGTCTTGATGATATGCTTACTGTACGTGAAAACTTGATTTTAAGAGGATATCTTTATAATTTAACCAGTTCAGAATGTCTTTCCGCATTCAATAAAGTATGTAATATTTTTTCATTGAATAATATTTCTGAAAAACGCTATAAAAAATTATCAGGAGGTCAGAAACGTCGCTGTGAAATAGCTTCTGCACTGATGCATTCGCCTGAATTGCTGTTTCTTGATGAACCTACTACCGGACTTGACCCGGCAACACGTAAAAGCGTATGGGAAACAATAACTGAAATGCGTAAAAATTATGGAATGACAGTATTTCTTACTACTCACTATATGGAAGAAGCCGCAGAAGCAGATAAAATTGTCATAATTGAAAAAGGAAAGCTTTGTGTTCAGGGAACACCTTTTGAATTAAAAGAAAAATATGCATATGATAAACTGCGTATCTATACAGATAAAAAACTTTCTCTTAAAGAACTGAAAAAAGAAAGTTACGGATACAGTACAAAATTAAACGGAACTATTAAAGCTCTTGATATACTTAACAATATAAAAAATGAAATCACAGGATTTGAAGTAATAAGCGGTACTATGGACGATGTTTTTCTTAATGCAACAGGGAAAAATCTTAAAGATTCGGAGGATTTACAATGAAAGAACTGACAGCACTTGCAGGACGAAATCTTAAAATCTATCTTCGTGACAAATCCGCAGTATTTTTTTCTCTTTTGTCAACGATAATTGTAATTGCACTTATGATATTATTTCTAGGGGATATGAATATAAATGCAATTACAAAAAACTTATCTGAAATGAATATCGGTTCTCCGGAACAAAATCAAAAAAATGCAGAACTATTTATCTTTATGTGGACAATTGGCGGTATATTATGTGTAAATTCAGTTACAGTTCCTTTGATGATAACATCAATAATGATAAATGATTTTGCAGGAGGTCAGCTCCAGTCATTCCGTACGACTCCTGTAAGCAGAATAAAACTTTCTCTTGGCTATATACTGGCTTCCTGGATTGCTTCTGCATTAATATGCGTTATCACCTTAATAGTATCAGAAATAATTGCCTTTCTGAACGGTGCTGTACTTCCGGATATTTACAATCATCTGAAACTTCTTGTAATGATATTAGTGAACTGTTTTACTTACTCAGGAATTATGTATTTTGCAGGAGTTTTTGTAAAAAGTGCAGGAGCCTGGTCAGGTTTTTCAACGTTGATTGGTACATTGGTAGGATTTTTAGGAGGAATATATATTCCTGTTGGTGAACTTCCTGAAAGTGTACAGACGATTTTGAAATATTTTCCGGTTCTTCATGGCTGTTCAATGTTCCGCCAAACTCTTACTGAGGAGATGGGCAGCAAAATATTTGAAAATGCTCCTGAACAATTTGTTAAAGAATATTATAATCATATGGGAATTACTATAAAATTCAATGATATAAATATCAATTGGCAAATTCAGCTTGCAATTCTTATGATATTTGGTATATTATTTATACTAATGTCTTCAGCTATTATATCCAAGCGTTATAAATCTGAAAAGTAAGGAGGAAACAGATATTAAAATAACAATTGAAGAACTTCCGGCTGGTTCAGAAGAAGAAATAATTATACGATGTTCTCAGCCTGATGAAGATATAATAAAGTTAATTTATGCACTTAAAGCAAGAAGGGAAAAACTTCCCTGTATTGAAAACGGCAGTATTGTAATGATAGAACCGAAAAGTATTTATTATTTTGAGTCAGTAGATGACCATGTATTTGTGTATTGTAAATTCAATGTATATGAAATCAAAAAGAAACTCTATGAACTGCAACAGCAGTTTGAAAATACAGATTTTCTTAGAATTTCAAAATCAGTAATTGTTAATATTTCAAAAATATCAAAACTGACTCCGAGTTTCAACGGACGCTTTGAAGCATTGCTTGATAATGGTGAAAAAACAATTATTTCCCGTCAATATGTTCCGGAATTAAAAAAGAAACTTGGAATAGGAGGCACAGTATGAAACAAATTCAATATTTTATCAGTATGTTCACCAAAATAACCACAGGCACACTTCTTATCTGTGCAATATTGATAACACTTAATGGTATTGAAATCTGGACAACAATGATTTTATGGCAAATTCTTGCTGTTAGTCTGGCAACTTCGTTTATTACAGTAATTTTATTGCCTGAACGTGAACTTTCTAAAAAAGAAAGTATTATAAGATATATTCTGCATTATATTATGATTACTGCTATTATCCTGCTTGCAGGCTGGTTATTTGACTGGTACAGTATTACTTTATTAGGCTTTATCTTTATGATAATAAGTGTTGGAGCAGTATATGGGTTTACTGCATTGACAACCTGGTTAAGCTGTAAACATTCTGCTGATGAACTAAATAAAATACTTGAACAAAGAAGAAACAATCAGAACAAAGATTGAATTTCCAATCTTTGTTTTTTTATGCATTTTTTATCTATCTTTGAATTTTTTTGTCTTTTATAATTGACAATTGCAGAATGTAGGTGTATACTATGTATTATAGAAACCGGCTATATGTTACGGTTCTGAATATAAAGTAAAAGGAGTTTTTATTATGCTAAAATGTTTTAAGAACGAAAAGTTATGGTATGCTGTCGGCGGTGCTGCTGCACTGGTAATCGGCAAGAAAATCATTACTGCAAAGAAGACTCGTGAACTTGCTGTATCCGGCTTGGCAAAGAGCATGAAGCTTCAGAATGATGCAAAAGCTGCTTTCCAGAATATGAAAGACGAAGCACAGGATATCTGCTGTGATGCAAGAGAAAAAGCAGGTATTGACGGAGAAGATGCCACAGAAGAAGTTGATGCATAATGAAGTATCAAATCGTTTATGACAAGCCAGGCAGAATCAGATTCCGTTGTGGTGCATATGCTTTTGATAAAAAACTGGAAACAGCAGTGCAAAAACAGATGCTGGAATATCCGGAAATAAAGAAAGCAGAAGCCCGTTCTGAAAATGGTGGCATTTTGGTATATTATGAAAGCGGTTTCAGAAATAAGGTTATCAAAGCGGTTTCTGAACTTGATACCAGACGACTTGTTGCTGTTGGTTCAGATGAGAACAGCGAACGTATTGATTCGGATTTTAAAGCTGATTTGATAACTCTGTTTGCAAAACGTTATATTAATAAAGCGTTATTTCCGACTCCGGTTGCAAATGCAATTGTTTTAATAAAAGGAATCAGATATGCTTGGCGTGCCGTTAAAACATTACTTGAAGGTCATCTTAATGTAGATGTTCTTGATGGTGCTTCTGTATCAGCCTGTCTGTTGCAAAAAAACTTCAAAACCGCAGGAACAATTATGTTTATGCTGTCAGTTTCTTCATTACTGGAGGATTACACCAGAGCTAAGACAAAGGCTGCACTGACAGATAGTCTTACTATCAAAGCGGACAAGGTATGGCTTGTTCAAAATGGTACTGAAATTCTTATACCAATGTCAGAATTGCAGGTAGATGATGTAATCTGTGTACGTACAGGAAGTGTTATTCCAGTAGATGGTACAGTAGTCTTTGGTGAAGCCAATATAAATGAGTCTTCTATGACTGGTGAACCAATGAGTGTGCGTAAAGCAGACGGAGCTACGGTATTTGCAGGCACTGTTGTTGATGAAGGAACTATCCATATCCGTGTTCGTGCGTTAAGTGGCAATACCAAGATTCAGAAAATTATTGAGTTAATTGATAATTCTGAAAATCTTAAAGCCGGAGTTCAAAGCCGTGCTGAAAATTTAGCAGACAGTATTGTTCCGTTCAGTTTCTTGGGATTTGGACTGACATTATTGCTTACAAGAAATATCACAAAGGCTGTTTCAATCCTTATGGTAGACTATTCCTGTGCCATCAAGCTTTCTACGCCGATTTCAGTAATTTCTGCACTTCGTGAAGCAGCTGACCACGATATTACTGTTAAAGGCGGAAAATATCTGGAAGCATTCGCCGAAGCAGACAGTATTGTTTTTGATAAAACAGGAACATTGACTAATGCTAAACCGGTATTGGAGCGTGTAATTTCATTTAATCATTATTCTGAAAATGAAATTTTAAGGATTGCTGCCTGCATAGAAGAACATTTTCCGCACAGTGTGGCATATGCTATTGTGAAAGGTGCGGCAGACCGTGGCTTGAATCATCAGGAAGAACATGCAGAGGTACAATATATTGTCGCACATGGTATTGCAACAACACTTCATGGAAAACGTGCAATAATTGGCAGTCATCATTTTGTTTCTGAAGATGAAGGAGTAGTAATTACTTCAGAACAGCAGACAGAAATTGAATTGAAATCAGGTGGCTGTTCTGTGGTTTATCTTGCAATCGGCGGTGAACTGGCAGGAGTACTCTGTATTTCAGACCCTCCACGTGCAGAGGCAAAACATTCTATTGAACTTCTGAAAAAATCCGGTATTGAGAATATTGTAATGCTTACTGGTGACAGCCAGAAAGCAGCAGAAATTACAGCAGAAAAATTAGGTATTACACAATGTTTTGCACAGGTATTGCCGGAAGATAAGCACCGTTATGTAGAACAACTAAAAGAAGACGGTAATCATGTAATAATGGTGGGCGATGGAATTAATGATGCTCCTGCACTTGCAGCAGCAAATGTTTCAGTTGCTATGAGTGATGCTTCTGATATTGCCCGTGAAACAGCAGATATTACACTTCATGGTGCAGATTTGACAGAATTGGCAACACTTAGAACACTGAGCGAAAAACTGATGAATCGTATTCATCGTAATTATCGCTTTATCGTTACATTTAATTCTTCATTGCTGGTATTAGGATTATTTGGTGCAATAACTCCTACAACCTCGGCATTCTTACATAATGCTTCTACAATGATAATCTGTGCTAAGAGTATGACACCTATGCTGAAAGAAAAATCAGAGAAAAAACAAAAAGATTAGTCAATTTTGATAATCTTACTTAAATTGTAAAAAACGGTTTGTGATTTTAATATCACAAACCGTTTTAATTTTTTAGATATTATAGTTATTTTTTGCGGTCATTATCTATCATTGCCAAAAAATAAGAAAATTTATTTTGGATATTTGCTTTCAAGCTTGTAAGTTTCAGCGTATAATACTTTTCCATAAGATAGTGATAACGTGCAATTTTTTCTCCATATGGGTTCGGAGGCACATTAATTTGTATTAATATAGAAAAAATTGCTTCCATTTGCTCATATGTAAAAGCATTTTCGCAAGCTTCATTATAAAAATCAATATCCTTTTTATAATATTTACTTTCATTTGAACAATCTTTAATAATATCCGGTGATTTTGAAATATCTTTTGCCTGTATCAATTCAATATTATCTTTAAGAGTTTGAATTGTAAAGCGAACTTTTACTACCTTACGCCCTTTTTTTACAGGTTCATATGCATATTTCAGTTCAGTTTTCTCTATAAGCTCTTTATGACACCGTTTTAAAATGAGGTCGTTAAACCTTTTATACTGATTGTAAGTTTCCTCATTTTCACAATTTAAAATATTTTTAAGTTCCTCAATACTAACTTCCCATGATTTGCGGAAACGATTGCTTTCTATATACATAAACATAATATAGCTGTATCTGCTGTTTATAGCAAGTACATTACGGAGTTTATAGCGTAAATAACCTATATCATCTATATTAAAAAAATATTCCATTGCTGATTGTGTACATTCCAAATCTATCTGCCATTGCTCATTTTCATCTTTTTCGCACCAAGCTTTCTCAAAAAGCACCACTAAAGCAAATCCTTTTTTCTTATTAGGGTCTTTAAGCTCTACAATATATCCCATAAGGTGTTTTAATCTTTCTTCCAAATCTTTCTGATTAATCTTTGTTACACCTAAAATATTCTCCATTTCACCTTTTTCAAAGCGAACACAACGCTGTTCAGGTTTATGACTGTCTATACGAGAAAGATATATATCAAGTATTTTGAACTCCTGTAATGTTAAATCGGATTTCCATAAGGAAAAAAGAGGATTGGATTTTTGTACTTCATAAGTATCTTTGATGTTGTTAACCAAGGGAGAAGTAACAGATTTTTTTTTAAATTTTTCTTTTTTTTTGCTTTCAGCCACTGATTTTTCTCCTTTTTTTAATTTTATATGCATAGACTAAAAAATAATCTATGCATATATAATTCTAATTTTTACATAACGAATTTGCCTTCGTTATCTTTGAAGTTTCCCATTACTATTGAGATTA
>ERZ808240.4102-NODE-4102-length-13278-cov-2.971640_pt1 | contig 13278 bp, 8 predicted proteins | sample MGYA00521084_ERZ808240 | MGnify/ENA primary metagenome ERZ808240 (study PRJEB31516, sample SAMN03275571) | gut metagenome | biome: mammalia-associated habitat; material: feces | host: Papio cynocephalus | place: Kenya | collected 2012-08-06 ... | reverse complement strand
AAGCTCGACGGACAGGAGTATATCTGGCAGGGGCTTCCGGAGTACTGGGCGAGCCACGCTCCGGTGCTGTTCCCGACGGTCGGCGCGACGATTGACGAGACTGTGAAGTTCGGCGGTAAGCCGTACCCGTTAAAGAAGCACGGCTTCGCGAGAAAGCAGGAATTCAGGCTGATAGAGGCGACTGACGACAAGCTCGTCTATGAGCTCGTCGACAGCGAGGAATCGCACAAGGTCTATCCGTACAAGTTCCGCCTGCTCATCACGCATAAGATCAATGACAACGGCTTCTCGACGACATATACCGTCGAGAACACCGACGATGGCGATATCTGCTTCTGCATCGGCGGACACCCCGGATTTGCCTGCCCGATGAAGGACGGGGAGAAGTTCTCCGACTATAAGCTCGTTTTTGAGAAGGTCGAGAACGAGGACGTAATCTACACGACGAATTACGGCGGAGGATACATAGACGCGTCGCTCCCGACCGTGGATAAGCTGAAAAACACGAACGAGTGGTCGCTCGAGTACAGCGACTACGACGTCGACGTTCTTCTGACAAAGAAGCTGAAGAGCCGCCGGGTTAAGCTCGTGAACAAGAATACCGGAAAGGGACTTGAGCTCGATTTCACCGGCTTCAACGCGCTCGGTGTCTGGACGCCGCCGAAAAAGCACGCTCCTTTCGTATGCCTCGAGCCGTGGAACGGTCTTCCGGCGCATCTCAGCGAGACCGGAAACTTTGAGGATAAGCCTTACGCCATCACCCTTGAGAAGGGCGGAAAGTATTCCGTCGGATACAAGGTTACGATAATCAAATAATGAATTCGGAACGGGACGCCGCTTTTTTTGCCGCGCCCCGTTGTCTTTTGAGGAGAATATTATGAAGAGCTTTGACATATCGTCGGCGATGCTTCCGGCAAGCGAGGAATACGGCTTCGGGATGGATGGATACTGGGTCTGGTGCGGCTCCGCGACGAAGGGGGCGGACGGGCTATGGCATATGTACTCGGCGAGATGGCCGAAGTCGCGCCCGTTCTTTACCGGATACATTGTGTCGAGCGAGATCGTTCACGCGGTCGCGGACAGACCGGAGGGACCATATCGGTTCCGCGAGGTTGTGCTCGGCGCGCGCGGCGAGGAGTTCTGGGACGGCAGGATGACGCATAACCCGTCTGTCGTGCGTTCTGGCGGCGTCACGGCGCTGTTCTATATCGGAGCGACGTTCAGAGGCGGGACGCCGGACAGGGACGCGCTGTGCGGCTCTGTGAGACCCGCCGCGGTCGATGAGTGCTATTCATCGATAAAGGATAGGCGTAGCGGTCTCGGATTCGTCTGACGGGCTGTGGAAGCGTTTTGACGAGCCGGTCTTTCTGCCTGATCCTGACGGATGGGACAGGACGGTGGTCACGAATCCGGCGCCGTGCGTATGCCCGGACGGGAGCGTGTTTATGTATTATCGTTCGAACTGCCCGGACGGGATGAGGATAGGCGTCGCGAGGTGCGACCGGCTTACTGCGGATGAGCCGCCGAGGTTTTATCGGTTTATAGACCATCCGTTGTTTGAGGATCACCCGGAGCTTCATGTCGAGGATCCGTTCGTCTGGCATAACGGGGAGAATTTCGAGATGATCGCGAAGGACATGAACGGGAACGGCTGCGGCGTCGTCGGCGGGGGCGTGCATCTTGTGTCGGAGAATGGAGTCGACTGGGACTACGCTCCGGAGAGGCTCGCGTACAGCCGCACATTGTCGTTCACGGACGGTACTTTGAGGGAGGTGTATCACCTTGAGCGTCCGAATATTCTGTTTGACGGCGGAAGACCGGTTGGGCTTGCCGACGCGTATGGAACGGCGGGCGGTGAGAAGCAGCCTTATGGCGGGAAGTTCGATGAGATGAGGGATTCGCGGACGATGGTGATACCGTTCGGAAACTGAAAAAAAGCGCTGTCACAGAGGTTTCTATGACAGCGTTTTAGGATTCAAAATCTCTGTCCGCATCCTGAATAATGTATAAAAAGTTTACGGAAGAGAGTGGGTGCATGGTGAGAGAAACCGCTTTTCAAAGCGGTTTCTCTCACCATGCGAATAAGCAATTACTTCTCAAGCGATCTGAGGAAGTTCATGCAGCGGGTGACTTCTTCGATGCCGGTGGGCTGGAGGCCTTCGCTTTCGACGACCATGCGCATACCGAGTTCGATGGCTTTGGCGCGGACAGCCGCGACGGGGGCTTCGCCTTCACCGAGGGCTTTGCCGTGTTTGTCCTTTGTGCCGTCCTTGAGGTGGATGACGTTGACGCGGTCTTTGAGGCGGGTGATGGTTTCTACGGGGTCGCGGCCGGCTACGAATGCCCAGTAGGTGTCGATTTCGAAGTTGATGTCGGAGCGTTTTTCCATTTCTTCGTGGGCTATCTGGCCGTCTTTGTTGGGTCTGAATTCGCCGTCGTGGTTGTGGTAGGCGAGGGTGATGCCTTCTGCGGCGAGCATGGGCTTGTATTTGTTGAGCTTTTCGATGGTGGAGTCGAGAGCCTCTTTGGTGTCCCACGGAGCGCCGGGGACTATGTAGTTCTTGTTGCCGAGGGTTTTGTGGTACTTGACGGTGCCGGCGAAGTCGTTGTCGAGGTCGCCGAGACCGGAGTGGGTGCCGCTGACGATGAGGCCGTATTCGTCGAGCATTGCTTTGACTTCTTCTGCGGGATGACCGAAGAAGCCTGCGAATTCGACGTATTTGTAGCCGATTTCGGCTACTTTCTTGAGGGCTCCGGCGAGATCATCGTTTGTGATGTCGCGGACGCTGTACATCTGAAGACCATATTCCATGATTGTGATTCCTTTCGTTTTCCCGGGGGCTTTGCTTCCGGGGGATTATTTTTCGCGGTTTTTGCCGCTTTGTTATGTGTTCAGCGGAAAATATCGTGCCAGATCCCGGGCGGCGCAGAGGTGAGCTTGCCGATGAGATCCGTGTTCCGGTTGATTCGCTGTTTTCGTGGCTTACTTCTCGAGCGAGCGCAGATAGTTCATACAGCGGGTGACCTCGGAGATTCCGTCGGGATTGAGGTTTTCGCTCTCGACGATCATTCTCATGCCGAGTTCCTTCGCGCGCGCGTAGACAGCGGCGACAGGAGCTTCGCCCTCACCGAGAGCGCGACCCTCGTGCTTGCCCTCAGCGGTTTTCTTTATGTCCTTGAGGTGGATCATATGGACGCGATCCTTGAGAGCGGTGATGGTCTCGACCGGGTCGCGACCGGCGACGTATGCCCAGCAGGTGTCGATCTCGAAGTCGATTTTTGTACGCTTCTGCATCTCCTCGTGCGGGATCTGTCCGTCCTGGTTCGGGAGGAACTCGCCGGAGTGGTTGTGGAAAGCGAGGGTGATGCCCTCAGCGGCGAGCATCGGCTGATACTTGTTGATGCTGTCGATCAGAGCGTCGAGCTTTTCCTTTGTGCTGGTGTCAGCCCACGGGATGATGAAGTTCTTGTTGCCGATGGTGTGGTGATACTTGACGGCAGCGGCGAAGTCGGCGTCGAGCTCACCGAGACCGGTGTGCGTACCGCTGCAAATGAGGCCGTTCGCGTCGAGCGCCGCTCTGACATCCTCGGCGCTGTTGCCGAAGAAGCCCGCGAATTCTATGTATTTGTAGCCGATATCAGCTACCTTCTTCAGCGTTCCGAGAAGATCCTTCTCAGCGAAGTCGCGGACGCTGTACATCTGAAGTCCGTATTCCATGATTTTATCTCCTTAAAAATAACGATTTTTTCCTGACGCCCGGCACCGGACCCGGGGAGCTTCTTCACGCTCCGTTTGTAGACTGCCAATGACGTCACCATAATTATACAACACCTATCGAAAATATGCAAGAGGTATCGCGAAATTTCTTTGAAATTTTTTTCGGGAATTAATAAAACGCAGGTTTTAAGTTGCTCTTGCGATAAAAAACGCAGATCAAACCCTTTAATTATAGTAACTCAGCCCTTCATTAAGGAGTCTGAGATAATGACATCTCTCCATAGAGCATAATTATCCGGATACAGCAGGAGTGCCATATCCGGATATTATCGTTTTTATCTGTATACCTCGAGAACATTATTGAGCTGTTTCTCTATTGTGTTCTGCTTTTTTTCATACGATGACACGATATTGTTGTTATTATCACGGATCCATCCAACAAAAAGGTGTCCTACTCCGCCGATTGAGTTCGAATGCAGATAACCGAAATCGAAGGTGAGATTGTCGCGGATCAGGTCGATCATCTGGGACGACACATCATCGCGCGCCATCTTTATCTTCAATACCGTGTCGTAGAAGACGGGGACGACTTTTTTATAACTCTCGGCACACAGAGCCTCGGTAATTATAGACGACATTTCTTTATCCTTTGCGTCCATCGGAAGAACGAAGAGAGAAAAACCGTCAAGTGAGGTTGAATGGTAATTCTCCTGCTTCTCGTCATACTTGGGGTACGGAATTATTCCGAAATCGTCGCTCATATCTCTGAGTTTTTCAGATCTGCCGAGATATGCCGTATAAAACAGTCCCTGACCGTTTCTGAACATATTCTCAAGGTCATTATCGCTGTTAGCGTATACGCCGAATACGCCGTTGTTATTATATATATAGTCATTGATCTTAGTGACCGCTTCGGCAGTGCGCTCATTAATCAGAGTGATCTTCGGGAAACCGTCGTCGCCCTTTTCGGTGACGTGTATCTCGAACGCTTCTTTAAGAGAGTCTATATCGGTTGCCCATCCCATCAGCAAACCGTAGGAGTCTCCGACCGACTTCTTTCCGTCTCCGTCAATGTCCTGATATACATTCTTTGTCAGCTCGATAAGCTTGTCGAAGGTCCATCCGCCCTCATTCACAAGCCCGTAGATATCGCCCGTATCATAGCTGTCTGCAAGACGCTTATTGAAGAACATACATGTCATGAACTCCCAGAGCGAAAGAGAAATATCGCCGCTGATCATATAGTCCTTGCCGTTTATGGTAAGATCATCCGCCAGAAGACTCGACCACCATGGTTTCGAGAGGTCGATATAGCTGAGCTCACGCCAGTTGACGAAAAGAGACTCGGACACCAGTCCTGGGATAGTCGCGGCATATCCCGCTACAAGGTCAAAAGCGCTGTCGCCCGCCATTATCGAAGAGCGAAGCGTATTATTGAACGCGGTCGCCTGATCTCCCCACGCGCAGGGAAGGGGATATGTCTGGATATCGACCCCGAAGCGATCTTCCACAGCGGCATTGCGTCTGTAGATCGCGTCGTTCATAAGATCGGCGTTTTCTTCTTCAGCGGCGAACTCATAGTCAAGGTCGGTTCTGTCAAGGATAGTGAAGACCGCTCCGCCGTAATTGACATCCGGAAGATCGTCGCTTATGGAGTCGCGCCCGGTCTCTACGGCTGTTGTTGTATCAGCGCTTTCGGTGTCTGTGGCTGTAGCTGTAGCTGTAGTGCTTTCATTGCCGTCTGAACCTTTCATACCACATGCTGAAAGGTTAGCAAGAGTTGAAAAAAGAAGAACAAGGGTAATAATATTTGTCTTTTTCATTGGCATTTATCCTTTTTAGTCATATATGGAGGTCATATCTGCCGTTTGCCGGTATTTGAGTTAAGGAAACACTGAATAATTCGGGCTTTCGCAGAAAAAAGGCTTGAATTTATGGGCTTTTTTCTGCGAAAAAATATTGACAGAACCTTTCCTTAAACGGCAAATATGACCCCGATGCGATCTTTTATTTATGGAAATATCGGATGGATCGGGTTTTCGCGGAAAAAGGGTTGAATTTAAGGCTTTTCTGCGAAAACGGCATTAGATCAGTGCTTACTTGTAGACTCTGACAGTCCCGTAGAACTCCATCAGCTTTATGAACAGACCGCCGATGACGGATCTGTGCTGGAAGCCCACCTTCGCGGAGGTCACGGTGTCATACCAGTCGGTCATAGGCACGCGGGTCGGCATAGAGTTGTACGCCTCCCACATCGGCTCGACATAGCTCTCGAACTCCGCCTTGCTGTCGCAGAGGGTCGCGGTCCACGCGATCCAGTCGGATTTTGTGTAGGTCTTGCGGTTGTCGAGCGGCATTCCGTACTTCCCGAAGTGGCGGCGGTTCGCCCAGGTCTCGCCCCCGAAGACCTCGTGCGGGATCAGCTTCGTGCCGAACAGCTTGTCCCAGACGATGTTGTACTTCATGCTGAAGGTGCCCTTGCGGTCGAACGCGAGGCGGTAGCTGCCGTCGCCGCTCTGCGCCTTCAGGAGCCAGTTTATCGAGAGCTTGCGCGCGGTGTCGAAGTAGGACGCGGACAAATCGTCCCGTCCGAGCTTCTCGCAGATGACTCCCATTCCGGCGATGCCGGAGATCGCCTTGAGCGACAGGTTGCAGTTGTGCGCGAGATGACCCGCGAAGTCGTCGGCGCAGAGCTGGTTTGCCGGATCGGCGCCGTTGTCGGTGAGATACTTCGTCCAGTTCACGAGTGTGTCGAAGTGCTTTTCAGCGTAGCTGAAGTCGCCGCTCGCGATCGAGTACGCCGCGGTCATGACGAGCATATTTCCGCACTCCTCGACCGGCATCTGGTAATCGAGCGCGTTTCCGCCGTATACCTGACCGTTCACGAGCGGATAGGTTCCGACGTCATGCGGCGCGAAATCGAATGCCCACGCGTCGCTCTCGGCGAATCTGAATATCGGGCGCATCATTCCGAGAACAAGCTCGGGGTTATATATGAGGAACATCGGGATCGACGGATAGCTGACGTCGACGGTCGCCGCGCAGCCGTTCGAGAAGCACTCCTTCGATATGAACAGCAGCTCGCCATCCTTGTCAACAACAGCCTTGTGCGCCGCGATAGCCTGTCTGAACGCGAGGCGGAGCATGTCAGAGTACTTTTCGCCGCCAGCCTTCACCGCGTCGAGAAGCAGCTTGTCGTCAAGCTCTCCAGCCTTCTCCGCGAGCTGCTCGTAGTCGCCGAAAGCCTCGCTTATCGCGGTCTCAATCGTCTTTCCGTCCTTGTTCCAGACGGATTTCAGTCTGTCGCCGAAGTACTCGACCGAGTATATATCGTCATACGCGAACGCGATCAGTGTCTCGTCCTCGATATCCTTTTCGAGAGTGATGACAGTCATGCCGCACTCCTCGCACTTCTGTGCCCCGACCTTCGCGTCCTTCGCCGCGAGGTAGAAGTATCCCCACTCGATGCGCAGGTCGTCGCCCTTTCTGCCGAGGATCGGCTGAGTCTTGCTGCCGATCCTGACGGCGTCGATTCCGTCGAACTTTTCGGTAGACGTCTCGACTTCAAGCTCGCCCTTGAGGTTGACGCAGAGCTCTTCCGAGGCGATTATCTTCACCTTCATCTGGTGAGCCGCGCCGTTGGTTGACTCGGTCGAGAGGGCGAGGTAGCTGACAGGTCTCGTCATTATCGCGAGGCTGTCCGGGAAGAGCGGCGTGAAGAATTTTGCCTTCAGTCTGACGCCCGCCGCCTCGAACGTGTACTCGGACGTGAGCGCGGTTATGTCGAGATCGGTCTGGGTCATGGGCTCGCCGTGCTTCTCGCCCATGAAGCGATAGTCCTTGCCGTCGATCGTGAGAAGACCGACGATGGTGTTCGGCTTGCCTGTCCAGTGGACGGTGGTGCCTTCATTGAGTCTGTCGGTGTTCGACCAGACGCTGAAATAGGGGTCGACCGTGATGAGCGGTACGGCCGGTGCTCTTAAGATCATTTTGATTATCCTCCGAATCATTGAATCCGCCGTTCGGCGTTTACACATATTATAATACATTCCGCGTCGGATGTCAATTGAAAAAAATTGCAAGAAGGTATAGAAAATAAGCAGAAATCCGCCCGGCGATGGTTTCGCCGGGCGGAAATGGTTGAATTTATTGCGAGTTCAGTAATCAGTTGGACGCGAGCATCTTCGCGACGTCCATGAGACCGTCGAACTCGACGCGCTTCTCGTCGCAGAACTTCTTCGCCGACGCGACCTGCTCCGCGGTGAACTTGTCGAGATCGCCGTCCTTCAGCTTGTTCTTGTACATACGGTCGAGCATGAGCGCGTACTGGATCTCTACCTCGACGAGCTCGCTCTTCTGCTCGACGACGACAAGGTTGGACATACCCTTGAGGATGAGCTTTACCGCGTAGTCGCCCATTCTGGTGGCGGTGAGTCTGTCGCGGAGGGACGGAGCGCCGCCGCGGACTATGTGACCGAGTCTCACAAAGCGGCTGTCGACGCCTGCCTCAGCGATGATGCGCTTTGTGAGCGCCTCGCCGAACTCGCCGCCCATCGACTCGGAGACCATGACGATGAAGGAACGCTGACCCTTCGCGCGCTGAGCCTTGATATTCGCGATGACCGCTTCCTCATCAAACGGGAGCTCCTTGATGGCAATAGCCGCCGCGCCGACCGCGAGACCGCAGTTGAGCGCGATGTCGCCAGCGCCGTTGCCCATGACTTCCATGACCATGCAGCGCGCGTGGGACTCGCAGGTGTCGCGGAGATTGTCCGCGCAGGTGACGACCGTGTTCATCGCGGTGTCAAAGCCGATCGTGTAATCGGAAGACGTTATATCGTTGTCGATGGTTCCGGGAAGACCTATCGTCGGGATGCCTCTGATAGAGAGGTCGGTCGCGCCGCGGAAGGTTCCGTCGCCGCCGATCGCGACGATGCCGTCAATGTTGTTGTCATGACAGGTCTTGACCGCCTTTGCCATGCCCTCTTCGGTCTTGAACTCGGGGCAGCGGTCGGAGTAGAGGATAGTGCCGCTGAGACCGCTTATGTTGGCGACATCGCGGGGAGTGAGCTCCTTCAGCTCGCCGCTGATGAGACCGGTATACCCCTTCATGATGCCGACGACCTCAACTCCGTGAGCGTAAGCGGAAAGTGTGACGGCGCGGATCGCCGCGTTCATGCCGGGTGCGTCTCCGCCGGAGGTCAGGACGCCGATTTTTCTGAACTGTGCCATTGCATTTATCATCCTTTTTTGAAAATTTTTATCTTGATCAGAATACCCGCGGTGTTGTCGTAGCTTAAAATGCTCCTATTATATATTCTAATATATTTTCTCGCAAAAATCAAGGGGGTCAGCGTTTATTTATTTATTTGTTCATATTTTATGCCTGCATACCCTGTATTATATTCTATCATATCACATCCGTGTTGTCAATAAACTGTACGGACGAATTTTCCGGTATCATGTCCAAACAGTGCAAAACCCGTGGATTCCGCGGAGAAAAAAGAAAAACCGCCAGTCATAAGACGGCGGCCCTGCCTTCTGGAGCGAACGGCGGGAATCGAACCCGTGCAATCAGCTTGGGAAGCTGGAATTCTACCATTAAATTACGTTCGCACATTCAACACTGATATTATACACTATTTTCCCGTTTTTGTCAAGAGGTTTTTGAAAATTTATTGCCGCCGCGTTTATTTTCACCGGCTCTGGGCAAAATACTGAACAGAGGAAGTTGACGGATGAGGACGCTTCCCGCTCAGAAAATAATACAGGAGTGAAGAAAAATGACCGTCAAACGCGGCGATATTTACTACGCGGATCTCAGTCCGGTCGTCGGCTCGGAGCAGGGCGGACTCAGACCGGTTCTGATAGTTCAGAACGACGTCGGGAACAAGTACAGCCCGACCGTGATAGCGGCGGCGATCACGAGCCAGGTCGGGAAAACCCGCCTGCCAACGCACATAAACGTGATAGCCGACAGATTCGGGCTCGCGAAGGACTCCGTGATCCTGCTCGAACAGATACGTACAATCGACAAGCGCCGTCTCGGTGAAAAGATGGGACACCTCGACGACAGCGTCATGAGACAGGTGAACGACGCGATAAACGTCAGCTTCGGACTTTAACGAATATAGTTGTTTTCAGAAAGCCCCGGCGATTCGCAGGGGCTTTTTACGCTGTTTTCCCGGCACCTGAAAATCAGCTCAAATTGTATAAGTTGTTGAAATTTGTCATTAGATTTTGTTAGTTGAATACAAAATTCAGCATATTTTGATATTTACATAAAGCGAAAAAAATGCTACAATATATATTAGTGCGTTATGAGGGGATTGCTGTCCCTCAAAGGCGCATGAACTGACGGCGGCGCGTGTGATTATATTTTCCGGAACGCCGCTTACAGGAAACACTGATTTAAGGTTGTTTTCGCAGAAAAAAGCCAAGACTTTTTCCCGCTAAAACCCGATTTATTCAGTGCTTCCATAATATGTTTTTTATGATTTTGGGGTGTTTAAGATAGAAACGAACAATATGTACAGACGAGTCGGAATTATGACGCTCGGATGTAAAGTGAACCAGTATGAGAGCCAGGCCATCGCCGAGGAGTTCGAGAAGAACGGATTCATAATCGGTCGCTTCTCCGAGAAGTGCGGCATTTACATAATCAATACCTGTACGGTCACGGCAGAGAGCGACCGAAAGACGCGCCAGATGATCCGCCGCGCGGCGAGACACAATCCGAAGGCATACGTGCTTGTCACCGGCTGCTACTCGCAGCTGAACCCGGGCAAGACCGCTGGAATCGACGGCGTCGATTTCATCTGCGGAAACAGCAACAAGATGCGCCTTGTCGACGCGGCGCTCGGACTCATCGCATCAGGTGAGAAGAACGGCGCGGCGGACATCAAGGTTGACGACATTATGTCGGCTCCGCTCGAGAGGATGTGCATACACTCGTCCGAGCGCACCCGCGCGTATGTCAAGATCGAGGACGGCTGTGACAACCGCTGCGCTTACTGCATAGTTCCGCAGGCGCGCGGTCACGTGAGGTCGAAGCCGGCGGAGGACGTCGTCGAGGAAGTGAAGGGACTCGTCGCGGCGGGCTATTACGAGATAGTCCTGACCGGAATCGAGACCGCATGCTGGGGCAGGGATCTCGGGGATGAGAACCTCGCGGATCTTCTCGAAAAGGTCGACGCTATCGAGGGCATCGGCAGGATAAGACTCGGTTCGCTCGACCCGTCGCTGATGAAACCGGAGTTCGTCGACAGAATAGCGAAGCTCAAGCATCTCGCCCCGAACTTCCATCTTTCGATGCAGTCGGGCTCGTCGCGCGTGCTCGCCGCTATGCGCAGACGCTACAACGCGGAGACCGCGGAGAATAACATCGCTTATATAAGGGAAAAGATACCGGGCGTCACCTTCACGGCTGACATTATTGTTGGTTTCCCGGGTGAGACCGAGGAAATGTTCATGGAGACGGTCGATTTCGTGAAGAGGGTCGGATTCATCCACCTGCACATTTTCCCGTACTCCAAGCGTCCGGGAACCGAGGCGGCTGAGATGGAGAACCAGATTCCGGAGGAGACGAAGAACGAGCGCCTGAAGCGTCTTGAGGACGCCCAGCGCGAGGCTGCGCTGAAGATCGCCGAGAATTATGTCGGCGGACAGAAGGACGTTCTGTTCGAGCTCTGCGAGGACGGACGCGCCGTCGGACACACCGCCGAGTTCCTTGAGGTGACCGTGATAACCCCGGACGACCTGCACGGACAGATAAAGACCGTGAAACTCAACGGCTTCGACGGTTCGACCTATAGCGGCTTCATTGTCTGATCGTTCCTGACGATCATCCCCACGAAGAAAATCGAAAAGATCCTTCTCTGCAAATGAAAGATTGCGCAAAGTTTAGCGAGGAGAGGGGAAAGACTGGAAAGACTGCCGCGTTTTAACGCGGCGGTCAATGATATATAAATGAATAAGGAGTCGGAAAATGGTATACAGAATATACGTCGAGAAGCAGCCCGCGCACGCCGTCGAGGCGAGGAGCCTGTTCGCGGATATACGCGAGAACCTGATGATAAACGGTCTCACCGGTCTCAGGATGCTGAACCGATACGATGTCGAGGGCATCGATGAGGAGGTGTTCACGACTGCGAAGAACACCATCTTCTCCGAGCCGCAGAGCGATATCGTCTATGACGAGGTAAAGGCGGACGGCGTCGTCTTCGCTGTCGAGTACCTGCCGGGACAGTTCGATCAGAGGGCGGATTCCTGCGCTCAGTGCATCCAGCTGCTGACCTACCGCGAGCGCCCGAGGGTCAGAACCGCGCGCGTGTATATTCTTTCAGGCGATATTTCCGAAAGTGACGTCGAGCGTATCAAGCACTATGTCATCAACCCGGTCGAGAGCCGTGAGGCGTCGCTTGATAAGCCGGAAACGCTCGCCGACAACTTCCGCATTCCGACAACCGTCGAGACTATAGACGGCTTCATCTCTATGGACGAGAAGGCGCTCCATGAGTTCCTTGACAAGTACGCGCTCGCGATGGATTTCGACGACGTGTGTTTCTGTCAGAAGTATTTCCGCGACGAGGAGAAGCGCGACCCCACCATTTCCGAGATCAGGCTGATCGACTCCTACTGGTCCGACCACTGCCGCCATACCACGTTCCTCACCTCGATCGAAAACGTGAAGATCGGCAACGAGTACGTGAAGGAGACCTTCGAGGACTACCTCGAGAAGAGAAAGTTCGTCTACGGCGAGCGTCTCCCGAAGAAGAACGTCACGCTCATGGACATGGCGACAATCGCGGCGAAGTACCTGAAGAAGACCGGCGTGCTGAAGAACCTCGATGAGTCCGAGGAGATCAACGCCTGCTCGGTGAAGATCAAGGTCGACATCGACGGCAAGCTTGAGGACTGGCTCTTCATGTTCAAGAACGAGACGCACAACCACCCGACCGAGATCGAGCCTTTCGGCGGCGCGGCTACCTGCCTTGGCGGTGCTATACGTGACCCGCTATCCGGACGGTCCTACGTCTATCAGGCGATGCGCGTCACCGGATGCGCCGACCCGCGCGTTCCGGTTTCCGAGACGCTTCCGGGCAAGCTCCCGCAGTCGAAGATAACTCACGGCGCGTCGAGCGGCTATTCGTCCTACGGCAACCAGATCGGCCTCGCTACCGGCGCCGTCTATGAACTCTATCATCCGGATTATGTCGCGAAGCACCTCGAGATCGGCGCCGTCGTCGGCGCGGCTCCCGCGAAGAACGTCGTGCGCGAGCGCCCGATTCCCGGCGACGAGATAATCCTGCTCGGCGGACGCACCGGACGCGACGGCTGCGGCGGAGCTACCGGTTCCTCGAAGGCGCACACCGCGTCCTCTCTCACGACCTGCGGCGCGGAGGTCCAGAAGGGCAACCCGCCGGAGGAGAGAAAGCTCCAGAGACTGTTCAGGGACGAGAAGGTCACGAGACTCATCAAGCGCTGCAACGATTTCGGCGCGGGCGGCGTGTCGGTCGCTATCGGCGAGCTCGCGGACGGGCTTGATATCGACCTCTCGG
>ERZ808240.4099-NODE-4099-length-13279-cov-9.056942_pt1 | contig 13279 bp, 12 predicted proteins | sample MGYA00521084_ERZ808240 | MGnify/ENA primary metagenome ERZ808240 (study PRJEB31516, sample SAMN03275571) | gut metagenome | biome: mammalia-associated habitat; material: feces | host: Papio cynocephalus | place: Kenya | collected 2012-08-06 ... | reverse complement strand
GCTCCAACCCATGTCATCTGCATCACAACCGCTTCCCGCATGACTGCTTTATTCACATACTCGTTCGCAGCTTCCGGTCCCAGATGTTCCACACGGCCAACCATGTGATTGGTCCTGGTCAGGAATCGTGAATGATCATGGTTGGAAAGCTCGTTCATTGCCACCTGCAATGACGGAGTCAGCATATTCGACATATGGTGTGACATCGAACCGATAAAGTTATCAACATTACCGAGAAGTTCTTCTCTCGCCTCATCACTATGTTTCTCCATTCCTGTCAGGAACCATGTGATTGGTTCCATGAATGCATCATAGTTCATAACGGTATCCCACTCATCGCCCTTAAGCCAGTCACTTGGATCTCCATAGTGTTCGGCAAGGATCAATGCATTCGGATTGGCATCTTTCACTGCTATACGGAATTTCTTCCAGAAGCTGTGATTGTATTCATTACTGCGGCCAAGATCTGCCGCTACATCCAGACGCCAGCCGTCAACATTATACGGTGGCGATACCCATTTACGGCCAATATATAAAATATAATTTTCCAGTTTTATGGAATCTTCATAATTCAATTTCGGCAGAGTATCATGCCCCCACCAGCCATCATAATTACCATTATACGGCCAGTCCTCCGGAGCATCTTTGAAAAAGCGGAAATAACTTCTGTAAGGGCTGTCCGCCGATACATATGCTCCCGGTTCATAATCCTCTTCACCTTCATATATTCTCTCCCGGTCCATCCATTTATTAAATGAACCGCAATGATTAAACACACCATCCAGAATGATCTTCATGCCTCTCCGATGTAATTCTTCCACCAGTTTGATAAACAATTCATTACTTGCTTCCAGATTCTTAAGACCTGTTGTGCGTTTTTTATACTTCGTTGCCTGACTGTTATCCGTCACTCCCTGCGGAAGCACCTCGCCTTCGTCATCCACGATTTTTCCATAATGTGGATCAATATAATCATAATCCTGGATATCGTATTTATGATTGGACGGTGACACAAATAACGGATTAAAATACAGAACTTCTACTCCAAGATCCTGCAGATAGTCAAGCTTGTCAATAACTCCCTGCAGATCTCCTCCGTAAAACTCTCTTACACCCATGTTCGCCGGATATTTGTCCCAGTTCGTTACTCTCTGAGAATAATCCCCGATGTAATAATACTCATTTGTCTCTACATCATTTGACTTATCTCCGTTATAAAAGCGGTCTGTAAATATCTGATACATAACCGCTCCCTTTGCCCAGCCCGGTGTGGAAAATCCGGGTACTACAACAAAGTTATAGTACTCCAGGATCTCTCTTGAGATTCCACATCGTCCATAATAATATTTTTCTGTTCCAGACTGTACCTCAAAACAATATCTGAATGGCTCTGCCCCCAGACGTGTTTCAAACGTATAATAATCAAACTCTCCCTGTGTGCGTTCTTTTTCCATTATATATGTGTCAGTCGATGTCACAAGCCCTACTCTGTCTACATCATCCTTTGCCGTTCTGAACCGGAATGTTACCAGTTCGTTCTCTTTCGGTTCGGGGGGATACACATATCCTTCTGTTCCATCACAAAATAAAGCCGCCTTGTTCATATAACTAACACCTCTCTTATTTCTTGCTCCCGGAAAGGAGCGTTTCTTCTAGTCTTCTGATACATCTTCCGGGAACAGCGCTTCAAACTCTTCTCTGGAAATCTTCTCTTTCTCCAGCAAAAGATCCGCGCATGCATGCAGAACATCATCATATTTTCTAATGATATGTCTTGCTCTGTCATAACATTCATCAATAATTCTTTTTACTTCCTGATCGATCACAGTCGCTACGCCTTCGCCATAGCCTCTTGCTGTGTGTGCCAGGTCTCTTCCGATAAACACCTCATTATTGTCATCATCATAATTGATCAGACCAACTGCCTCTGACATACCAAACTTTGTAACCATGGATTTCGCCAGTCCGGTTGCCTGTTTGATATCCTGGGATGCACCGGTTGTAATATCATCAAATACTTCCTCTTCGGCTACACGTCCGCCAAGTGATACCGTAATATCCTGAAGCATCTTTCCTTTTGTATTAAACATCTCATCTTTTTCCGGAAGCGGCATGGTATATCCACCCGCACTTCCTGTCGGAATGATAGAAACACTGTATACAGGTCCCACATCCGGAAGCACATGGAACAGAATTGCATGCCCTGCCTCATGGAACGCAGTAATTCTCTTCTCTTTTTCGGAAATGACACGGCTCTTCTTCTCCGCACCGATTCCGACTTTAACAAATGCTTTCTTGATATCATCCTGTTTTAAGAATACTCTGTTATCTTTCGCCGCAAGGATTGCCGCCTCATTCAGAAGGTTCTCCAGATCTGCTCCGGTAAATCCGGCTGTTGTCTGTGCGATCTGCTGCAGATCGATTTCTTCACTTAATGGCTTTCCTTTGGCATGAACTTTGAGAATCTCTTCACGGCCCTTGATATCCGGTCTGCCGACCATGACTTTACGATCGAATCGTCCCGGACGTAAGATTGCCGGGTCAAGGATATCTACACGGTTTGTTGCCGCCATAACGATAATTCCTTCATTTACACCGAATCCATCCATCTCAACCAGTAACTGGTTCAACGTCTGTTCACGCTCGTCATGTCCGCCACCCATTCCGGTTCCACGACGTCTTGCAACCGCATCGATCTCATCGATAAAGATGATACACGGCGCATTCTTCTTCGCCTCTTCGAACAAGTCTCTGACACGGGAAGCGCCGACACCGACAAACATTTCCACAAAGTCCGAACCAGAGATGGTAAAGAACGGAACACCTGCCTCTCCGGCTACCGCCTTCGCAAGCAATGTCTTACCAGTTCCCGGAGGGCCTACTAACAGAACACCTTTCGGGATTCTTGCTCCGACCTGGATATATTTCTTCGGAGACTTTAGAAAATCAACAATTTCTTCCAGTTCTTCTTTTTCTTCTTCCAGACCTGCTACCTGCGCAAATGTAACTTTCTTGTCACGGTCTGTACTAAGTCTTGCACGACTCTTTCCAAAGTTCATTGCTTTGGCATTCGCGCCTCCGCCCTGACGGTTCATAAGACCAAAGATCAGGAACACACCAACAAGTGTAAGGATAACCGGGAGAAATGTCGTTGCTGCCCAGCTGTCCTGCGGAATATCCGGCATAGTATAATCTATATTCTGATCCTTCAGATAATCCTGGATCTCGTTAACATCAGAAACATACAGATATCTTACGTTGTCAGAGCTGTCGTCTCCTTTCAGCTCAATCTCAACACGACCGGTCGGAACACTCTTATTCTGATTCACTTCTACAGATTCAATCTTGTCTTTCTGGACAAGCTGTTGGAATTCCTTCCAGGAAATCTCTTTCTCTCGTTGATCAAACTGATTGGTGAACCACAGTGCAGCAAATAAAAATACTACAAACACCAGAAATACGGCACCGTTCAGTCCTCTCGCTTTCTTATTATTCAATTTTCAGGCTCCTTTCTTATGCCGCGCCTATTCTACGCCCTCTACCACTCCGATGAATGGGAGATTTCTATATCTCTGTGCGTAATCCAGTCCATATCCCACAACGAACTCATCCGGGATATTAAATCCGACATAATCTACTTTTACATCTTTTACTCTTCTTTCCGGCTTATCCAGAAGTGTACAAAGTCTCATACTCTTTGGATTTCTCTTAGATAAAATGTCCATCAGATAATATAATGTTCTTCCCGAGTCAATAATATCCTCCACGATCAGCACATCTTTTCCTTCCAATGTCTCATCTAAGTCTTTTGCAATCTTAACTACACCACTGGATTTTGTTCCATCTCCATAACTGCTGACACTCATAAAGTCCATAGATACCGGAACTGTGATTCTCTTTGCCAGCTCACACATAAAGAATACGCCGCCTTTTAACACACAGATCAGATGAACCTGCTTGCCAGCATAATCTTTACTGATCTGTTCGCCAAGTTCTTTGATTCTCTTTGCAACATCCTCTTCAGGAACTAATACTTTCACTTTCTCTGCCATCTTCTTCTCCTCCGTTAAATTCTATTTCCAGAATCTTTCTGGTTTTATCTGTAACCTGATATGCCTGGTTCTGCCTGTATCCGATGATCCACAGGATGTGGCTGCCGTCTGCTGCCAGCCAGATCTTTTCCCGGACTTCCCGCGGAACCTTATTATTTGTAAAATACTTCTTCAGGCTCTGCGTTCCGCCATTTTTATCAATCGTAATATAGTCGCCAGGCTGCTTATGTCTTATTTTTACAGTGCTCTTAATTATATCATAGTCGAACCATTTCGTGTAGGTTTTTTTAGGAAATGCCCCTGTTTCCGCCGTTCGTTCAAATACCCGCATCCGCACATCCTGTCCGGGATTTTCCTCATTTTCCCCGGATTCTGTGTCCAGTCCATCAACTTTATAGAGCAGGATTCCGTCATAACACTTTTCTGCCCACATTTCATATGGCAGCATGATCTTCCTTCCGGTCTGATGTCCATACAGATCTTCTACCAGCTTTACATGTACCTGCTCAATATCCTTTCTGTGCCCTGCAGTTTCACAGAGTAACTGATGGATCAGAAATGATCTGATAATTTCATTTACGTCCGTGAAAACATCATCTCTGACCAGATATTTTACCGTATTATTTTTTTCTTTCTTATGTTCCACATAAAGTTCCCGGTATTTCTGCACTTCTATTTCTACAAACTGCCAGACTGCCCGCATCTGTTCCATCGTTTCGGACATATGTGTGACCGTCTGTGAATTAATTTCTCTTTCCAGATATGGAATCACATGATTCCTGAGACGGTTCCTTGTATAATGATCCTCCAGATTCGTTTCATCTGTACAGTACCTGATATCATTCTGTTTTAGAAATGTTTCAATTTCCCGTCTTTGCATACAAAGAAGCGGACGGATATACTTTCCTTCTACCGGACTGATTCCTCCAAGGCCCCGAAGGCCGCAGCCACGGCTCAGATTCCACAAAAGTGTCTCTGCATTGTCATTCTGGTGATGTGCAAGTGCAATTCTGGTCCCATTTTTCTCTCTGCAGACCTGCTCAAATATACACCGCCGCACATTCCGTCCTGCCTCTTCCAGCGTCAGTTTCTGCTCTTTTGCATACTGATTCACATCTTCATGAAACACATATAATTCTACACCCATATCTTCACATAACTTCTTCACATAACGTTCATCTGCATCTGCACTTTTTCCACGCAGTCCGTGATGGACATGCACCGCCGTCAATTGAAACTGCATATCTTTCTGAAGCTTTCTAAGCATGAAAAGAAGGCATACAGAGTCTGCCCCTCCCGATACGCCTATGATTACATGATCTTTCTCCTGTAACATATGATATTGCTCTACATATGCTCTTACCCGTTGATACATTCCGGTCTTCCTTTTATCTGTTAATATCTGTCTGTTGACATCATAAATATATATAATTTCCCCATGAAAGTCAACTTACTCCCCACATTCCGATCACAAGCACCGTCATGTCATCCATTGGCATTTCTCCGGAATATTTCAACACCCGGCTTAAGATACTTCTGGCAAATTCTGTCGGATTTACAATATCTGTATCACGAATAAATTCCATTATCTTTTCTTCCTGTACACCTGCCGGCAGCGCATCCATCACCCCGTCCGTCACCATGATCACATATTCTCCGGATTCCATTTTCCTCACTTCCCGGTCAATCTCTATATTCTGAACAACACCAATCGGAAGTGTTGTAGACTCAATCTTTTCTACCTCATTCTTCTTTTTTATAAATGTTGCAGATGCCCCCGCCTTCACGAACTCGCAGCTTCCCTGATACAGGTCAAACAGACAGACGTCTAAGGTACAGAATTTTACCTCTTCTCTTCCAATCACCAGCGCCGTATTCATCATCTGTACTGCGGTTTCCACCGGGAATCCTGCCTCCAGTAATTCCTCTAACATTTCCACGACCATTGTGCTGTCACGGAATGCCTCTTCACCGGAACCCATTCCATCAGAAAGCGCAATTCCCTTTCTTCCTCCGGGAAGATTTTTCATCAGAAATGTATCACCTGATATCTGTTCCAGACCTTTTCCTATCTTTGCAATTCCCTGTAACGTCTGGAATCTTGCGCCTTCTACACATGCAATGGTGCCATACTCTTCTCCGACCACCAGACGTTCCCCCTGCCTTGGAATCATCGTTCTTCCCACACATTTTCCCACCAAATACGCAACATCCTTTGCAGGAACTGCTCTTCCTTTCGTTGCTTTCAGTGTCAGATGGACCTCGTATTTTCCCTGTTGTGTCATATAAAATACCACTGATAACATCTTTATATTTTCTTTCTTCAGTGCCGCTTTGATCCGTTTTTCCAGGTGTTCATCCTGAAAGATCCCTGCATCCAGTTCTCTGGTTGTATACTGTATCATTCTGGCAAAACTTGTCAGCTGCCTTGCGTACCCTTCTCTTGCCTGTACCATTCTGCGGCTCCACATCAGAAACTGTTTGGCATTCTCAAATACTTCCAGGCTCTCTCGTAAGAATCTCGGTGCCAGCAGACACTGTCTTTTCAGCCTTCTTTTCAATTCCATATTCAGTTCTGCGCCATATTCTTCCGCTGCACACAGGATTTCATACATCATCTGATACGTCTTCGCACGCCTTTCACCCAGACATTCTTCCCTCTGCTCACAGCCGGCACAGACTTTTCCTGTTACCTTTTCAAACATTTCATCAATCTCTTCTTTAGATAATGTCCCTTTATAATCTTCCATATTCAAAAATGTTCTGGATAAATGCTGAAGTGACTCCGCAAATTTATCCATTTGTATCACATATGGATTCACAAATATTTCCTGTTCCTTCATCTGCGCCACTCTTTGCTCCCCCTTAACCCAAAAAAGAAAAAGCCTCAGGAATCTCTTCCTGAAGCTTATCATTCGTTCTAATTATTCTTACTTTGCTTTGAATATAATCTCATTATCATGTACCAGACCAAGCTTTTCTTTGGCTACATCTTCTACATATTTGTCTGTTCCGACATATTTATCCAATTCTTTAATCTCTTTTGCCCGGTCCTTTTCAGCTTGGATCTGCTCTTGTAATTCCGTTGCCTGTGCCTGATATTCCCTGTTCTTTGCTTTTAACGTCATACTGTTCGCAGTCACCATAACAGTCAACAAAAGAACAACAGCACTAATCGCCAGCACACTTCTCTTATGATTCTGAGAACGCTTGCGCTGCCGTCTTCTGCGGTTTCTCTGTCTTACATCATTCATATTAATTTACTCACCCTTGTTTTGGCATCTCTGCCAGTCCACTCACCTGTTAATTGTCTATATTTTATCTTCTTTTCTTGTCTTTTTCAAGTGTTTCGGTGAAAAACGCACTTTCCGGGCATACAATTTTTCGACATAATTTATCTAAAACCACAAGAAAAAGTGATATTGCAGCCACTCCAATCCCTATACCTAGTATGAAATACCATCGTATACTACCACTACTTGTGTAGTAAATCTGCACAAACAAAAAAAATGCTGTTCCAATCCAATAGATCAAGTCTTCCAGCTCTATCACCCAGTGTACATGATGTATCACACTACGCATACAGCTTATACAACGGTATATAAGGCGCACAATTGCTCCGGATAATATTGCTACCAGAAATATGAACAGTTCTTTCCCCAATCCCATCTCTCATTCTGCCCCATCAACGGAATAATTTTCCAAAAAGACTTTCTGCCTGTTTTGCTGTTGAATGAATATCTGAATATGTGATACTGTCAATATTTCCTGACAGATCAATCTCCCCTTTTTCCAGATTCACACGATTCACATGCATATCTGTTCCTTTTACCATCAGCATTCCCTGTTCCGTCTCCAGCAATATCTCGTTTAGATTAAAAGACAATACGTCCAGGACACCTGTAACCATTCCTGCCTTTCGGTTATTTAATACCAGTTTATGATTTTTCTGTACTGCTACCGGCTCCAAAACTATCACGACCTTTCTTAGTAATCATATGAAAGTACATTTGAAAATATGACTTTCCATACGGCTGTTTAAGAAAGGTCGTGATGATCTGCTGCCTTTTTGCAGATTATTTATCAATTTTATAAATATTTAAAAAGGTCCCCTGCTTCTTCTTTTTTCGTTGTGTCCCTGATATCAAGAACTTCAACTTTTACAGTTCTTGTTCCAAACTGGATCTCAATAATGTCTCCCGGCTTTACCTTCACCGATGCCTTGGCCGGCTTATCATTCACCAGTACACGTCCGGCATCGCATGCCTCGTTGGCTACGGTCCGGCGCTTGATCAGTCTGGATACTTTTAAAAATTTGTCTAATCTCATTCGTCTGTTCTCCCGATACTCTTTTTAATTTCTACAATATATCTTTATACTTTTGCTAAAAAACGGAGAGCGTCAAGCCACTCTCCGTCATAAAACATATTTATAAATATTACAAATTCAGACTACTCGTTGATAGCATCCTTTAACGCTTTACCAGCTTTGAATTTTGGTGCTTTACATGCAGCGATCTTCATAGTCTCGCCTGTCTGAGGGTTTCTTCCTTCTCTCTCAGCTCTCATGCTTACTTCAAATGTACCAAATCCAACAACCTGTACTTTATGCTCTTTCTTTAATTCATCTGTTACAACATCGATGAATGCCTTTAAAGCTTTCTCAGAATCTTTCTTAGATAATTCTGCCTGGTCAGCGATTGCTGCGATCAGTTCTGTTTTGTTCATGGATATATCCTCCTCTTAATTTACATTTAGAATTCACGATTTCAATTCTTTTTATACAAAGCCAACTTCCATACCCGTCATATGGCATGCCTTTATGTATTGTTATACCTGTTTTCATGCAGAATGTCAAGGTAAATCCCTTTGTTTTCCCCGTATTTCCAAGGTTTTTCGGCATTTTCAGATACAATTAAACTGTAAATCCAAACACTTCTTTTAAAAACATTTTTTTCTCTTCTTCCTGCTTTATCGCAGTATTTAGTTTTTCTATATTTTTTACCGATGTCCAAGCCTTATTCCTGTAATAATAAGTGTTAGCTATCTTCCAGAATTTTTCAGGATAGATCAGCCGGATTTTCAGATATTCTATCTCTTTTTGTGTAAGCGGCCGTATTGCAGAATATGCATTCAGCATTCCGTCTCCCAGCCGGAGCTTCCACCCACTTTTTTCCATCACTTTTCTAAGAAAATAATATAAATCTTCTATTTGTATATCCCTGCGGAATTTTTCGAAATTTGTCGTCATAATTCCTTCTTTTGTCATAATTATATTATGATAATTGTATTCCCCATGAATCATGCTGAATCTTTCCATCTCTTCACGATACAATTCTTCATAATCCGACTGTTCTATCTCCTTTAACGCTGCCTCTGCCCACTCATACATCTGATCAAATTGCTGCAGAAAGGCAAATTCAAATTCTCCTTTCGGCGTTGCCTTTCTTGTAAACTTACGGATTTTTTTTAATTCCCGGTTATGGCGATTGTACTTCTCATCTATCTTCATCCCTTCCCGGACTTCATATTCCATTTCATGATGCATAAAAATGTGTAACTTTGCCAGATTTCTAACAGCTTCATATATCTCTCTTGTTTTTTTTATATCACATTCTCTCCCTGCAGACCATTTTTTTAATATGTACCTGTTTCCGTTGTCCAATGTAGATATATATACTCCATCACAGTTTTTTATCATATAATCTATCTGATAATTCCCCTGATCATAAAGATATGTATATATTTCCAACAGCGCAGGGATTCTCTTCTCTGATATTGTAACTTCTTTCAAAAGGAACAGCCCTTTGTTCGTTTCACACAAAACAGCACCCCTGACTTTTCGGGTGCTGTTTACTTCTACATCATATTGTTCCAATAATTTTTGTTCAAATTCCTGCATTTATATTCCCCGCACCTTATACTTGATATTCTTTTTAAATGTATGTAGGAAATATATAAAATATTCGAATGGGGACACATCTATTTATCCGCACTCACGAACTTCAGCAAAACATCTTTTGTGTTCAACTCCGGTTTATCGATAACCATCTCTAATAATTCATTTAACTTCTCACCGATCTCTTTTCCCGGCTTCATTCCTGCCCGGATTAAATCTCTTCCCGTCACAGCCAGTTCTTTTAAAGAAACACACTGCCCCTTTTCTATAATATCTGCATATGTCTGTTCCACTTCATCCAGATTTTTTAATTTTTCTGCTCTTTGATACTCGCTTTGTGCCAGCACATCCGCTCTTCTTACTTCCATATAATACGGGAAAATGTCTTCGCCGATTTTATTCATGGCTCTTCTTACATTTTTTGGTTCTGCCGGCATACGGTAATCATGATTGAGCACCAGTCTTGTTACTTTGTGGAGCGTATCATTGTCGAACTTCAATCTTCGCAGCACCTCTTTTGCAATCCGCTCACTTCCCAATGCATGCATTTTAAAATGTGCTACGCCATCGTCATCCATTGTTTTATATTCCGGTTTCCCGGTATCATGCAGCAACATCGTCAGTCTGAGTATCTTATCATTCCGGACATTCATCATTGCATGAATGGTATGTTCTCCAACGGTGTACATATGATGCGGTGTTTCCTGAGTTGTCTCCATCATCCTGTCAAATTCCGGTAAAAACACCTTCGTAATTCCCAGTTCATATGCCGTTCTTATAAGTTCCGGCCGATCCGATGTCAACATCTTGACTAACTCAACCTGTATTCTCTCCGCACTGATATTTTCCAATGTCGGTGCGAGAAGTCTCATTCCTTCTTTCGTCTCCCCATCAATATCAAATCCTAGCTGTGCAGCAAATCTGACTCCTCTTAAAATGCGAAGTGCATCTTCCGAGAAGCGTTCCTTTGCATTTCCCACACATCGGATGATATGTCTTTCCAGATCCTGCATTCCACCAAAGATATCTACAATTCCATCCTTGTCATTATATGCCATAGCATTGATCGTAAAATCTCTTCTTAGAAGATCTTCTTTCAGATTTCTTGTAAATGTAACTTCTTTTGGATGTCTGTTGTCTTCATATTTTCCATCGATTCTGTACGTTGTAACTTCGTATCCCTCATGGTTCAATAGTACAGTAATCGTTCCATGTTCAATTCCGGTATCAAAAGTTTTGTCAAACAATGCCTTAGTTTCTTCCGGCATTGCTGATGTTGTAATATCCCAGTCTCCGGGTTCTCTTCCAAGAATCGAATCCCTGACACATCCTCCAACCGCATATGCCTCAAACCCATGTAGCTGTAAGGTATGAATAATAAACTGTACATCATCCGGTAATTTTATATTAAAATTATTCACAAATATTTCCTCCGTCTATCCACGTTATCCATATTCTATATCATACCATATTTTCGCCGGCGGCTGTTGATAAAAAATGGACGGTAGATTTCTAAAATCCACCATCCATTACTTACGAATGCATTATTCTTAGTATGATTTACCCCAGTAAGCCATATGTTTTGCAGGTTTTCCACACCAGATACATTTATCGGAAATGAATTCTTCATCTTCGATCAGACATCTTGTAGCAGCTCCGCCTGTCTTATATTTTACTTCACCTTCGCACTCCGGATCTCCGCACCAGCAGGCTTTTACGAATCCACGGTTAGCTTTGAACTTCTCTTCCATCTCATCCATTGTTGTAGCTGTATCGATATGACTGTTCAAGAACTCTTCTGCTCTGTTGTACATATCCTGCTGTTCCTGCTCTAAGATCTCACGAAGTTTTACTGCAATCTCATCCAGCGATACAACGATCTTCTCACGGTTGTCACGACGTACAACAACAACCTGGTTCTTCTCGATATCCTTTGGTCCGATCTCGATACGTGTTGGAATACCAAGAATCTCCTGTTCAGAGAATTTCCATCCTGTACTCTTATCAGAATCATCAATCTTAACTCTGTATCCTGCTTTCTTCAGTTCATCAAGCAATGCATAAGATCTGTCAAGAACGCCTTCTTTGTGCTGGGCGATTGGAATGATTCTACATTCAACAGGTGCTACGTGTGGCGGAAGTACCAGTCCGTCATCATCACCATGAACCATGATCAGGGCTCCGATACTTCTTGTTGACCATCCCCATGATGTCTCATAAGCACTGTGAAGTTCATTGTTCTTATCTACATATTTGATACCAAATGCATCCGGGAATGCACTTCCGAAGAAATGGCTTGTTGCAGACTGAAGAGCTTTACCATCATGCATCAGTGCCTCGATTGTATATGTGTCTTCCGCTCCGGCAAACTTCTCATGTTCTGCCTTTCTTCCTGCTACGAATGGAATAGCCATTGTCTCTCTATAGCAGTCTTTATAAACTTCCCACATCTGGATTGTTCTTTCTTCAGCTTCTTCATATGTTGCATGAAGTGTATGACCTTCCTGCCATAAGAATTCTCTTGAACGAAGGAATGGTCTTGTTGTCTTCTCCCAACGGAGAACAGAGTTCCACTGGTTCCATACTTTTGGAAGGTCTCTGTATGATTTTACTGTCTTTGACCAGAGATCACAGAACAGTGTCTCTGATGTAGGGCGTACACATAATCTTTCCTGCAGTCTTTCCATTCCACCATGAGTTACCCATGCAACTTCCGGAGCAAATCCTTCTACGTGATCTGCTTCTTTTTCAAGCAATGATTCCGGAACCAGCATTGGCAGGTATACATTTTCCACTCCTGTTTCTTTGAAACGTCTGTCCAGATCTGCCTGGATAAGTTCCCAAATTGCATAACCATTCGGTAAGTAGTTCATGCATCCTTTTACGCTTGAATAATCACAGAGATTTGCTTCACGTACAACGTCTGTGTACCACTGTGCGAAATCTTCGTCACGCGATGTAATGTTTTTGACTAATTTTTCCTTTGCCATGTTTCTCTTCTCCTTTTCAATTTTGTGAAATCCTTATTCCACGTTATTTTTTGCCGGGAGTTACTGAACCAGACAAAAAACGCCGGGCCTTTCGACTCCCCGTAAAAGGGACCGAAAAGCTCGGCGGTACCACCCTAGTTAACTGCGACCCTCTCGCAGCTCTCTTCATTGGCCATTAACGCTGGCTGACACGCTGCACTTTCATGCAGTGGCTCCGGGACCGGTTCCATGTGATGAACAGCAGATATCTCCCACCATATGATATCCTCTCTGTGGCTGGATTCCCATGTACTAATTCCTTTCATCGCCATAAAATGATATTTAAAATTATTGAATTGT
>ERZ808240.4098-NODE-4098-length-13290-cov-41.526181_pt1 | contig 13290 bp, 11 predicted proteins | sample MGYA00521084_ERZ808240 | MGnify/ENA primary metagenome ERZ808240 (study PRJEB31516, sample SAMN03275571) | gut metagenome | biome: mammalia-associated habitat; material: feces | host: Papio cynocephalus | place: Kenya | collected 2012-08-06 ... | reverse complement strand
AATTCGACCCGATGAAACCGCAGCCACCGGTCACGATGATGTTATGGGGAGTAAACAATTCTTCAGCCATGATTCTAACCTTACAACAACCACCCCTCCGATAACAGATAGTGTCTAAAAAGTCACGCGCTCCCCCGTCCCTAGGCATTGGGAAGAGCGTACCCCGTGATGAGGCACTCGTCCTGATCGACGACTGCATCCGCCGATACAACCATAAACGCATCAAACAGCCACTCGGTTGGCTGAGTCCGGTACAGTACCGTCAAAGCCAAGAAATGGCTGCATGACCATCTCCAAAGAAACGTCCGCAGTACCCTACCCTTCCACACGTCGACAACCTCATCGCCATGATCAAATTCCGATGCTCCGGCCTATCCATCCGACTATCAGTCCCCGTCCTCTGACCCACGAAAACAGCAGAAGCCTCTTTTTCTTGCGGCGACAACATTCTTCCCTGCTTACAGTAAGACAACATAATAGCAGATCAATCCGCTTGAATATAAATATTCAGATGTCAATTAATTACCAAGAGGGCATTCAGCCCGCTGTATCACAATTCCCGTAATGCCATATTTCCATATCGCTCCTATATATAAAATATATTACATTATAGTCAAGATAACGTGACGTTATTGATATATTCAGCGGACGCTTCTCTTTCTAACTAAATTTTTTATGCTTCAATAAACTAAACATAAAGGCATCCTTAACCAACAACAAATAAAATACATATACGAATAAACCTGTAAATAGACACAAAATGAGCATAGAAAGAGTTCCAATTCCAAAACTTACGATACGCAATATTTGTATCGTAACAAACATAATAGCACTTGGAATTAAATAATGAATAAACGATTTAAAAACATATTTACAGTTCAAACTATACCTTAAAAACCAAAACTGTAAAGCTGTAGCGACTAGTTCCGAACATACAGTAGCAATAGAAGCTCCTAACGCGCCAAAAGGCTTAATTAGTATAAGATTCAGAACAACATTGCATAGCATTGTGACAGTAACAGCAATAGTGTATTGTCGCTGCCTGTCTACAGCAATAAGATAAGTACCAAGAAACTGACCAAGACTTACTATAGTAAGCAGCATACATTGCACACACATAATCGATGTAACTGGCTGATATCCAGGCCCAAAGAACAATGGAACGAACAAATCCGCAATACACATGCAACCAGAAATCATCGGAACAGAAAGACAAAAAATATAATCTATAGTTTTTTTTGAATATATATCTATTTGTTTCCAATTAGATTCTTGATACAAAGAAGCGAAACGAGGCAACAAAATAGTAGTAATTGAAGCAACAATTGTTTGCAGTAACTGAATGATTCGTTCAGCTTGAGTGTAAAACCCGACTTCTGTTGCATTAAATAATGTTCCAAGCATTGTTTTATTTAATAAAGCATATACCTGTACAGCAACTACAGGCAGGAACAACTCAATAATAGGGCGAAATTGAGATGCTACCTCAATTTCATCAAGAGACACTTTTATAACTGATTTCTTAAAATGTAGCCACATAGACAAATTACCCAAAAGATTTGTGGCTACATAAATTAAAGTATATTTCCACACATCGCTTGGCTGGTGAATGAAAACGAAAATTAATATAGTTCCAATAATTTTAACGATACAATTTCTAATAACTATTGTTTTAAAATCTTCGATCCCTTGGAAAAACCAACTAATATCAACAATCCAAGAAAAAACTGTTAACAAATTTATCGCATACAGAAGTCGGTACTGCGGCATAAAAAAAACAAAAAACACAATATATACAACGCAAACGAAAACTGTACAAATAAGACGGAAAAGGAACACTTCCCAGAATAAAATACTTCGAGAATGTATATCGCTTTGTGCTTTTGCTATCGACTTTTGTCCAAAAGATGCCGTACCAGTGAGCGCAAAAATACTAAAATATAAAACTATACTATTTGTATAACTGAATTCGCCAATGCCGTTCGCCCCCAAAGATCTCGAGACATAAGGCGTAGTAATAATGGGTACAATTATAGCAAGTACTTGATATGCTAAATTATATATATAATTCTTTTTTAAAGTATTCATCAATTCACCAATTTATTAAAAATATTCGAACACAAATCGCTTAATTTATTAAAGCGCCTAGAAAGATGCTCTTTATACCATAAATTAATTTTATAAAAACAAATAGACCATTTGCGTATACGCCTAAACTCATATATACTTGTTGGCTTTTTTTTCATTGCAATAAAAGCATTTGGAACAACTTTAAAGCAGTCAGAACTAAGGGCAGGAGCAACAATTCGCATATTTCTCCATTGAAAGTGCATATACATAAACTCATCCGTATGCAGTGAGTTCCCTTTTATATATATACGGTATGCTCCTCCATGATCCCAAAAATATAATGCATCTTTTATTCCCTCACAAATATGTGTAGGCTCTTCTGTCCGAGGATCAAAACGATAAATTTCTCGATTGAATCGCAATGTTCTAACATTAAAATTAGCGGACCAATCTTCTTGTAAGACTCTTTTCCCAGCATCTAAGAATAACCTATTTATATTCTTCCGTCCATTCCATTCCTCATCAAACCAACATATATCAGGTGTAGTAAAAACTCTCTTATATAGTTCTGTTCCATTTAAACAATTCATAAAAATGCGGTTGTTATCATATTCATTGCGATAAACAACAAAATGCCCCATGCAAAATAGTTTGTCATATTTTTCAAGTAATTCTTCAGTGAGAAAATGTGATAAATCACCCATTATGGTATCAATATCACAATGTCCCCAAAACTTATAGTCCTTTAGCCACTTCTCAAAGATGAACCCATATGCTGGCTTAAAATCACAAAGCTTATATGCTTTTTCTAAAGCAACATGAAAGCCGAATTTTTTATCTGCGAGATCCTTCAACTCACTTAATGTCATCCGTACTACTTTGACATTATTGGGATAGTCATAAGCTGTACAATCATCAGTAAAAAGAATCCAATCAAAGCTCGGATTCCATGAACAACTTTTAAGGAAAATAGGAAAATTATCAGGCAAAGTGCCAAAATATGGAATAACGAAACAACATTTCTTCATCTTAGGAACCTACTTACCGAGTACATACTTTATATCTACTTTATCACACATAAGATTTGTAGAAAAAGCATAGAACGCAATAACAAAGAAAAAAAGCGAATCAAAAGGAATTTCAATACTGCCAGCAAAAAAATATGCATATATCAAAGCTATGAAACTACTGTTCCAAACAAATCTGCCTCGTTGCAAACATAGAATCAATAACAGAAGAAGTAACACAGCCCCCACAATTCCGTAGGATACAACCCAATCAAGCAAACCATTTTGAACATCAGGGGCATATTCATATTCATTTAATTTAAGATACTTCTGGCAAACATTATAATTATTCTCTTGCCCAAAACCAAATAAAGGGTTTTGCTCAAGTAACTTACCTAATGATTTGTAAATCATCGTTCGCGAAGTCAGATCAAGAGATTTATGTAGCACATTAACAATAAGATTTTGCACAAAAGGCAAATTCAAAATCATGCTATAGCAAAAGGGGAACACGCTACAAATAAGCATACAACATATTGCGACAACAGGTCTGCATAATTGTGCTTTTACACCATGAGGCAGCACAAGAACTACCATCATCACAACAAAACATGTAGCGCCTGTTCCACTCCCCATATAGATGCACATGCATACAGATAGAAACCAAATTAAAAGACAGAAGAACTTATTTTTTTTGCACACTTCAATCGATAATGCAAAAACAAACATATGCAAATATGCTATAGCAAATTTACTATATAAAATAAACTGGCCATTACCATAAAATTTTTCAGGAAAGACCAAAGACAAAACATCGTTAATAAGACATAAGAAAATTAAACTAAGAAAAACAGTTTTCGCAAATATAGGACGATCACCAAACCTAGCTATATATGCCGCGACAAAAAAAGTATCAACCAAGATTAATATGTTAATCACACCTACATGCAACATTCCATATTCTTGATTAGCGAATGATGAATGCAACGCACTCAGGCTAAACAAAAAGACAATAATCGCAATACATAGATTAATATTAATATTAAGTTTTATACCTCTTGAAGCAAAAAGAGAAAGACCGATTAAAAGAAATAAAACTCCTATCAATACCGAATCACACCATCGAACATAGAAAAATTCTTGAATGTTCATGATACGTTGGATAATTGCACAAGGAATTATTAAAATCCCCATGCATACTGAAACCAATTTTGGAGAAAGATGCATAGCTTTTATAACCTGTCAGAAAAGATTCGCTGCCGTTTTTAAAACTTTATACGGAGCAGGTGAATCAAAAACACGCTCAGAAAGAAGCATGATCCTACGCTTCATTGAACGCTCTATCGGCAAAAAAGTGTCTATAGAACGTCTGAAGAGCACATCGTCATGCATAATTCTATAAATCTTCTTAAAAGAAGCATATTTTTGGTGTATACTTTTAGCCATCAATGCCTCTGCAAGCATATAATACAGCATCAAAGGCTGTACGTTCATTTCATTATGTTCCGACATCATTTCAGAATACCGTGAGTAGACCAATTTTGCACGACTAAGATAGTCTACGATGGATGTATCGTTCATCATAGAATGTTGATTGCTAATATTATAAAAATATGAGTTAACTTTTTGAACTGCTTTTCCTTTTTTAGCATGCAATAACATCAGATATGTAAAGATACTATCCTCTCCCAGTGTTATTGCCTTATATTCGTTGAAATCAGAAGCTACTGCTTTGACGCATTCTGCTTTATACAGTTTGTTCCATCTTGAATGATGAATACATCTTGATGGAATAGAGGAATCATTGCCTAATAGATAATGCGTTCGCAACCAAGGAATTTCATCGCGATAGAAAACGTGATTTCGTTCTAATGGTTGGGGGATAATTTTACCACAATCTTCAAAATTTATTCCTGCAGCAATAAAATCGTAATCATCGTCTAATTCATCAATGAAAAATTTCAGAAAATCTATACCAATATAATCATCAGGATCAACAAATGCAATATACTGTCCAGTTGCAGCTTGAATTCCAGACACAACTGCACCTACTAATCCCTTATTTTCTTGATTGACTATGACTACACGATTATCTTTCTTGGCATAATCCTCAAGAATTGATTTACTCTTATCTGTTGAGCCGTCGTTAACAGCGACTAATTGAAGAGCGGAATATTCTTGTGCTAATATCGCAGGAATAGATTTATCTAAAAAAGACTCTTGATTAAAAACAGGAACAACAATGGATACAGTAGCATCATTTTGTTGATTTTCGCTATTCATTTCATCCTCCGAAGAGCCTTGTATGTAGCTTCAAGATATGCATAGCCAAAATAATCATCAGGCTCAAGATATGCTCCCTCGCCCCATTCATTCCACGCATTAATGAATATAAGAGAGCCATCTAATTCAGTACGTTTTCTTGTTATATCAATGATATCACACAGCCACTGATAATAAAGATCAGGCGTACTCCCATGAAAGATAGTGCCACGAAAATTTCTTCTTGCAGTATTATCCCACATAGGCATAACCGCTGGATAAACTTTTTTCTCAGCATTTGCAGGTAGATAATACTTCTTATTTTCCACCATGTCTTTATAATCATATATATTTCCGGAGAAATCCTTACGGATTGTTCTAACTTTTTTTGTTATATCGTTACAATTATGTTGTATTTGCTTGGGCTGAAACTCTGTCTCTGCATCGAAGCCTACAGTACACCAATCTAAGTCGGTGTTTCGTTCTTGAACTGCAATAAAATACGGAGTCAGCCCAAGACACTTATGAACTCGTTCTTTCCAATAGCTAAGAATAAATTCAGGATTTGGAATTAATGATGGCCTATATATCGATATTACAGGTCTGTTATCAATACGATAATATCGACTATCCATCAAATCAGGAATTACAGAATCAATAAATGCTTTGTAATTTTTTTGTGTTGAAGAAATGCGCATCAATACGTCATCATTCGTTCCAGAAAAACGTTTTGTCCAGTTTTCGTTTGCCCAACAATAGAAAAATGGCATATCCATACTCGAATCATTTAAAAAAATATTTAAAGGATATTCAAGTAGTCTCTCACCATTATCAAACCAATAATAATAATAGCAGAACGCTCCGATTCCGTAGTTTTTTGCAATCTGTATCTGTCTATGCATTACATCTGCAATACGCAAATCATAATATCCAAGCTCACCAGGTTTACGAGGCTGATAATGCCCCACAAACTGTGGTACAGCTTGATTCACATTATTCCACTCTGTCGTCCCCTTGCCCCACCATTCATTATTCTTAGCATTCGGATGAAATTGCGTGAGATAATAAGCCACGAGACAGACGTCACTATCAAGAGATTCATGAGTGCAAAAATTACAATAATAACTTGACTTTTTTTTATAACTTTCAAGAATGAATTGGACATAATCCTGCATTAAAGAAGTATCTGTCGTAAGAGAAATACAACCATTTTCATCATACTCTTTTTCTTTATTCAGAATATGTTCATATCTTTTTTGACTTATCTGTTGTTTAACATCATTTGGGAGGGGAAGTTCCCAGAACATCTTCTTCATCCATTCTTTCATTATCATTTCTCCATCTTTATTCGAGAGATATGCTCTCATTAAATTTAAAATCGCCCATATATAGTTTCATAATCTCATCAGCATGATTTTTCACGGTTTTGATTTCACAATCTTCTTTTATTTTCATGCTCAACTTTCTAATGACTACTGGATTATTAATGACCATGTACATTTGCCTTGCCATTTCTTTTGCACCTGTGCCAGAAACTAAGCCAGTCACCCAGTTCTCAATCAGATCTTTAGCTCCGACATTTTCTGTAAGCAACACTGGTATGCCAAAACTCATTGCCTCGAGCACAGTAAAGCCAAAAGTCTCATACCATTGGCTTGGAACGACAGACATATCAATCGATTTCATTATCTGAGGTAGATCTTCATATTGATAAGCGTCATGCTTACGTAGAAATGGTCTGTCCACATCCAGATTCATAAAAACATGTAGCTCAAATGAACAAGGCTTTTCCTTCCACAGTAAGTCACAGGCCTTCAAAAGTTCCCAAAAGCCCTTGTGCCGATCAGCCGGTCCAAAATAAGCAAAACGAACCGGGCTGTGAGCCTTGTGCAATTGCTTATGATTCAATACAGCACTATTAGTGATCGATACAACATATCCATGTGAAACATCACAGTATCGAGAATATACCTCTTTCGTTGTATTACTATTAAAGTGTAATACGTCAAAGGATTCAAGCATATCAACATAGTACTGACGCAGCCGCCGATAGCCAGCAGCTTTTGTATCGTCCTTGGATGTATATTGTTGTTCAGGAATGGACGTCAAATCTTCATTCAATGCAGCATTGTGTTTTCTACGCAATGTCTTAATAAAAGAAGCATCTTTTACAACACGATATGCCTTCGATTGAAGAACTCGAATCTTGTTCAACGATAATGCATTTTGATTGCAAGCTACACAATCAAAACAATTATGATCATCAATGCATGGTTTACCATTACGTTCAAGTCCCCATTTCGGACAAATTCCGAAATAATCGTGAGATGTAAAAACTGTACGAATTCCCTGCAAGCGGCATACTTCAAGAAGCTCTTTGGGAAATCCCATCAGCGTATGTACATGAAGAACGTCGATTTCGTTCTCAACAAGAAAACACTTTAACGGATCAATATCCTTTGGATGCGTATAAGCGTCGATATCGCGTATACCATCAAGCAAAGGAACAGGTAATGAATTCCGCAGTTCAAAACTTCCAACAGAATAATCCTTAGAAAGTTTCTGTGACCTGTGAGATTTAATCAGGATGGATGAATCAGCTCTCTTAAAAGCACCAGGCCACAAAAGCGCTACTTCGTGCCCTTGCTTAGTTTGTTCAGCCATCAAATCCATACAATATTTAGTCATTCCCCCTCGACGGAACGGAGGAAAACCTAAAGAATAATGCAATATCTTCATTATTCAATTCTTTCCAAAACTTCACTATAAATTCTGCTCATTGCCTTATGAGAACATGCTATATCGAATGCTTGAACAGATTCGGAACATCTTTCAGACATTGATTTCCGAACTTCAGAATCAGTTATTTTTTCTAAAGCCTCTGCGAATGAACCTGGATTTGTAGGATCAGCCAAGTATCCATTTATACCATCAGATATATAATCAGGAATACCATGCACATCAGCACCAATGACAGGCAAACCAGCAGCAAGCATTTCAATACCCGCAAGTCCTAGTCCTTCACGAAGCGAAGGCAATACACCGACATCTGCACACTTGCATATTTGTGGAATATCTTTGCGCAAGCCCAAGAAGCGTACATCAATTCCTAGGTTCCGCGCCTTTTCTTCAATCTCTTTTTTTGTTTCGAATCCTGTGATTGCATTTCCACAAATTATAAATACAGCACGAGGTATGCGACACAATGCAAGAGCTTCCACAATAATTTTTTGATTTTTCCGGTGCGAAATCTCTCCAACAGCCAATATCACAAAATCTTCAGAATCAAGTCCCAAAGTCTTCCGATATACGTCACGATCTACCTGCACTTTCCGAAAGCGCTCAAGATTCACGCCAACTCCGGGAATATACTTCACGTTATTACAATGCATTTTTTTTGCATTATCAAAATCTTCATGATTTATAGTAATCATGACATCTGTAAAACGCGACATCCAATCTTCTATGTTCCGAAATACCAACCACGTTTTACGACTGGATTTTTTGTGGAAATAGAAGCCGTGTGTAGTGTAGATTATTGAAACCTTTTTCCGACGTCGTTGCTTTTCAAAAACAAGACGGCATACTGCTCCAGCGATTGGTGTATGGCAATGAACAAGACAGAAATCATACTCAGATGAAATTTTTTTTAATTCAAAAAAAGATTGTATGGTATTTTTGGATAACGGCTTAGATGAAGAGAAATCAATCTGATGGAAAATAACATCCTTTCTCTTCAAAAAATCAACCACATCACCAGCCCCTGGATGATTGGCATTAGCTGCGCAATGCACAACATATCCCATAGATTGCAAAGTAGCAATATCATTCATGAGAAAGCTCCGGACAAAACCTGCAAGCGCCGTGACAATTAACACATCGCGACTCATATTAAAGAGCCTTCCTACTAAATACTTGCGCGTATTCGTTAGCAATATGTTGCCAAGAATATGCTTCCGCAATACGCTGAGAAGACTTCTCTCCCAGTTTGGAAATCTCATCAGCGCTCATATGATCCGCTTGGTCAATGAGTGCTGCAAGATTACCGGACTGCTTAGTCCAATACAACGCAGAATCCTCAGCGACCTCTCGGTTAAAACCAACATCAAGCAGCAGGTTCAAATCAGTGGAACCAAGAGCTTCCAACAAACTCGGGTTGGTGCCGCCGACCTCATGACCATGGAAATATCCATACGCATTCTCACGAATCTTCATGAGGAGTTCCTTGTCATACATAGTCCCGACAAATTTGATACGAGGATCCTGATCGAAGTGAGTCTTTTCCTTAAGTTCTTCAAGGAATTTGTCGCTCACGTTGGTAATGAGTGCGAAATCACGCTTGGAATGACTCTTCATGAATTCACGAATCATGGTTTCGTAGTTGTTTTCCGGTACAAAACGGCCGACAACCAGATAATACGATTTCGGAGAAAGGCCCTTTTCCTTATACCAAGCAGTCAGCTTCGGATCATCATCAGCCAACTCGCTCTTCCGAGTCTCAGCACCATAAGCAATAAACGTGGTCTTCGGATCATACTTCCCATACTCATCGTGAATATACTTCTCTATGTTCTTGCTGTCACAAACAAGCAGGTCACAATGCTTGGTCATCAGTTGCTCGGAAACCTTCCAATACTTACGCACCGGAGCGCTCCACTTAGCGCGCATCCATTCATGACCATCAGGATTGATATACAGTTTTCCGCCAAGCTTATGAATCACTCGCTGGAAATGAGCGGCAAACGGTCCGATACGGCAGGCAAGGATATACACAATTGGATGCTGAATATCATGCTGCTTGATATATTTCACGCATCGGTTCAGTGCAGCGACATCATAGTAGATCGCTTGGGCGGGACCAATGTTGGGCACCTTCACATTAAAGCAATCAGCATTATGGTATTCAAAGGTTTTGGTGTCCTTGCCCTTGCACGCCACATGATATTTCAGACTTGGATTGTTCTGATGGTATTCAGTGAGCTTATCCACAAATGTTTCATAGCCACCATAATTACCTGGGATACCCTTTGATCCCACGATAAAAACATGTTGCACAGATGAGCTGTTCAGCATCATTCTCCCTAATACCAATCCCTTGTTTCCAACGCTTTTATATTTAGTATGCACCCTTGTGGGTGACGACGGCACCGATGGTACGGAACAACAGCACGACGTCTCCCAACAAGGACCAGCTTTGCACATAGCTCACATCCAAGGATTCAGACTCCTCCTTGCTCAGGTTGGATCTGCCGGAGACCTGCCAGGGGCCGGTAATGCCAGGTTTGACCAGCATTCGGGTAGCGTACGTCTGATTGTACTGGGCCACTTCCTCAGGCAGCGGCGGACGGGGGCCGACCACACTCATATCGCCCTTCAATACATTCAGGAACTGCGGGAGCTCGTCAATGGAGAACTTGCGGATGAACCTGCCCACCTTGGTGACTCGCGGATCATCCTTCATCTTAAAAATGAAGCGGCCATCCTGCCCGGTTTCCTTGGCCAGTTCCGCCTTCAACTTGTCGGCGTTCACCACCATGGAACGGAACTTGATCATCTTGAACGTCTTGCCGCGGAGGCCCACACGGGTCTGCGTGTAGAACACCGGACCGCCATCGGTAAGCTTGATGGCGATCGCCACGGGCACGGTGACGATCGCGGTAACGATCACGGCGAACAGCGAAACCGCCACATCGAACACACGCTTCTTCATCATGGTCCACGGCGAATACTGCGGGAGGCAGATGGTCATCACCGTGGCCCCCTGAATCACACGCACGTTCGTCTCATGGCCGCTCACATCCACCGCAGAGGTGATCAATGCGATTTCGAGGTTCATGGCCTCCATATCCAGCACAAAGGTGTTGAAATTGTCGGAGAACCGCTGCATCACGTCCGTCACCATCACGGTCTGCACGCCCATGGATACGACCCGCTCGGCAAAATCCTTGCAATATGGCAACGTCGGAACGTCTCTGCCGCAAATCTCACCAACCCGCTGTCGAAACTCCGCGGAAACTTCGATGGCCTCCGCATGGCCGTCTTGTACGTTCAATCCGATGGGGCACACGGCGATGACATGGTAGTTCAACTGGCTCTTCCGGCTCAGGAACTGCAAAGCATGCTCAATGCCCTCAACAGAGCCGACCACAACGGTGCCATATGAATACGAGCCCCGTTCACGGCCGAACAAAATGAGCTGACGGACGGCAAATCGCTCGATCATGGTGATCAGCAACGCGCAAAGGAACAACAGACCAGTGGTCAGCAACGGCACATACACGTTGAGAATGAAATCGAGCGCACAAACCATCAGGCCAGAGAACAGCGCGCCTTTGAGTAACAACAGATTGAGGCGATAGCCGTCGCCCATCACATGCCGGTGATACACGCCCACGCTATGCAGGCAGAAGACCCACACCAACGAGCAGAACAGCACGTATATCCATAAATTCAGGGAAAAATGAAAGCGCGAAGAGTACAGATTCTCCGTCTCCCCCTCCGCGACATACAAAATCGTCGAAGCGATAATAAAAGAAGCCAAGTCACACAATGCGAGTGAAACATTAAGCACGAAACGCCAATGGCCGATACTGGACACCTGCTTATAAGAGACTTCGCTCAAATCCGCATCAGCGTCACCGAGCTGGCTCATATTACCCCCCCCCGTCTACCTCTCTTAATCACACAAACTGTTCACACCCTACCATTGCCCCCATACATACCATGCAGAATCATCATTCCATGTATTTTCGGCGATGGCCCGCCCCTCGCGCAGCATCCCCCTCAGCCATCGCGCATCTCCAACGTACCGAGCAACGCCAGATGATCCGACCCATCGATGCGCGTGGTTTCCAAATCACCCACATGAACATCCTGGTCATGCACGATGTGATCAATCTCGGCGATGGGGAAAACGGCTGGGTACGTCATGTGGGAGCCCTCGCCGGACCGCTCGCCGGAATCCACAAAACGGCTACCCAGCAAATAGGGAAACTCGCATGGTCCCACGTGGAGTTGAAATCGCCCATCAACACATACGATTCCCCGTTGTCGTGCCAGGTCTGCTGCACGATGTTGGAATAAGGCAGGTACGAGGCGATGCCGGCGGTCTTCAATCTGTTGATGAGGTCCCACGTCACCTCCTGCATGGCCAGCACTTCCACATGCTCGGCTTTGACGGTCTCGACGATCTGAACGGCATCGGCCTCGCCTTCTTTGGTGTTGAAGGTCATAACGCGTGCATATTGGTCGGAAGCGTTCGGCAACGAACCAGCAGACGTCGCCACCGCGCTCCTAGCGGTCTCACTGATCTCATGACGAGGCACAAGAAAGCCCCAATGCCAAAACAGCTGCAACACCACGCATACGATGCTTACCGCCGTAAGAACGATGCGCTTCCCCAATGCCGCGATGACCGCGATCAATGCGGAGCATACGCCCAACCAAGGCACGAGCGAGACGATTATCGGAATGTAGCGCTTTCCGTCAAGGCTATTCGGCAGCATGCGCAGCAGCATGGTCAGCAACACCACGCCGGTAATGAGCCACAACAGGAAATACAGCAGCCGGAACGGCATCATGCGAGATCCCGCAAGCCGCCGTTCCGAACCCGGTTTTGGAATCGTGCCCTCAGGGCATGCGGCATCAAACTGCGCGCCAAGATCCTCGATGCCGATATCCCACCTCATGCCAACCCCCCATGACGATTCCCGCCAACCATATACAGCCAAGCTGAATGCGGCGACCACGAACGAGACAGGTTCACATTGCCTTTACGGTTCAACACCGGATCGCGCCATAATACAGGTTTCTCATGGAACGGATCATCTGGCATACGACACATATAAGGCACTTAGATAGGAATTAATAACAAATTCACTATATGGACATTATGAGTCCAAGAAACGGACTTGATACCTCGCTCCGATATGGTGTCCGCATACAAAGCATC
>ERZ808240.4097-NODE-4097-length-13292-cov-14.111430_pt1 | contig 13292 bp, 15 predicted proteins | sample MGYA00521084_ERZ808240 | MGnify/ENA primary metagenome ERZ808240 (study PRJEB31516, sample SAMN03275571) | gut metagenome | biome: mammalia-associated habitat; material: feces | host: Papio cynocephalus | place: Kenya | collected 2012-08-06 ... | reverse complement strand
ATCTCAAATCAAATTCACAAATAATTAACGGAACAGGAACACAATCTGATCCATACATTCTTGAATAGGACGTCAGTTCCCATGGCGGGAGCATCCGCCGGGGAAAGTAATAAGACGCCGATAAGGCGTCAGACGAAATATAAAAATGAGTAGAGAGTTTGTCAAGTTTAGTGGTTCTTCTCAAAGTTAGTTGATGTGGTGTGAAAATATGGTATACTATCTTTAAAGGATATGGTAGTGTTATGAGTATAGATGACTTAATTAAAGAATTAGATAGCAATTTAATAGTTGATGATATAGAAAAAAAGAAAATTGTATTTATATTGATTGTCATAAGCCGGTGAATGAACATAAATGCCCTTATTGTGGCTATAGTAGTTCTCATGTTCATAGCCGTTACATTAGAATAATTACAGATTTACCAATTCAAAATAACGAGGTGAAGTTAGTTTTAAATGTTCATAAATATTTTTGTGAAAATGATATGTGTAGTTTTACAACCTTTTCTGAGGATTTTGACTTTGTTGAAACAAGAGCTGTTAGAACTAAAAGATTAGATAGTTATATAAAAAATATAGGTCTTAGAGGTAACGCGATGGATGCTATAAGGACTTTAAAAGAAATGGGTATAAATATATCAGGTAATACCGTTATCAATATTGTAAAAAAAAACTGAAATAGACGTCAATTATAATGCTAAAAATATAGGTATAGATGACTTTTCATTAAAAAAAAGAGAGATTTATAATTCTATAATAGTTGATAATGACAATCATAAAAAACTTGCTATCGTTGAAACTAGGGAACAAGAAGATGTTGTTAAAGAACTATTGAAGTTTCCATATTTGGAAACGGTAACAAGAGATTTTTCATTAACATACAAAAACAGTATAAGCGAAGCACACCCCAATGCTAAGCAGATAGTGGATAGATTTCATATCCTTAAAAATTTAACAGATGATATGTGTAATTATTTAAAAGAACTGTTAGTGATAGAATAAAATTAATTAAAGGTAATGATAATTTAAATGTTGATGAAAAACCAATTTTAACTAAGAGGCAGCAAAATAAAATTGATACTGCAAATAGAAAATGGGAAATAATAAAATAAGCAAAAAGGTTATATGCTGAAAATAACTCCAAATCATATATTGCAAGAAAATTAGGTATAGGAAGGGAAACTGTAAACAAGTATTTAAAATTAACTCAACCACCAGTAAAAGACAGTTGTTGTATTATTGACAACTATATGACTCTAATTAAAAAAATGATTGTAGAAAAAAAGAAAACAAAGGAAATATATCAAGCAATGAAAGATGCTGGATATAAGGGAAAAATGACCGTTTTAAATATGCATATGAAAACTATTAAACAAGAAATAAAAAATAATACTACCTATTTAAAGCGATGTAAATTAAAAAAATTATTTTTCTTTGATTTAGATAATATTAGAAACGAAGATTTAAAAAATGATATTATTTATTATTTAAATCAAAATAAAGAACTTTCTAATTTAATAGACATAGTTAAAGAATTTAAAATAATATTATTTTCTAAAAAGCCAGAAGAATTAATTGTATGGATAGATAAAGCAGAACAATTGAATATTGATGAATTAAATAGTTTTATCAATTTAATTAAAAGTGATATTGAGACTGTTAAAAATGCTATAATCTATGATTATAGCAATGGTGTCACAGAGGAATTTAATAATAAAACTAAAGTTATAAAAAGATTGATGTATGGAAGATGTAGTCAAGAGTTATTAAAAATTAAGGTGTTAGCCTAAATTTTTGTGTATCAACTAACCTTGAGAAGAACTAGTTTAGTGTGTAAATTTTTATATTTTTTTAATGACGTTGTATAATATGGTGTATAAATTATAAATTTATACACCATCAAAATTATTATAATCATATACATTATAATTCTTTTTTTCATATAATAAATAAAATAGGGTTGTTTAAAACAAAATAAAATGTTATAATTTAAATGTATAAAATTTGAGGTGATAAGGTTATGAATGATAGCAGTAATAGTAATGAGGAAATCTATAAAACTCTTAACGAGGTATATACTTCCTTAAAAGAAAAAGGATATGATCCAATCAGTCAATTAAAAGGTTATATTATTAGTGGGGATTTAGGTTATATTTCTAATTATAAAAAATCTAGAAATAAGATTGGTTCTTTAGATAGAAATGAAATAGTAGAAGTATTACTTAAAAATTATTTAAAATGAGATATTTAGGTTTAGATTTAGGTAGTAAAACCTTAGGAATAGCAATTAGTGATACTACTAAAACTATTGCCAGTACCTTAAAAACACTTTATTTTAAAGATGAAAATTATGAGAGTTTAATAGAACCTTTAAAAGAAATTATACTTGATAATGATATAGAAAAAATAGTTTTAGGACTACCTAAAAATATGGATAGTTCTTTAGGCATGAGAGCTAATATTACACTTGAATTTAAAAAAATATTAGAAAATGCTTTTAATATTGAAGTAATTATGGAAGATGAACGTCTTACTTCAGTTATTTCTAATAATATTTTAATTGAAGCAGATATGTCGAGAAAGAAGAGAAAGAAGAAAGTTGATGGGATTGCCGCTCAAATTATATTACAAAGTTACTTAGATAAAATGAAAGGAATGAAATAATGGATAAGAAAAATATTTTTACAGTTATAAATGACGAAGGAAAAGAAGTAGAGTGTGAAGTATTATTCACATTTGACTCAGAAGAAACAAAAAAGAGTTATATGGTTTATACTGATAACACTACTGATTCTGATGGAAATGTTAAGGTATATGCTTCTGTATACGATCCAAAAGGTGATAACACAGAATTATTACCAATTGAAACAGAAAGAGAATGGAAAATTATTGAAACAATATTAGAATCTATTCAAGAAGAAAGTAAAAAGGATACTGACAAATAATATTCTTTTTTCTTTAGAATAGAAGGTGATTAGATTTGAGAGTTTATAGAAATGTTTATTTATCAGTATTAATTTTTGTATTTAGTGTTGTTGTTTTTTGCTGTACGCTTTTTAATTTTGAACTTGGTAAGGTTAGTAATGATGACACACTTATTCCTGTTACTATAGAAAAGGGAAGTGTTAGTGATATTGCTAAAACTTTGAAAGATAAGGATTTAATTAAAAATGAGCTGTTTTTTCAAATATATGTTAGACTTACCGGTAAGACGAATTTAATGGCTGCTGATTATGAGTTATCTAAAGATATGGGAGTTAGGAAAATAGTAGATATTTTATCTTCTAAGGATGGTTCTGCTGTTAAAGGAGTTACTATTACTTTTCCAGAAGGAATTAATATGAGAAAAGTTGCTACTATTATTGCTAATAATACTAATAACAAAGAGGAAGATGTTTTTAATCTATTAAATGATAGTAGTTATATAAATAGTTTAATTAACGAATATTGGTTTTTAACTAGTGATATAGAAAAAAAAGGAATTTACTATCCGTTGGAGGGTTATTTATTTCCTAATACTTATTCTTTAAAATCTAAAGATGTTAGTGTTAGTGAAATATTTAAAATTTTATTAGACGAAACAAGCAAACAATTAAATAAATATAAAAGTGAAATAGAAGATAATAAATTATCAGTACATGAAATTTTAACTTTAGCTTCAATGGTTGAGTTGGAAGCAGTTACTGAAGATGATAGGAATGGTGTAGCCTCAGTATTTTTAAATAGGCTTAGTAGTAATATGTCTTTAGGTAGTGATGTTACAACTTATTATGCTGCTAAAATTGATATGGGTGAAAGAGATTTATATAAGAGTGAAATTAGTGATTGTAATGATTATAATACTAGATGTGCTACTTTTAAAACATTACCTATAGGTCCTATTAGTAATCCTTCTATTAGTGCTATTAAAGCAGTAGTTGAGCCAATTGATAGTGATTATTATTATTTTGTAGCAGATAAGAATAAGAAGGTTTACTTTAGTAAAACTTCATCCGAACAAAGCAATATTATCGCTAAATTAAAAAAAGAAGGAAAATGGTATGAATACTAAGAGAGAATTTGTTTTCTTCTTTTCTTTTTAAGATATTTACTGTATTTATAATTTTTTTATATTTTAATCACGGCCAATATTTATATTAGTACTGGCCGATTTTAATTTGCGTAAAAAAAGTTAATATGTTATAATTAATGATGTTGAAGGAAGGATTAATATGAAGATAAAATATACTTTATTACATAATGATAGTAAATGTAAAGCTAGATATGGTACTATTCAAACTAATTATGGTACTTATGAAACTCCTATGTTTATGCCAGTAGGTACACAAGCTACAGTAAAAACATTGGATCCTAGAGAATTAAAGGAAGTTAATTCTGGAATAATACTTTCTAACACATATCATTTATGGTTAAGACCAGGAGAAGATATTGTTAATAAGGCTGGAGGACTTCACAAATTTATGAATTGGGATGGACCAATATTAACTGATAGTGGTGGATATCAAGTATTTTCTTTAGCTAAAAACAAAAAGAAAGATATATGTGAAGAAGGAGTTCATTTTAAAAACCATCTAAATGGAGAACACTTATTTTTAACTCCAGAAAAATCTATTGAAATTCAAAATAAACTTGATAGTGATATTGCTATGAGTTTTGATGAATGTCCTGCTGCTAGTGCGTCTTACGAGTATTTAAAAAATAGTGTAGAACGTACTATTAGATGGGCTAAAAGAGGGAAAGCAGTATTTAATAATGAAAGACAAAGTTTATTTGGAATAGTTCAAGGTGGAGCATATGAAGATTTAAGAAAATTTTCTGCAGAAGAGACAGTTAAAATTGGCTTTGATGGTTATTCTATCGGAGGAGTTGCTAATGATGGTGAATCTAAAGAAGATATGTATAAAGCTATTGATTATTCTATTCCTTATTTACCTATAGATAAACCTAGGTACTTAATGGGAGTAGGAGAGCCAATTGATATTTTAGAAGGCGTTATGCGTGGTGTAGATATGTTTGATTGTGTTCTTCCTACTAGACTTGCTAGACATGGTCATGCTTTCCGTAGAGATGGTAAGATTAATTTAAGAAATGCTAAATATAAGGAAGATTTTACTCCTATAGAAGACACTTGTGATTGTTATGCTTGTAAACATTATACTAAGGCTTATATTAGACATTTAATTGTTGCTAATGAAACTTTAGGTGCTAGACTTTTATCTATTCATAATATAAGATTCTTAATAAAAATGACTGAAGAAATAAGAGAATCTATAAAGGAAGATAAATTTTTAGAGTATAAAGATGAATTTATTTCTAAATATACAAGTGAAAAATAATTGCTAAATCATATAATTTATTGTATAATTTATTGTAAAGAGGTGTGTGAAAATGTTAGAAAAAATTAAGGGGTTAATAAAAAGACATATTGTTTTATTTATTCTTTGTGTAATAGCATTGATAGCTATTATAGTAATGTTAATATTCTTCTTAAAGATGAGTATTAATACTTCTTCTAAATATGGAGATAGATTAGATGGTATTGAGAAAGTAGAACTATCTAAAAAAGATTTATCAGAAATTAAAGATAAGATTTCAGAAAATGAAGAAGTAAGTAGTGCTAAAGTTAGAGTACAAGGTAAGATCGTTTATATTGATATTTCTTATAAAGAAGGTACTGATTTAGCTAAGGCTAAAGAAATAGCAAGTGGTGCTATGGATAACTTTGAAGATGATGAAAAAGCTTTTTATGATTTTGAATTTGTTATAAATGAAGAATCAGAAAAAGATGATGCTTGGGCTAGTATAGGTGCAAAAAATTCATCTGATTCAGAAATTATTTGGACTAGAAGTTAGGTGATAATATGAAAAATAAAAAAGCTAATAAAATTATTACAATTTCTGTAATTGTAGTATTAGTAGTAGTAGCAGTATTGGTTTTTGCACTAAATACATCTATTGGTAATTCTGGACTTACTATTTTAGAGAAAAAATGGATTAATGATAATGCTAATAAAGTAGTAGATGTAACAGTATTTAATGATATTCCTATATATGGTAATGGTGGTAAAGGAGTAGTATTTGATTTTTTAGATAAATTTAGTGAAGAATATAATATAGAATTTAATAAAAATTCTTATACTTTATCTAATAAAGAGGTAAGTTATGGTAATTTTGCTTTTAAAATATTAAATAATGAAGATAAATTATCAGATAATCAAATACTTTTCTATGAAGATACTTATGTTATAGTAGGATCAAATGAGGAAGATACTATATCTTCTCTAGATGATATAAAAGATTCTAAGGTAGGTATTTTAACTAGTGATAAAAATGATGTTTTATATTATTTAGATATAAATAGTGATAATGTTACTAATTATGATGATATTGATAAATTAATTCAAGGCTATAATGATAAGGAAGTATCTTATCTTGTTATTCCAAATGTTATGTATATGCAAGAGATTGTTAAAAATAATTTAAGTATTCTTTATCATATTAGTGATATTTCTAAAAAATATGTATTAGAAGTTACTGATAATGATTTATATTCTATTATATCTAAATTTTATTTAGATTATAAAGATAAATATTTAAGTGATAGTTATAGTACAGGATTTCTAGATGCTTATTTTGATAATTCATCATATACTGATGTTGATAGAGTTAATTATAATTCTTCTGTATATACTTATGGTTATATTGTTGATATGCCTTTTGAAAATGATGATAACGATAAGTTTGTTGGTATTATTTCTAATTATTTAAAAGAGTTTCAAAGTATTGCTAATGTTGAACTGAAAGTAGTAAGATATAATAATATTTCAGATTTAAAACAAGCGTTAATTAAAGGAGATATTGATTTCGCTTTTGGTAATTTTGATTTAAAATCTTTAGGAAGTAGTTTTTATATTACTAATAATGTTGTTAATTCTTCTTATGTAGTACTAGCAAAAGAACATATTAATATAGGTAGTCTTGCTAGCTTAAAAAAATATGAAGTATCAGTAGTAGAAAATAGTAAGTTAGATGAAGCTTTAAAATTAAAAGGAATAAACGCTACAAGATATAGTGATACAGATTCTTTACTTAGAGGTATAAAAGATAGTGATATTATATTAATTGATAAAGAGATGTATAATTATTATAGTAGTGAGAAACTATCTGATTACATGGTAGTATATGAAGGTAATTTAGATAAAACTCCATTTGTTATTAGTGGTAAAAATAAGACATTTGCTAGTTTATTTGATTATTATGTTTCTATGACAGATTATAATGATTTTAGTGGTAAATATAATACATCTATTGGAATGTATGATGGCAGATTAAAAGAAATTATTTCTATTTTAGTATTTTCTTTAGCTGTACTTTTAATATTAGTAATTATTCTTTTAATGGTTAAGAATAAAAATAAAAAGAAAAAACGTGCATATATGGAAGATAAAATGAAATTTATTGATGTTATGACTTCATTAAAGAATAGAAATTATTTAAATTATAGTATTCCTAAGTGGGATGATAATGTTATATATCCTCAAGCTATAGTGGTAATTGACTTAAATAATTTAAAAGATATAAATGATAATTATGGTCATGAAAAAGGCGATGAAGTTATTAAGAAAGCTGCTAATATATTGATAGCAAATCAGCTTGAAAAAACAGATTTAGTTCGTACTGATGGTAATGAATTCTTAATATATATGGTTGGATATCCTGCTAATGATGTTATGATGTATTCAAGAAAAATTTATAAGGAATTTAAAAACCTTCCTTATGGATATGGAGCATCTATTGGTTATAGTATGATTGAAGATGATGTTAAAAGTATAGATGACGCTATAAATGAAGCTATTATTGATATGAATAAGAATAAAGAAAACGAGAAGAAATAAGGGTGATTTAAGATGTGGAACAAGGCTAAGAGATATTTAAAGAAGTTACTTAAAATATTTTCTAAAACAGAACTTAGAGTACTTCCTGGTAATATTGCATTTTTTGCAGTTTTAGCCTTAGTTCCTGTTTTAACTATCATCATATATATTGCTTCTTATTTTTCTATTTCTATAGATACTTTAGTTAATACTATTGAAAGTGTGTTGCCTTATAAAGTTAGTGAAGTAGTAGTTGAGTTTATTTCTGGTAAAGGATTTGATGGAGGACTTGGAACATTTAACTTTATAGCGTTTGTTGTTGCTAGTAATGGTACATATGCTATAATAAATGCTTCTAATGCTTTATATAAAGTAGAAAATACTGATCCTATCAGAGAGAGAATCAAGTCTGTTATTTTGTTATTTATTTTAATATTTTTGATAATGTTTTTATTATTAGTACCTATGTTTGGTGGTAAAATATTAAATTTATTTGTAAATAGTGAATTAGTTAAAAAGTTAGTATTTATCTATAAATTACTTAAATGGCCTTTATCATTTTTAATAATTTATTGTAATTTAAAACTTATATATACTATAGCACCTACAGCGAATATTCAGAGTAAGGATACTACTTATGGATCGTTATTTACTACTTTAATATGGACTATTGCTACTGCTATATTTAGTTATTATTTGCACTATTTTGCTAGATATGATATTATCTATGGTAATCTATCGAGTATAGTGATGCTAATGATGTGGATATATATTTTAGCATATGTTTTTGTTATGGGTATGGCTATAAATACTATTAATTATAATAATAAGTAAAGTACAATACATTATATAAATTTTTTTATTACTTATAGGAGAATTTATTTTGTAATTTAAATTCTCTTTTTTATTATATTTTTAATTTTTTATCAAAAATCAATTGACATAGTTCATTAATAATGATATATTAATAATGTTCGTAAATTTAGGTTTTGTCATGGGCAAAACTTATATTTAATGAGTATTATGAAACACCTGGATATGTGTAGGGAAGGAGGTGCAAAAAATATGGCTACAATTAATCAAAGAATCAAAGGAAAAGGTAAAAAAACTAGAAAGAGTAAATCACCAGCTTTATTAACTAGATTAGATACTGTTAATAATAAGACTGTTAATCAAAATTCTCCTCAAAAGAGAGGTGTATGTACTCGTGTTGGAACTATGACACCTAAGAAGCCAAACTCAGCTTTACGTAAGTATGCTAGGGTTAGACTTTCTAATGGGGTTGAAGTTACTTGTTATATTCCCGGTATTGGACACAACTTACAAGAGCACTCAGTTGTTTTAGTAAGAGGTGGTCGTGTTAAGGACTTAATCGGTGTTCGTTATCACATTATTCGTGGTACATTAGATACTGCAGGAGTTCAAAATAGAATGCAAGGTCGTTCTAAATACGGTGCTAAAAGACCTAAAAAATAAAAATTAGAAAAATAAATAAAAGAAGGGAGGATTATTATGCGTAAAAGACAAGCTACTAAGAGAGATGTATTGCCTGACGCATTATACAAATCTAAAGTTGTAACTAAACTTATCAATCAAATTATGATAGATGGTAAGAAAGGTACTGCTCAAAGAATTGTTTATGATGCTTTTGATATGATTAAAGAAAAAACTGGTCAAGATGCTATGGAAGTATTTAATAAGGCAATGGAAAATATTAAACCTGCTCTTGAAGTTAAATCAAGAAGAGTTGGTGGTGCTAATTATCAAGTTCCAGTTGAAGTTAAAGCAGAACGCGCTCAAACTTTAGCATTCCGTTGGCTAGCACAATATGCTAGATTAAGAAGCGGTCATACTATGGCTGAGAAACTAGCTAATGAAATAATTGATGCATCTAATGGTATTGGTGCTTCAGTTAAGAAGAGAGAAGATACTCATAAGATGGCAGAGGCTAATAAAGCATTTGCTCATTATAGATGGTAAGAGAAAGGAAAAATGAATTATGGCTCGTGAAATAAGCTTAGAACATACAAGAAACATTGGAATCATGGCCCATATCGATGCTGGTAAAACTACTTGTACTGAAAGAATTCTATTCCATACTCATAAGATTCATAAGATTGGAGAAACTCATGATGGTGAATCTCAAATGGACTGGATGGCTCAAGAGCAAGAAAGAGGTATCACTATTACTAGTGCTGCTACAACTGCATTTTGGAAAGGCTATAGATTTAACATTATAGATACTCCTGGACACGTTGACTTTACTATTGAAGTTCAAAGAAGTTTAAGAGTATTAGATGGTGCTGTTTTACTTATTGATGCGCAAGCAGGTGTTGAACCACAAAGTGAAACAGTATGGAGACAAGCAAATGAATATAATGTACCTAGAATCATTTTTGCTAATAAAATGGATAAAATGGGAGCTGATTTCTATTTTAGTTTAGGTACTATTAAAGATAGATTAGGAGCTAATACTGCTGCACTTGAACTTCCTATTGGAGCAGAATCTGAATTTAATGGTGTAATTGATCTTGTTACTATGAAAGCATATCACTTTGATGGAAAACAAGCAGAAGATTATACTGAAATCGAGATTCCAGAAGATATGAAGGAAAAAGCAGAAGAGTATAGAAATATCTTAATCGAAGCTGCTGCTGACTTTGATGAGGAATTAATGATGACTTATCTAGACGGTGGTGAGATTACAGTTGAAGCTTTAAAGGCTGCAATTAGAAAAGGTGTATTAAAAGCAGAATTTTTCCCTGTAATGTGTGGAACTGCTTTAGGTAATATGGGTATTAAGTTATTACTTGATGCTATTGTTGATTATTTACCTGCTCCTACTGATGTTGCTTCAATTGAATGTACTGATATGAATGGTAATGTTGTATTAAGACATCCATCAGATTCAGAACCATTTACAGCTTTAGCATTTAAGATTGCTACTGACCCATTTGTTGGAAGACTTACATTCTTTAGAGTTTATTCTGGTACATTAAAGAGTGGTTCTTATGTACTTAACTCAACTAAGGATGTTAAGGAAAGAATTGGTAGAATATTACTTATGCACGCTAATCACAGAGAAGAAATTCCAGAAATTTATGCCGGTGAAATTGGAGCTGCTGTAGGTCTTAAGAATACTACAACTGCTGATACTTTATGTGATGAAAAGAAACCTGTAATAATGAAAGGTATGGAATTCCCAGAACCAGTTATTACGCAGGCTGTTGAACCAAAAACAAAAGCTGACCAAGAAAAGATGAGTATTGCATTACAAAAATTAGCAGAAGAAGATCCAACATTTAGAATGCATACTGATCCAGAAACAGGTCAAACTACTATCTCTGGTATGGGTGAATTACACCTAGATATCATTGTAGATAGAATGAGAAGAGAATTTAATGTAGAAGCTACTGTTGGTGCTCCAATGGTTGCATACAGAGAAACACTTACTCAAGCTGGTGAATGCGAGGGAAAACACATTAAACAATCTGGTGGTCGTGGACAATACGGACATGTTTGGATTAGATTTGAACCAAATCCTGAAAAAGGTTATGAGTTCGTTGATAATATCGTAGGTGGAGTTGTTCCTAGAGAATATATTTCAGTTATTGATAAAGGATTACAAGAAGCTATGCAAACTGGTGTTTTAGCAGGATACCCTATGGTTGATGTTAAGGCTACTTTATTTGATGGATCATATCACGATGTTGACTCATCTGAAATGGCATTTAAGATTGCAGCTTCACTTGCTTTGAAAGAAGCAAAGAATAAATGTAAACCAGTACTTCTTGAACCTATTATGAAGGTTGTTGTTACTGCTCCTGATGAATATACTGGTGCTGTAATAGGTGATTTAACTGCAAGACGTGGTAAACCACAAGGACAAGAGTCCAGAGGTAATGCTATTGCATTTACTGCTATGGTTCCACTTGCTGAAATGTTTGGTTATGCTACAAGCTTAAGAAGTTCTACTCAAGGTAGAGGAAACTATGTAATGGAATTAGATCATTATGAAGAGGTTCCAAAATCTATTGCTGAAGAGATAATCAAAAAAAATGGAGGAAATTAGTTAAAGTACTTGAATAACTAATTAAAATTTGTTAAAATATAATATGTAACAAATTAAGAAAGAGAGGAAAATTAAAATGGCAAAAGAAAAATTTGATCGTTCAAAACCACATGTTAACATTGGTACAATTGGACACGTAGACCATGGTAAAACAACATTAACTGCTGCTATTACTAAGGTTTTATCTGAAAAAGGATATGCTAAATTCGAAGATTATGCTGATATCGATAAAGCTCCTGAAGAAAGAGAAAGAGGTATTACAATTAATACTGCTCACGTTGAGTATGAAACTGACAAACGTCACTATGCTCACGTTGACTGTCCAGGACACGCTGACTATGTAAAGAATATGATTACTGGTGCTGCTCAAATGGATGGTGCAATCCTTGTTATTGCAGCTACTGATGGACCAATGGCTCAAACAAGAGAACACATCTTACTTGCTAGACAAGTTGGTGTACCTAGAATGGTTGTATTTATGAATAAATGTGACCAAGTTGATGATGAAGAATTACTTGACTTAGTTGAAATGGAAATTCGTGAATTATTAACTAGTTACGGATATGATGGAGACAATACTCCAATTATAAGGGGTTCTGCTCTTAAGGCTCTTGAAGGAGATCCTGCTGCTGTTGAAGCTATCAACAAATTAATGGATGCAGTTGATGAATGGATTCCAACTCCTGAAAGAGATACTGATAAACCATTCTTAATGTCAATTGAAGACGTATTTACAATTACTGGCCGTGGAACAGTTGTTACAGGACGTGTTGAAAGAGGACAATTAAAACTTAATGATGAGGTTGAAATTGTTGGTTTAAGACCTACTAAGAAAACAGTTGTTACTGGTATTGAAATGTTTAGAAAAACTCTTGACTATGCTGAAGCTGGAGATAATGCTGGTGTATTATTACGTGGTATTTCAAGAGATGATGTTGAAAGAGGACAAGTTCTTGCTAAACCAGGAAGTGTTCATCCTCATAAGAAATTTACTGCTCAAGTATATGTTCTTTCAAAAGAAGAAGGTGGAAGACATACTCCATTCTTCTCAAATTACAGACCACAATTCTACTTCAGAACTACTGATGTTACTGGTGTAATTACATTACCTGAAGGTACTGAAATGGTTATGCCTGGTGATAATGTTACTATGACTGTAGAATTAATTGCTCCAATCGCAGTTGAAAACGGAACTAAGTTCTCAATTCGTGAAGGTGGACGTACAGTTGGTGCTGGAAATGTTTCAGACATTATTGAATAATTAAAATCGAACTCTTTTAGAGTTCTTTTTTTGATAGTGTAACTTTTTTTCGGATTATTTTAAAAATTGCAAAAATTGGCCACTAT
>ERZ808240.4095-NODE-4095-length-13299-cov-25.112353_pt1 | contig 13299 bp, 10 predicted proteins | sample MGYA00521084_ERZ808240 | MGnify/ENA primary metagenome ERZ808240 (study PRJEB31516, sample SAMN03275571) | gut metagenome | biome: mammalia-associated habitat; material: feces | host: Papio cynocephalus | place: Kenya | collected 2012-08-06 ... | reverse complement strand
GAGACATTTTCCAAAGTTATTACTTAAGACATTATCATAAATTAATCATATTTTTTATGTTTATTTAGCACTTTCTATTGACAAGTGCTAAAAAAGTGATATAATACATAATGTATATGGGATATATACAATTAAAAAGGAGGGATATATATATGAATATGGAAAATCCATTTGGGGAAAGTTTACAAAATCCCTTAGAAAAATATGGTAGAGATATAACTAAAGCTGTTAAAGATGGCAAAGTTGATCCTGTCATTGGAAGAGATGAAGAAGTTCGAAGCATAACTAGAATTTTATCTCGTAAAACAAAAAATAATCCAGTATTAATTGGTGAACCCGGTGTTGGTAAAACTGCTATCGTTGAAGGACTTGCCCAAAGAATTGTAAAAGGCGATGTGCCAAACAGTTTAAAAAATAAAACAATTTGGGAATTAGATATGGGAGCCTTAATTGCTGGTGCTAAATATCGTGGTGAATTCGAAGAAAGATTAAAAGCCGTCTTAAAAGAAATTAAAGATTCTAATGGGGAAATAATCTTGTTTATCGATGAAATACACATGATTGTAGGTGCTGGTGCTCTAGAAGGAGCAATGGATGCTGGTAACATGTTAAAACCAATGCTTGCTAGAGGTGAAATCTTATGTATAGGTGCCACTACCTTAAACGAGTATCGTAAATATATTGAAAAAGATGGTGCCTTAGAAAGACGTTTCCAAAAAGTAATTGTTCAAGAACCAAGCGTTTTAGATACAATTACCATTCTTCGTGGATTAAAAGAAAGATTTGAAGTTCATCACGGAGTTAATATTAAAGATAGAGCACTTATAGCAGCTGCTAATCTTTCAAATAGATATATAACTGATCGTTTCTTGCCTGATAAAGCTATTGATTTAATTGATGAAGCATGTGCTACTATTAAAGTTCAAATGGACTCTGTTCCAACTGAATTAGATACATTAACTAGAAAAATTATGCGTTTAGAAATTGAAAAACAAGCCTTAAAGAAAGAAAAAGATGAGTTAAGCAAAAAGAGAGTTGAAGAAATAGATATTGATTTAGCTAAATTAAAAGAAGATGAATCTCATCTAAGAAACGATTGGGAAAGAGAAAAATCTATCAACGATCAAATTAAATCTAAAAAAGAAGAAATTTCTCGTGCTAATTTCAAACTAGAACAAGCTGAAAATACCTATGATTTAGAAAATGCTGCTAGATTAAGACATGGAACTATTCCTAGACTAGAAAAAGAATTAGAAGAATTAAATAAACAAAATAAGAATGAAATCTTATCAGATACAGTTGATGAAGAAGACATTGCTAAAATAATTTCTAACTGGACTAAAATTCCAATAAGTAAATTAGTTGGTGGTGAAAGAGAAAAAATAATTCATTTAGAAGAAAACATGAAAAAACGTGTTAAAGGACAAGACGAAGCATTAAAATTAGTAAGTGAAGCTATAATCCGTTCAAGAGCCGGAATTAAAGATCCAAATAGACCAATAGGTTCATTTATCTTCCTAGGCCCAACTGGTGTTGGTAAAACTGAAGTTGCTAAAACTCTTGCTTATGAATTATTTGATGATGAAAGACATATTATTCGTATTGATATGAGTGAATATATGGAAAGTCATTCTGTATCACGTTTAGTTGGAGCGCCTCCTGGATATGTCGGATATGATGAAGGTGGACAATTAACCGAAGCAGTAAGACGTAATCCTTATAGTATTGTTCTATTTGATGAAATCGAAAAAGCTCATAAAGATGTCTTTAACATTTTATTACAAATCTTAGATGATGGACGAATCACTGATTCTCAAGGTAGAACAGTAGACTTTAAAAACACTATTATAATTATGACATCAAATTTAGGTAGTGAATTCATTTTAGAAAACGTTCCTGATAAAGATAAATTAGTTATGGATGAATTAAAGAGAACCTTTAAACCAGAATTTATTAATCGTATAGATGAAATAATTATGTTTAAATCATTAGATAAAAAGACAGTTTATGAGATATTAGATAAAATCATAAGCGATATTGAAAAACGTTTAGATGACAAAAAAATAAAACTAAATTTAACAAATGCTGCTAAAGACTTTATTATCAATAATTCTTATGATGAAAAATATGGTGCAAGGCCAATTAAAAGATTTGTCTCAAGAAATTTAGAAACCTTACTTGCTTCCGAAATAATTAACGATAATATAAAATTTGGCGAGACTGTTAACATAGATGTTAAAGATAACCATTTAATTATAAAATAAAAATTAAAACTAGTCATAAATTTAAATTTGGCTAGTTTTTTTGCATTTAAATATCTTGAACTTATAAATCTTCTTTGTTATAATTTTTAATAGAATAGAAAGTAGTGATTTTGTGAATATTGATAATTATGAAGATTACTTTAAATATAAGATTAAAACTGTATATCAGTATTCAATCTTACTATCAAAAATACTAGGAATTGATAAAAATAAATTATGGCATAAGAAAAAAACTACTGAGGATAGTTTAAATTACATAATAAACGATTATTTTAATAAAATAACTATTCCAGTTGATAAAGAATTAGTTAGATGCTTTATTAATAACAAAGAAATCTCAAAATATAACATTGATCGTGAACTTGATAGTGTCATAACTTATTTTATTGATAAAGAAAGAGCGTTTGAAATCAAAGTCTATGAAAAAGAAATAATTCTTTGCGCAATCGTTATATATATTGCTAATAACATAGATATTTCAACAAGCCCTTACACGATTAATAAAGTAAATTACAAAACAATTCTTTTAAATTATTTGGAAAAATTTAATAAGACAACCTTTGTTCATATAATAGATGATGGTAAAAAGAATACTAATATATTATTAGAACTAATTAAAACCAATGTTAGAAAAGAAAGAAAAATATATGAACTACTAAATAGTAATATTTCCTTTAACAAATACATTGATATTTCTAAAGAAAATAACTATTACATAACTCAGTATAATTATTCAGTTCCAGGTTTAAAAGATATAAATAACGGAGCAGTAAATTACATTTTTAAAAAAGATGGTTATGATAATAAATTTACTATCATAAGTGTTGAATTAGTAGTTGTAACATTAATGAAATTATTATCAGTAAGAAAATTTAATAAAATCTTCTTTATTCCTATAAAAAAGAAATTCTTATTAGATGATACATATTTTAATAAAATAAAAAATCTAAATAAAAATAAATATTTAAAAAATCGAATTATGTTATTAATTAATTATGATGATATTGATGAAATTATTTTAACTAGACTAAAAAAGAGTAAATTAAATTATTATATCTATGCTAGTAAAAATACTAAAGTAAAAGATTTAGATAACAATGAAAGATATTTAATAAGTAAAGATTTCTATCAAGATCATAAAGAATTAATTGATGAAAAAATAAAATTAAAGACAGAAATAATAATAGAAGCATTTGATGGTTTAGTGCTAGACCGTAATATTGCTGAAGAAAGTTAGGAGAATTAGTATGAGTGTAAGTACAAATAGTGATTTTTTTCTTGAATTTATGGAACCTTTAATAGGTGGAATTTGGGATTTATTTAAAGGAATAGGTAATGCGATAATAAGAATTTTTAATATTGCTAATTACATAGATATTATTAATAAATATAGTGGAGTAAGCCCTTTTATAATAATTATTTCGATATTAAGTTTATTAGTTCTATTTGGAATAATTGCTTTCTTAATTTATCGTCTAATAAAAAGATTAATTAAATTTAGACATAATATTCATCATCAAGAAACATTAGTTGATGAAATTGAAAGTTTAAATAATGATGTTGCTAAACTTCGTGCTGAAAATGATCGATATAAAGAAATGGCAAACGCTGCTAACAATAATGAAGTAGAATATGATGAAAATGGTAATGTTATAACTAAAGCTAATGATAGCAGATTCTATAAATTAACTAAAATTGATGAAGATTATGCTAATTTTGTTAAACCAGATTGGCATGAAACAATTGAATTAGATGCCCTATGTGAACAATTTAGAAATTATGCTGCTAGTAAATTACATCTATATTATGATATTAATTTAATTAGATTATTTGTAAGTGCGTTTGCATCAAACAGATTAATTATCTTACAAGGTATTTCAGGTACAGGTAAAACAAGTTTAGCTTATGCCTGGGGATACTTTGTTAAAAATGAAAGTACAATTGCATCAGTTCAACCATCATGGAGAGATAGTACTGAAATTTATGGTTATTTCAACGAATTTACCAAAAGATTTAATGAAACACAAGTTCTTGCTAAAATGTATGAAGCAAGATATAATCCTCAAATTTATTTAACCGTGTTAGATGAAATGAACATCTCTCGTGTTGAATATTACTTTGCTGAAATGCTTTCAGTATTAGAACTTCCATCCAGTGATGAATGGATTATCAGTCTAGTTCCAAATGCTTGGCCAAATGATCCTAAATTATTAGAAGAAGGAAGATTTAGGATTCCAAATAATATGTGGTATTGCGGTACTATCAATAACGATGACTCAACATTTATGGTAACCGATAAGGTTTACGATCGTGCTCTACCAATTAACATTGATAACAAGAGCGTGCCATTTGAAGCACCTGATACAGAGCCTCTTGATATAACTGCTGAATACTTCATGAGCCTATTTAAAAAAGCTTGGGTAGATCATCCACTATCAGAAGATGTTCTAAATAAAATTGAAAAAATGGATAATTATGTAATTAATCACTTTAGAATGGCTTTTGGTAACCGTATTTTAAAACAAATTAAAGACTATGTTCCTGTATTTGTTGCTTGTGGTGGTGATGAAATGGTAGCAGTAGATTATTTAATTGCTAACAAAATATTAAGAAAATTTAACCAATTAAATCTAGCTTATATTAGAGGAGAAATTGATGGATTTAAAGCATTCCTAGATGAAACATTTGGACAAGATGTTATGAGGGAATGTAAAGAATTCTTAGATAGATTAAAGAAACAAATGTAAAAAAATAGAAAGAAGGATAATTTATGAACAATGAAATTGGACTTTTAGTACAAGATTTACCTCAAGAGGATGCTGATAAATACATAAAAGAAACAACTTCAACATTTACAGCAAATCATAATATCCATAAAATTGAAATAGATTATTCTTGGATAGATATAATTGAGAAGGCTATTCCTGCAATCGATAATATCATCAGGAATCCTCGTAGATTTATTGTTTCCGAAGAAGATGTAGTTAGAATTGAAAAAACTAAAAAAATATCATTAGAATCAATTAAAGATTTAGCAGTTCATACCAACTACATTCAAGAAGTAGATGATGATGGATTTGTTAAACCAATAAAGTTACTTAACATCTTTAAAGAAGAAACTATTGATCTATACGAAAATAGATTTATTTATACCCTTATTACTACCTTAAATCGTTTTGTTGAAGAACAATTAACTTACAAAGAACAATCAGAAGAAAACACTGATGAAAAGAATTTGTTTTATGATTCTAAAACTAAATATAATAATCAAGATATCGTCGTTAAATTAGAAATTACAGCCAAAGAAGAACAGAAAATGACAACAAGCGAAGAAGAGTTAAAATCACGTGAGGAAAAAATTAAACATATTCAGGATGTTTTAGAAGACTTTATGTCTAGTAAATTTATGAAAATGATGAAAGGTGCAACAATAGTTAGAAGTCCAATAAGAAAAACAAACGTTATTTTAAAAGATTATAACTTTGTAACCGCGTTACATCTATGGGAAACAATTGAAGATTTTGAAATAAATAGTCCAGTTAAAGAAAAAAAAGAACAAACTGATTTATCAACACTTTCAATGAAACATAACCTAGATTTAACATCATTTTTAAATTATTGTATATTATCAGACACAATTTCTAAAAGGGGAAATGTAATGCCTCTTCAAAATATTGATATCGTTGAGGCTGTATTTGAATACGCTAGTAAATTTGATATTGATGAAAAAGATTTAAGAAAAAAATTAGAAAATAAAATAAATGAAGCAACCGCTTTTAAAAATATTGAAAAAGATAATGCCAGAAAAGCTTATAAGAGTTTTATAGACAGTCATAATTCAAGATTTAATAAAGCAATAAACTTATTTAAATAAAGGAGGTTAAAGTGAAGCCAAAAGAAAATAAAAAAACAGAAAAAAATACAAATCCTATAAAAAATTTTCCTGGTAAAGAAGTAGATTTGACCAAATTTAATTTATTAAGTGATAAAAAACAATATGATGAAATAAAGAAAATTTTAGTGGATATTTATAAAGATAATTTAAAAATAAATCGTAAACAAGTAATGAAAGTTATATCTTTGACCTTAACTACTGGCGATGATTATACTTATCTTCCATATAGCTTAAAAGTATCAAAAGAAAAATTGAAATTAAAATTTGAAGTAGTTCCTAAAAAAGGTGTTGGTCTTGGAATTATAATAGCCGCATTTTGGGCACTATTATTTTCAATTGTAGGTGCTACTTATGCAGGTGTATATTATTGGAGTATTAAAGATTTAAATAAAGATATTGATGACGATGGAATTGCTGATATTAACATTGATATTGATGGAGATAAAAAGGCTGATATAAATGTTGATACTGATAAAGATAATAAACCAAATCTAAATATTGATTATAAAGGAAATCGTAAAGGTGTATTTAATATTGATTATGATAATGATGGTAAGGCGGATTATAACCTAGTTAATGATGCAACGGATAAAAATACAGTTTGTAAAATAAATTGTGATAATAATGGAGATGGATGGCCAGACTTAAATATCGATTTAGATGGAGATGGAACTCCAGATTTGGATATCGATACTAATAATGATGGAATACCTGATATGAACTTAGATGTTGATGGTGATGGAAAATGTGATATCATGTGTGATACAGATGGTGATGGAAAACCAGATACTAATATAATTGAATCACCTGAAGGAGGAGGCAAACATAATGGTTCTTCAACAACAACAGGAACGCCTGATACAAATCAAGAAACTGCTTCCTTAATTCTTAATTTTATAGATGGTGAAACATTAAGTATTGAAGGAATTATGCCAGATGATCAACCAAATTATAATGCTAATATTAAACCTTATAAAACCTTTACCGTTGAAAATTTATCGAATGTTGATTTAACATATTCAATAATCATGGTAGTTGGTTATAATACATTTACAAGTAATAATTTTAAATATAAATTAGATGGAACTAATGGTGCACCAAGTTTTGGTTACACAGTTGCACCTAGAACTAATACTTACATAGCTCAAAATGTTAAAATTGCTAAAAAAACTACACAAAAATATCGTGTAACATTTAATTTGGAAGGAACAAATTCTCCACAAAATGAGGATCAAGGAAAAGAATTTAATGCTACATTTAAAATAGAAGTACCACAATAGAAAAGCTACTTCTATTTTTCTTTATTTTTTATATATTATTTTGTAAAATCAAATAAGGAGGATAAAATTATGAGTGAAATATATTATTACTTTTTATTATTTTTGATTTATTCATTTATTGGATGGTCAATTGAAGTAGTTGGAAAATTAATTGAAAAACACAAATTTGTTAATAGAGGATTTTTAGTTGGACCTATATGTCCTATTTATGGTAATGGTTGTATTGTCATGATTTTAACTTTAGGTAAATATAGAGATAATCCATTAACTTTGTTTATATATGCTATATTTATATGCTCACTACTTGAATATTTTACTAGTTATTTTATGGAAAAAATATTTAAAGCAAGATGGTGGGATTATTCAACTAAGAAATTTAATTTAAATGGAAGAATTTGTGTGGAAACAATGATTCCTTTTGGAATATTAGGATCGTTAGTAATATGTGTTATAAATCCATTTTTTGAATATATATTAAGTTTATTTAGTTTTAAAGTAATTAAAATAACTGCCATTATTCTATTTATTATATATATAATAGATAATATTGTTTCTTTAACAATTATGTTTGGTTTTAAAGGTACTTTTAAAACAGTAGAAAAAGATGGAACAGAAGAAATAACTAAAAAAGTAAAAAATATACTTATTAATAAGAATATCTTATATAAACGTTTAGTAGAAGCCTTCCCTAATTTCATGAATCCAAAAGAAAGATTATTATTAATAAAAGCTAAAGTAGAAAAAGAACTAAAAAAATATATGAAAAAAGATAAAATTAATGTGAAAAAAGATAAAAAAAACTTGAAATAGAGATATTAATTTGATAATATATAAATGGCTTAAAAGCCGAAAAAATGTACTTAAATAGACTAAGTTATCTAGTGGCCATGGGTTGATAACAAGGGAAGAAGTTTAAGGGTAAATAACGAAAGGAATGGTTTAAATGGCAGTAGTATCAATGAGCTACTTATTAGAAGCTGGTGTTCATTTTGGACATCAAACAAAAAGATGGAATCCTAAAATGAAGGAATACATTTTTACAGCAAGAGATGATATTTATATTATCGATTTAGAAAAAACAGCAGCATGTATTGAAAATGCTTATGCTGAAATTAAGAAAATTGCTGAAAATGGTGGAACTTTCTTATTTGTAGGAACTAAAAAACAAGCAAATGAGGCTGCAAAAGAAGAAGCCGAAAGAAGTAATTCTTATTATGTAATTGAAAGATGGTTAGGTGGAACATTAACTAACTTCAGAACAATTAGAAAGAGAATTAAAAGATTAGAAGAAATCGAAAAAATGGAAGCTGACGGAACATTTGAAATGTTACCTAAAAAAGAAGTTATCGGTCTTAAAAAAGAATACGATAAATTAAACAAAGTGTTATGTGGTATCCGTGATATGGAAAAATTACCAAGTGCTTTAATTATTGTAGATCCTAAGAAAGAAATTAACGCAATTCGTGAAGCTAGAAAGCTAAATATTCCTGTATTTGGTGTTGTAGATACAAACTGTGATCCAGATGACGTTGATTATGTAATTCCTGGTAACGACGATGCTGTAAGAAGTGTTAAAGTTATGTTAGGCGTATTAACTAACGCTATTTGTGAAGCAAAAGGTTTAGAATTAGTTGATTATGTAACTGAAGAAGAAAAAACAAAAAAAGATGGTAAATCTGCTAAAACTGTAAAAGAAGTATTTGTTGAATCATTAGATAATGAAAAAACAAAAGCAGAAATTAAAGAAGAAAAACAAACTGAAGATGAAGATTTAACTATTAAAAATTTAACTGAATTAAAAGATTTAGCTAAAAAAAGAGGAGTTAAAGGATATTCTTCAATGAAAAAAGAAGAATTATTAAAAGCTTTAAAATAGGAGGAAATAACAATGGTAGATGCTAAAACTGTAGCTGAATTAAGAGCTAAAACAGGTGCTGGAATGATGGATTGCAAAAAAGCATTATCTGAAACAAATGGAGATATTAATGCTGCAATCGATTATTTAAGAGAAAAAGGAATTGCTAAAGCAGCTAAAAAAGAATCAAGAATTGCTGCTGAAGGACTTGCTAATGTATATATTAGTGGTAACAAAGCTGTTATCTTAGAAGTTAATAGTGAAACAGACTTTGTTAGTAAAAATGAAGAATTTACATCTATGTTAGATACAATTGGTAAAACTATTTTAAATAGTAATGCTAAAACAGTAGAAGAAGCATTAGAACTTCCTTGTGAAGATGGAACTATTAAAGATTTAATTATTGCTAAAACTGCTAAAATTGGGGAAAAATTATCTTTAAGAAGAATTAAAGTAGTAGAAAAAACTAATGATGAAACATTTGGTAGTTACTTACATATGGGTGGAAAAATTGCTGTATTAACTGTACTTAAAGGAGCAAACGAAGAAGTTGCTAAAGACGTTGCAATGCAAGCAGCAGCTATGAAACCTGAATTCGTTAGAGAAGATGAAATCCCAACAGATAGAGTTGAAAAAGAAAGAGCAATCTTTAAAGAACAAGCTATGAATGAAGGAAAACCTGCTGAAATAGCTGAAAAAATGGTTGAAGGAAGATTAAAGAAATTCTTCAAAGAAATATGTTTAGTATCTCAAAGCTTCATTAAAAATGGAGATATTGATGTAGCTACTTATGTTAAAAATAATGGTGGCGAAGTTAAATCAATGATAAGATACGAAGTAGGCGAAGGTATGGAAAAAAGAAATGATAACTTTGCTGAAGAAGTAATGAGTCAAGTTAAATAATTTAAAATTACTGCTAAAATATTGGCAGTTTTTTTCTTGGAAATATCTATTTTATTTAATTATGAAAGATGATATACTTAGTCTCAGTGAGGATTTGTTTGTATGAAAGATAAAAAAATTATAATATCATCAATTATTTTTTCATTATTGTTTTCAGTTACATTTTCGATTCTTTTTTTAACTTATAAAGTATCTGATTTAATAATGTGTTTAAAAATGATAAAAGTAAGTTATTATGTAATAATTATATTTGGAATATTTTTATATTTTTTCTTGGAAGGATTGTATTTTAAGGTAATGTTTAACTCCATGAATGAAAAAATATCATTAATTAGATGCTTTCATTACGCTTTAGTCGAATTTTTCTTTAGTGGAATAACACCTGGATCGACAGGTGGACAACCTCTTCAATTATATTATATGAACCAAGATAAATTCCCCACTAAGAAAAGCATGATATCATTAATACTTAATACAATATTATTTAAACTATTTTTAGTTGGTGGTGGAATATTAATTTTAATGTTTAAACCTACATATATATTTACTAATGGAAATTTAGTTAAAATATTGTTCTTTATTGGATTTATTTATGATATTTTTATAACTATTGTATGTTTACTTTTAATGTATAATCAAAAAATAATTAGTAAAATACTTACCAGTATTTATAAAATATATAATAAATTTGCTAATAAGAAGATTGATTATAATTCTAAGATTGATGAAATAACTAGATCATATGTTGATGAAGCAGTTTATTTAAAAGAAAATAATGGAACATTAATTTTAACAACTATTTTAGTATTTATTCAAAGAACTATATTATTTTCTATAATATATTTTATTTATATAAGTCTAAATACGAATATTAATTTAAATTATTTTGATATATTATTATTACAATTATTTGTTCAAATATCTTTGGAAGTTTGTGTTTTGCCAGGTCAAACAGGAATAAATGAATATATAACAAGTATATTATATTTGACTATTTTTGATACATTAGCAATTCAAGGAATGATATTAAATCGATTATTTATCTTCTATTTACCATTATTAATTTCTTTTATACTAATTATGATAAATGCCAGATTTTTATATAAATCAAAAAATGAAATAATAAAATTGTAGATTGTATTTAATGTCTATTTAAATATTTATTAATCATAATATTGAGTAAAAACTTTGTATATACAATAAAAAATATAATTTTCTTAAACCACCTATGTCTCGTCAAGTGTAGCAAAAAAAGTTATAAAGCAAACCTAAGTTCGCTTGACGGGGGGGCATTTGGCGATATAATTAGACTATGATATAGGAAGGATAAAGAAGAATGAAGGAAGAAAAAGTAAGATTAGTTGTTGTTTTATCAACAATAATGATGATGATAGTGTTATTTATTGGAATAACTTATTCTTATTTTACTGCTTTAAATAATAAAGGCTCAACATCAGTGATATCAGCAACAAGTGGTAAAATGTTAATAAGTTATGCTGATGGAAAAAGCAGTTTATTAGTATCAAAAGATATTCAGCCAAGTAATAACATAATAGTTAATAAAACATTCACATTAACAGGAACAAATACAACTAGTGGACTAACCATGCCATATAAAGTAGGACTAAAATATGTATCAGGTTTTAGTGATGGACAAATGCATTATTATATTAAAAGAATGAGTGCAAACTCAAATGTAACAAGTACTTTAGTTGGAACAGCAAATCAAGTAATACCTGGTAATACTACTGAAACAGGATATACTACTGGAACGCTTAAAAAAAGTAATAGATATCTCGAACTAGCAAATGGAGAATTTAAAGCAAACACAAGTAATCAAACTATCACATTTAATTTAAAGATGCAATTTCCCGATACCGGCGAAAATCAAGATAGTGAAAAAGGAGCAAGCTTTACAGGAGAGATTGTAGTAAACTATGAAAATGAAACAGGAGTAGATTATATAACAAAATTATATAATGGAGATAAAGAAAGCAATGGTTTATTAGCAGATGATACTAAAGATATTAATATAAGATATAGTGGAGCAACACCTAATAATTATGTTGAGTTTGGAAATGCCGGAGAGTTATGGAGAATAGTTGGAATCTTTAACGTTGCTGATTCAGATGGAGTAACAAGTAAAAAATTAAAGTTAGTAAGAGATTCATCATTGGGCTCATATTCATGGGATGCAACTGGTAATAACGATAAAGGATTTAATGATTGGACCGATGCTGACTTGATGAAAGAATTAAATGGAGACTATTTAGACACAACCTTAACAGCAAACAAAGCAAATTGGTACAATTCATACTTGGATTCTAGCACACAAAAATCAGTATTAAGACAAACAGGAGTATTTAACTATACAACTGTCATAAAAGAGAAATATCAATCAATGATAAGCGAAAGTATTTGGAATATTGGTGGAAATGGATATACAGGTTCTACATTAAACTTACAAACTCAGTATAATCGTGAGAGAGATAAAATAACATATCAAAATAGTCACCCTACTACATGGGTAGGTAAAGTTGGCTTAATATATGCAAGCGACTATGGTTATGCATCAACAGATACATCATGTAGAAGTAATATGAGATCTCAAACTAATAGTGTTTATAATTGTAAAAATAATAACTGGCTTGCTAATAACTCATGGTACTGGACATTGTCGCCTTACTCTGGTTCCTCGCCCGGCGTATTCAATGTGAGTGGGGACGGTGCAGTCAACTCTACCTATGCATTTCATTCCAACAGTGTTTATCCATCAGTTTATTTAAAATCTAATATCAAGATAATAAGTGGAACAGGTGAAAAATCAAATCCATATATTTTATCAATATAAATATTAATAACGTTTACAAATGTGTCAGAAATATCAGGTCTTACCAAAGAGATAATTGAAAATCTTTAAAATCTAAATAAAGATATTGTTATAAAAAACAGTATTTTTATTATTTTATATTGTAACTTAGGATTAAAACAAAAAATGTATAAATTAATTTGCAAAAAACGATGTATATTAATTTAAAATTTATAGCAAATGTAAATTAAATGTAAATTGACGCGGGGGGGTAATAGTATATAATTTTACTA
>ERZ808240.4094-NODE-4094-length-13306-cov-30.844314_pt1 | contig 13306 bp, 9 predicted proteins | sample MGYA00521084_ERZ808240 | MGnify/ENA primary metagenome ERZ808240 (study PRJEB31516, sample SAMN03275571) | gut metagenome | biome: mammalia-associated habitat; material: feces | host: Papio cynocephalus | place: Kenya | collected 2012-08-06 ... | reverse complement strand
GCGTCGCACAGGGTTCCGGGAAAGGTGTTGCCGCCCGAGCGGTGGTAGCAGTCACGGATGTAGGCCGCGCCATAGACATTGCCGGCAAGTTCGCAGGACCCGTCGATGCAGAGGAGGCCGCGAAGAGTCGAACCATGCTCCTGAACATAGCTCGGAAAACGCAGACCGCTGTCGGCATTCTCGCTGAAAACGGCAATGTAGCCGGAAACCTCGCTGTCGTGACCCAGCCTGACAAAGGGGCGGCAAGCAGTTGAGCGGCAACCGTCTGAAGAATGGCTGTCGTCGGCAGCACTGACGAAAATTCCTGAGGGGAAACGCAGCACGGCGCCGTCCTCGACAATCACGGTGTCGCTCGCGAAAATCTGCGCAGTCCCCTCAAAGCCTCTCTCCACCGTCACGCTTCCGGCGGATACAAGCACATCCGACGGCAGTTGCAGGCTTCTCGAAAGAACGACTCTTTCTCCGAAAAGACAGCCCGGCAAAGGCATATCCTGATTTTCCTTACGCCAGAGCAGGCACAGTTCCGATGCCTTTCTGAAAGCCGCAGAGTCGAGCGGAGGCAGGTCCGGACCGGAGAGCCTAAGGTCAGATTCGGGAAGCGGCAGGCCGGAATAGTAGCGGGAGGCTATCTCGGTGTAGTTCAGTCCGTTCATCGGGATATAGGCCAAGCCCTCTATCCTCGCGTCGGCGGCCAACGACAGGGCACGGTTGCGGTCGCATATCCAGAACGCCGCCTCGGCCGGGCACTCAGTCCTGCGCCCGACTAGCACAGTCAGCGCATCTGGAGAGGAATTGGAAAGGCGCACACGCTCATAGAGTCCCCAGTCAAAGACCGAGACATGAACAGAATCCTCGCCGTCAAAAAGAAAGATGTCCGCGCTGTCCCCGGCGGCACAAAGCAGGCTGTCATAAAGGTAGAGATTCAATGCGGAAGTCAGGTTCCCGCGCTCCTGATGCGCCTCCCGGTAGAGGGCATAGCGCCGGTATTTCAACGCCAGTGAATCGTAGGCGAAGAAAATCATCAGCAGGACGACCGCCGACATAACCAGCACGGCAGGCAGGGCGTATGCTTTCAAATGCTTTTTCATCATCTTTCAGTCTTTATGCGAGATTCGGCCGTGACGCGATTTATCCATTTGGCCCGTGCTCTCAAGCTGCCGTAAAGAGAGTCGCAGCATGACGGAAAGGCTGGTTCGGGACGGGCGGTAGGAGTTGAAGGCGGCGGAGCAGATGCGAATTTCCGGAATGGCCTCCACCGCCTCAAGGACTTGAAGCAGGGACTTGAAATCACCGGAGAGGACGAGATCCGCGCCGCAGAGCCTCAGGTCGCCCTCCGAGCCGAGTTCTGACGGGGAGAATGCAAGGACGGAAACTGAATGTTCCGTGCAGAGTTCCGAGACCTTTCCGACAAAGCCGCCGTTGCTGAGCGCAGGCTCGCTTCCGATAACGGAGCGGCGTGCATGCGGGACAATCACGGAGTCGGATTCCGCAAGAGCCGCCCTCCAGTCCCGCCACAGGCCGAAGGTCCGCGAAAGCGTCATAGTCCAGACCAGAATCGGCAGAACCACAAGCAGGGCAATAAGCTTCAGAAGGGATAGATTTCGCTTCATGAGAATATGGGGGGCTGAATTATGATGTTATTTTTCAACGGGCAACAGGATGTGAACTTCAAATGTTGAGAAATCCTCGTTCTTGGCACGGTTGAGACCGACTACCTCGATTCCGGAAAAACCGGCAATATGCTTCATGCTTTCGGAGAATGCTGCGACGGTTGCGGGGTTAAGGGTCTCCCCTTTCAGGGATATGAATACGCAGTCGTCAGGGACGACGTTCTTCCGGCGGGATTTGGGTTCGTTGATGAGGATTTCGGTTAGCCTCATGCCGTCGGGAATGGCGGAGGCAACCGCATCGCTCCACGCGGAAGGCTGCTCAATGTGGGCGATGCCTTCATAGTCGGCGACCAGTTTTGACACGGCGGAGTTTTTCTCGGACAGGAGCCTCGCCGAGCGACCTGACTCGTAGCTGAGAGCCTGACGTTCGGCAAGCTTTTCCGTCAGAGACGTGCTGACCCAGAAGTTAGCGGCAAGGACGGCGAGCCAGAATAGGAGAAGAGGCAGGAGCAGTTTCCGGAACAGCCTCGAAGCGAGAAAGTCACGCAGAGCCGCATCCGACTTCAATGCGCTGAAAGACAGGCTGCGCCGCCTGACAGTCTCCGCCTCGGCGCCAATGTCAAGGGAGTCCAAATCTGCGGTCACGACTATTCCCATGACGAACTGCCCCGAACGCTCAAGCCCGGCGCGGACATCGTCGAGCAGGGAACTGCGGACGTAGTCGATGCGCGTGCCATCCGCGTGCTCCGACGAAAGGAGCTCGGGATTGTCCACAATGCGCCTGACTATCGGGTTCGAGCGGTCGAGTTCCCTGCTTCCAACAGCCGCGCCAGTCACGGCCAGAAGCACAAGACCGGATTTCGTCTGTTTCAGCCACCGCATGGACGCGCCGTCGTGACCGACATCCGCAACGGCGACGGAAATCCCGACAAAATTAAACAGAGAGGGCTTCCGGCTCATGGCTTATTCTGCTTTTCGACCGGAATCCACGACCATTCGAGATAGGTCGCGTTGTCTGACTCCCAAAAATCGGGATTGCGGACATCGTAGCCCATGGCCTCCGCATAGTCCAGAATCATGTCGTTCGTCAGGCGCTTCTTCTTGATGCGCTCCTTGTATTTCTCCGTCTGCTCGAACGGGAAAGGGTTCCCCTCTTCATAAAAATCCCAACGAGGATCCTGCATCACGCGAACCAGACGCTCCGTACCATTAGGACCCAAGAAATGAAACATACGGAACAAATATATATCCGAATCATTTATTTTATTGTCCAAGTCTAAAGTTAGACCTATCTGAGTTATACTATAGCCATAGCGTATATTCAATGTACTACACTGCACAGAGAACCCGTCAGAAGCATTACCGGAAATTGCCGTCTTACCCGGACACGGACTCCACAACACCATTTTCGCAATCCGTGCATGATTATAATCGTATTTTATGTCTATCTGCAACGGAGCATTCCATTGTTTCACAGGACGTTTCCGTTCCATCATGTTTACAATTGATGCTCTGACAGTTGAAAGGTCTGCATCAATAAAAGAAAAATAACCTGTTTCCATATCATTTTTTCATTATAACATCATCTATCGCTCCATTCTTTTTATTAAGAATCTTAATTTCAAATTCGGCAAAAGGGTCATGAGTCATTATCACTTCCTTATGTTTGTTGCTGTTTCCGATATTTCTGTCAACCTCATAATTATAGTGACGACCTCCATGATTCCATTGAACGTCAGGACGGTTGTCATTTCTGCTTTTCCACCGGAATTTTAGACCATTCAAGATAAGTTGCACTGTCCGACTTCCAAAAATCGGGATTGCGGACATCGTAGCCCATGGCCTCAGCGTAGTCCAGAATCATGTCGTTCGTCAGGCGCTTCTTCTTGATGCGCTCCTTGTATTTCTCCGTCTGCTCGAACGGGAACGGCTCTCCCTTTTCATAGAAGTCCCAGCGAGGATCCTGCATCACGCGGGCAAGTCGTTCAGAACGATCCCGTCCCAAATGATAGAAAAACCTCATGTCATAAATCTCGTCATCAATCTTATTCTCCGGATCCAATGTCAGACAAATCTTAGTGACATCATATCCATAACGCAGATTCAAAACATAACATAGCGTATCGAATCCGTCCCCCTGATTTCCATACATGACAGTCTGTTTTTCTTGTGGTGTCCAAAGCACCATCTTTGTAACCAGCGCCCCATAATCAACACATGACAAGTCTATTTTCAAAGAAGCCTTGCTCACACAAACAGGATATGAAGGCTCTTTTATTTCGATTATTGACCGACTGATATCATCCATATCAGCATCTAAAAAGGAAAAAATACGTGTAATCATTTTTCTATTATTTTATAATCCTGTCAAATGGTGTAAGGCCGTCTATTATCAGTTCATATTCAAACTCGGCCTTAGGGTCATTGGCTTCAATAACCTTCTTGTGACGGTCGCTGTTCTTCATTGTTCTGTCCACCTCGTAGTTATGGTGAACGCCATCCGTATTCCATTGAACATCAGGACGGTTGTTGCCGACTTTATTGCCGTCGTAATCAACTTGAGCCTGATTCTTACGAATCTCCTCAGCCTTGCCCGATTGTTTCAATTCTACAATCTTCTCATCAATTGCCTTATTATGGTCAGCATTTCCATGCGGCTTCGCATCTCCACCATTCGGTTTCGGGCCACGCTTCATTGACTTGGCAACATCCGTGGCATTGTCAACCCGGTCGGCAGTCTTCGCCGCATCAAGAGCCTTGTCCGCAGCACGCGCCGCATCCACCGCGTCATCGACGGCGTCCGCTGCCTTGGCGGCCTTGATTCCCGCGCGCACGGCTCCGACTCCTCCCGGGACGAGCGGAACGGCAGCCGCGACCACGTCCACGACGATGCCGCCGGCGTCAAACACAGCGCCCCAGACATTGCCGGCCTTCACATTGTCGGCAAAGCTCTTGACGCCGAGCCCGACGCTGAACAAGTCCCAGACAATGTCCGGGAACCTGCCGTCCGGATCCACAAAGTTAACAGGATTATTCAGACAAAATGCATAAGGGGAGAAATTCGCCGACTTTTCCGCCCGGACGTCGGAGGTGTGCCAGCGCATCAGCACCGGGTCGTAGTGCCTCGCTCCGAAATCGTGCCATCCGAGGCCGAGCTCGCCGATGCGTTCCTTGCCGGAGTACTTGTACGGCTGCGTGTCCGGGACAGGGGTTGAAAGCAGTGCTCCGGACGGATAGTAGGAGTTTATTTCCTCCACTGCGCCGTCCTCGTTGCGGACGAGGCGGACACTGCCGAGATAGTCCTTTATGAAGTGGCGGTACTTGCCGTCCTTGAAGGAATAATATCCCGTCGCCGTCTGAAGCATCTCCGGAACGCCGTCCCGATATATCACGCCGTCGAAATAGTCCCTGCGGACATCCTCCTTGCCGGGTTCCTCAACCGTCAGCGAGCGCTTCCGCCCTTCCGCGTCCCAACCATACACAAGCCTGCCGCCGCTCCCGAACGAAAGCGTGTCCGGCAATGATAGATGATTATACGAGAGCGACAGCCCCCGGTTGTCGTCATGCACGAGGTTTCCGCAGACGTCATACTCGTACTGAACCTCCGCCTGCGAACCTCCGTTGAAGCGGTTGTATGCACGGTTCGGATGCTCGGTCGCCACGGCGTCGCCCACACGAACAAGATGATTGCCGTCGTATTCCAGCGTCAGGTCATCCACCCGCTCGAAGGAGTTGTCGCCTGTCTGCCCCGTTCGTTTGAGGCTGAGGAGATTGCCGTTGAGGTCGTAGGACGGAAACATCTCGTCGTATCGCCCGCCATTGCCCGTCAGGTCCTGCCCCTCGCCGTAGCTCGCGGACGTCAGATGTCCGGCCGAATCATAGCCATACTTGTAGCCTCGCCACTGCTGACCGCCCACCTTCCAGCTGACGGCACTCACGAAACCGTTATGGCGACGAGTGCCGGGACCGATGTTGTAGTACAGATTCTGACTGAAGTCCGTACCGGAGATTGACGTCGGTAAGTTTCTTATGTTGTAGGAATATGACAGGCTGTCCAGACTCTCCCCATAGACGGTCTTCACGAGCCTTCCGACATCGTCATAGACATTCCGCAGAAGCGGCTTCATGTCCCCGTCATTCATCGCATGAAACGTTTCCACGAGCCGTCCCGTGCGGTCGTAGCCGAATGCCTGTGTCTCGGTAAAGACGGTGTCCGCGCCGCGCAGGTGAACCCTTTTCTTCAGGGTAGGCCTGCCGGCGATGTTGTAGTTGGTGAAGACCTCGTCCGTGATGCCGGTTCCCGTGTCATGGGAGGCCGTCCTCACCGGGCGGTCAAGTTCGTCGTACCAGTATGACGTGAGCGTCTCGCACTCGCCGGCCACGTCACGCACACGCTTGCCGGTCAGTTGCCCGACGACAGAGATGTCCCGGTCTTCGACGACATTGTCATACACCGGAACAAAGCGGGAATCAGACTCTGCGGGAGCGGCAGGCAGAGAGTCCGCGATGCAGGAAAGAGACCTGTAGTCGTAGCTGTCATAGTAGCTTATCGTCAGATACTCCGGTTCAGCAAGAGTCAGATTGCTTATCGCATACCCCGTCTCACCGGTAGTGAGTTCGGAAAGGCTTGCATACACGAACACTGACCTTATGCTCTCCACGTCCGTGTTCCGGCAAAGCCCAGTCATGACCTGACGGCCGTGCCTGTCGGGAATCTCAAAGCGCCAGACCGTGGATACAACTGTCGATGTCTCCGCCTGTTCATAGTAATAGGAGGTTCCGCTGTCGTCAGTGATGACAAATCCCGCCGTCAGTTTTCCCGTGCTGTTGACAAGCCGCCGAATCCTGTTTTCGGTATATGGGACCTGCAAATAGTTATTGTAACCGGTAATGTAGAATGAGCCTCCGGTCTTTCCCATCGTGTAGTCGTAGCGGTCGCGCATCTTATCCGTGCCGTTGAGACCGTTGCTCTTTTCCGCTATGGTCAGATTGAGAGACGCGGCATCTTTGTCCGCACGGATTTTTGTCGCCGTCGGTAGTTCCGGATTCATACTCTTGTCCGGAAGTCCGTTGACCGTGAGGTTCACCACCCCTCCGGCGTTCAGCACCCAGCCGAGTCCCGCCCAGCTGGCCTTGTCGGTGACCCTGACTCCGCCGCCGATGTAGGAAAGGGATACGGGGAATGTCAGTTCGCGGGTTCGGATTTCGTAAATGGGGATTGACACATCGACCTGCCCCGATGCCTGGGACACGGAATATTGGCCGTAGTTGAGGAATGCGGCGGCCTCGGGCGTGGGCGGGACGAGATAGGGATTGTTCTCCGCCGACATGAGGGTGCTTCCGACAGCGAGAGTCTGTGCCGGAAGGCGGAGGCCTGACAAGGCGAGAAGCAGGGTCAGAGTACAGAGGGTCAGCAGTTTCTGTTTCATGAGGAATTTGTGTTGTGGTTATTGTTCGGTTATCGGACGAGTCATAGTATCGTCGGCTTTATGAAGATGTTGAGCTTCGTTTCGGTCCTGTTCTTCTTCGTCTTGCCGAATACGGAGCGGAGCACGGGGACACGGGAGGCGTACGGAAGGCCTCTGGAGGAATTGTCCGCAAGGTTCTTCTCGATGCCGCCGAGCAGGACCATATCGCCGTCCTTGACCCTTATGATGGAGGTGAAGCTGCGCCTGGAGATTCCCGGAGGGGCATATTCGTCGTCCTTCGAGCCGGTGTCGGTGAACTCGTCCTGGCTGAGGCTGACCGTGAGGGTGATGGTGCTGTCGCGGCTCATGTACGGCGTGATGTCGAGGACGAAGTTCGCCTCGACGTTCTTCCACAGATAGGACTCCGACTGCAAGGGATTCTGCGTGCCTATGATGTTCACCTGACTTTCCTTGTAGTACTTCACCTCGCCGCTCTTCAGCACGGCCTTGTGACCGTTCAGAGTGGAAAGCCTCGGCGTGGAGCGGAGCGAAATCCTGCCGCTCTCCTCAAGAAGCTGAAGGTCGGCATAGAAAAACTGCGAGACTTGCCCCAGATTGATTGAACCGAGCCCGCTGAACGACGCGAGCAGCCGGTTAATCGAATCGGCGTTCAGCGTCAGGCCCAGCCCCGGAGAGAAAGTCGCGCTGTTCTTTCCCTTCTCCGAACCGACGCCAAGTCCCAGCCCGAGGGACTGCGCGGAACTTGTCGTCGCATCCACAATCATCACGTCAATCGAAATCAGCGGAACGCTCACGTCAATCTCCGAAAGGAACGACAGGATTTCCGAAGCCACTTTCCTGTCTCCGCTGACGACGATGCCGTTGAGGTCCGCGAACGGCGTGATTTCCATGTTCTGCTTCAGCGAAGACGGGATTATGTTCACGACATCCTCGACAGTCCTGTGCCTCATGGCATAGACGACGGTTCCGGTCTGCGGAGCCGCATCCTCCTGCTCGTCGAAGAACGCGGAAGAGAATGCGCCGCGTTCCTTTCCGCTCTCGAACAGACACCACGAATCTCCTTCCTTGCGGGCAGAAAGCACATTCACGGCCGCGATGGTCTTCACGGCCTCGTCGAGTGTCATTCCCGTTCCGAACGCCGAGACCGTCCGCTCGGTCAATGAATTGGGATAGAGAAGATTGCATCCGGTCACAGCATTGAAGCGGCGCGCCACGGCATCCAGCGTGCAGGCCGAGAAGTCGAAGGAGAACGCCGTGCTGTCCGCAGGGTCACGGGAGAACCTGACCTCCGAGGCCGGCACGGGAGGGACGAAATCAGTCAATGCGACGATGTCGCCGGAAAAAGTCGCTTCTATTCCCTTTTCATTGCAGATGAATGCCAGGACATCGCAGACGGGGATTTTCTGGATGTTGCAGGTAATCGCCTTGCGCTTGTCAAAGTTTATGGCGATGCTCAGTCCGTTCGATATGGCGATGCCCTTTATGAGTTCGGCGACCGAAAAGTTAGTCACCGACACGTCAATCTCATTGCCGTAGGCAGGGATTCTTTCGGCCAGGGCGGAAAAGTTCCGGCGCAGAAGCCAGGCGCGGGATGTCGAATCTGCGGCGGGGAGGCACGACTGGGAGGCCGCCGGCAAGCCATTGTCGGCGCAGGTTCCGAAGAGACAGAGCGGGTTCAAGAAGAAAAGGCCTGCCAGAGTTGAAGTCAGGGAGAAAAGGCAGCGTTTCATATATCAGATTACATGGTGTTAAAGATAGGGGCAATCTCCTCAAGCGAGGTTTCCCCGGATTCATAAAGGGCCATCGCGGATTCGCGGAGCGTCCGCACGCCTTTCTGAGACAGGATGCCGCTGACGTCACGGGCATTTTCACGGACGGCGGAGGACAGGGAATCGTCAATGCGGATGACCTCGTAGATGGCCTTGCGACCGAGGTAGCCGGTGTAATGGCACTGCGGGCAGCCCGCGGCCTTGCCGGAGGATGACTTGCAGTGAGGGCAGAGAAGCCGGACAAGCCGCTGCGCGACGCAGGCGATGAGGGTTTCTGAAATCAGGTAGGGATGCACGCCTATGTCGGCAAGCCTCGTGATGCAGCCCCATGCGCTGTTCGTGTGCAGGGTGGAGAGCAGGAGGTGACCGGTCAGGGAGCTGCGGATTGCCATCTCGGCGGTCTCCTCGTCGCGGATTTCCCCGAGCATGATTATGTCCGGGTCCTGACGCAGGAAAGTCCGCAGAGCCACCGGGAATGTCAGCCCGATTTCCTCCTTGAGCTGGACCTGATTGATGCCGTCGAGGGTGTATTCAATCGGGTCCTCGATGGTGAGGATGTTGTTGTCGCCTCGGTTCAGACGTTCAAGCGTCGCATAGAGCGTCGTGCTCTTTCCAGAGCCGGTAGGGCCGCTGATGAGCACAAGCCCGTGGGGACGGCCGACCGCGTCGAGATAGTCCCGGAGCTGGCGCTCGTCAAAGCCCAGTTCATCAAGGGAGATGTGCCGCCCGTCACGAGAGAGCAGGCGCAGGACTATCTTCTCCCCGTAAATCGTCGGCATCACCGATGTCCTGATGTCAAACTTTATGTCGCCCCGCGAATACATTATCCTTCCGTCCTGCGGAAGCCTCTTCTCGGCGATGTCGAGGTTCGACATGATTTTGATCCGGTTCACGACTCCCGGATAGCGGTCGCGCCCGATGACATGACGCTCAATCAGCTTTCCATCCACCCGGAAGCGCACCCTGCATCTGTGTTCCGACGGCTCAAGGTGAATGTCGCTCGCACGCACACGGAAGGCTTCCTCCACAAGTTCCCCGACAAAGTCCTGCCCGCCAAAGGCCTCACTCTTCGAATGCGCCTGCACACCGGTCTGCCGATAGTTCGAGGACAGCAGCCGCGTCAGTTCGTCCGGAGCCACGGGATGCAGCGAGAGCCGCAGTCCATACACCGCCTCAACCTCCTCAGCGACAGCGTCATAGTCCTTCCCTTCGTCGCAGTAGCACGCCACCGCGCCGTCAGATTCCCGCCCGAAAGGGACAAGGCGGTAGTAAAAGGCCTCGTCACCAGTGAACAGCTGCAGGGCCTCTGTCGAAATCTTTTGTGGTTGCATAAGATGCAATTTATTCCTTATTCGCAGGAGGATATGAAAAACTCAAGGTTCTTTCGTCTATAAGATAGTCTGACAAATTCTCTTCCGTAATGATGTATTCATATAAGAAGATTCTTTGTTCAACGACTTGTTCCCATGAATATTTGTCCACATCGGCCTTATTTACAAATGTTATATGCAAGGCCCCATCATTCAGCAAGTCTTCAACTTTACTATAATACATGGAATAACGGCCGAGAACTGTTTTATGTGGCTTCACTGTCCAATGTGGAGCAATATAAGCATTGTCCTTTCCTTCAAATGCTACGGCGCAATCAAACACATACAATTCAAGGTCGGAGTCATTAACTATCTGTATTCCGGGATACTTTACGAAAATACTATAACAACAGGATGCCATCAATAAAGATGTTAAGGTCAAAATAAGCAATCGTTTCTTTTTCATGATTATAACGGATAAAATGTTACTATTGTTTTCCCTCCATACGCCTGATTGTTCCAGTCCACACCAAATTTTGAGAAATATGATTCAGCTAACCTATTGGCTCGCCTCTCTGTCCAATATGCCTGATGTTGATAATTCGACCCGGATGAAACCTTTGACGCACTTATCGCACTTGGTATGCCGATGGCAAACAAATACAGAAGTCCCCATTTCGAACTATCTATCGTGTGCCCATATTCATGCATATACATTGGGTCATATTTGATATAATCCTTAAAATTTCGGTCTATTCCGCTGTTTTTCAGATCGATGTTCACATAATCCCCCAAGGTCACACCTTGCCTATTGTGAGCATACTCGTTGGAAACAAATGTTGCCCCACCAAAATAATCAACCCTATCAGCCTGACCTACCACTGTCCTATAATAAGAGTATGCCTGACCCGCAAAAGTCTGCAACAGTCCGAGTGTATGACGGCTATACCCCTGCCATAATCCTTTTTCAAAATTGTTCTCATCAAGATAAAAATTTCCCAAAAACATCTTCCATGAGTTGCCAAAGGACTCCCAGCCACGACAGGCTCCCGCTATAAGGTTCGCAGCACCAACAGTCAATTGGGCTCCGGCATATACAGTCATGGAAGAATGTATGAATCCACCGATGTAAGGAATCATCGGAGTCAGTTGCCATGTCCAACCGATTGCATATCCAACAAGAGCACCTTGAGCAAAATACTTGAATGTATCACCTACTCCCTGCCAATCGGAACGAATATTCCCGGCGACAGCATTCGCGACTGTATTGCCTACGGCGAACACTCCAGCCAAAACCGTCGGGACTACCCACCAAGCGACTTCTCCACTTTGGTCGGTGTAGGAGAGCGGATTGTTGAGACCGTAGGAGTAGCGGTTGAAGGACTGGGTGAAGTCCGGAGTCTGCACATACGGGTCGGGCGAGAGGAAGCGGCAGAGGAGCGGGTCGTAGAGACGGGCGTTCATGTTGATGAGGCCGAACCACGGGAGATGTTCGTGACCGGTGAAGCCCCGGCCGAGGCAGAGCGTCGGCTCAGTGCCCGGGGCGTAAATCTCATGCGTCTCAGGGTCGCGAAGCCGTCCCCACGGGTCGTAGCTGTACTCGGCGAGGAGCGTGCCGTCGGCCGTCACGATGTGGGTGACGCTGCCGAGGTAGTCACGGCCTATGTTCAGCGGTGTCCAGTTGCCGGTGCCCTCGCGGACGAGTACCATCGGGGCGGAGTAGGCATCGCCGCCGAGGTAGAGGCGTTCGGTCGATGCGCCGCCTGACCTGATGTCCTGCTCGTAGCGCCCTCCGATGTAGTAGCGCGTGAGTTCAGGCGAGACGCCCTCGGCATAAAGCATCTTCACGCGGTCGCCGCTGCCGTTGTAGGTGAACGACGCGCTCTTCCCGCCTTCGACAAGGCGCGACGGGCGGCCGTAGCAGGTGTAGCTGACGCTCTGCTCGCGGGACGGGACGATGGAGTCGTCCTCCGGCGTGAGGGAGGTCACCTGATAGGGACGGTCAGAGTTGCCGTAGGTCATCTCACCCACTCCACCTACTGAAGTGACATTGCCGGCAGACGAATAAGTTAGCGTCCTGTCGTCCATTTTTACAAGACGGTTCAGAGCGTCATAGCTGAACGATTCCGACAAATTGCGGGTGTTGTCCTTTCTGGAATCAAGGTTGCCGGAGAGAAGCCTAAAACTATATTCAACGTCCATCACATCGTCAATCTTCCGGGAAACAGGCATACCCGAATTGCTGTAGCCGTACTCCCTCGTGACCTCTCCTGTCGTAACACGCAGTGGCATCCCAAAGTCGTTCTCTTCCTCAAGGCGCATCACAACAGTTCCCTCCGAAAGGACAATGCCTACTCCACGCCCATTTGAATAGAGATAGTTCTCGGTTGCGACATCCCCCGACTGAGCCGTGTATCTTATGCCGTTCACACGGTTTCCGACACCGTAGGCATAGCTCTTCAACAGCCACTTTCCATCCGGGACGGTTTCCTTTTCCGTCAGCACGCGGTCGTATCGGTCGTAGGTGTATGTCTTGGCGGTTCCGTTCGTCGAGACCATAGAGACAAGCCGGCCGTAACTGTCATAACTATATGAAGTAGAATACTCTCCGAGTCTGTCGGTCTTTGTGACACGCCCGAATTTGTCAAAATAAGACACAATCTGCCCATTAGGATTCGTCTGCGTGCGCACCGACGTGCCGTCCGCATTCCATGCCGTCGTGTCGGTCTGCGTGCCCGCGCTCGGGTCGTCAATGCGGATGCGCCGTCCATAGCTGTCATAGCCGAATGTTGTTGTAACACCTCTTGTTGTCACTGACGACGGCTGACCGTCATTGCGAAGGTTGTAGGTAATGGAGCCGCCCTGGTCTTCTACTTGCGCGGCATTTCCGAGAGCATCGTACTTCACAGTCTTGCTTATACCATTGCGCCACTCAGTGACGGTGTTTCCTGAATAGATGCGACGGGTTGTCTTGTCCGGAGTCGAGACTATCGTCGAACGTCCGTAACTGTCATACGAATAGTATATCCATGCAGTAGGACCAGAACCTCTGTACGGCATAGTTTCTCGGGACAGCAGCCCCTTGGAATCATAGGCATAGTCCGTCTTCTGCCATTGCCCGTCAAAGCGGAGGTTTTCAGTATGGACTTTGCGACCAATTCCGTCATAATGTGTGACTGTCGTAGGGG
>ERZ808240.4093-NODE-4093-length-13309-cov-19.330466_pt1 | contig 13309 bp, 14 predicted proteins | sample MGYA00521084_ERZ808240 | MGnify/ENA primary metagenome ERZ808240 (study PRJEB31516, sample SAMN03275571) | gut metagenome | biome: mammalia-associated habitat; material: feces | host: Papio cynocephalus | place: Kenya | collected 2012-08-06 ... | reverse complement strand
TTATGGGAATACGGAATATTTTGACTAAATTGCAATGTTTTGGGCTGGCCGTTGCGGCAACGGTTTCGCGCGAGATGACACATGGAATCAGAACGTTTGTCACGATGCGGTTCACCCAAGGCGCATTTTAAAATAACTAAACGACTTAAGATCATGTCACTGAACAAAGTAATGCTGATCGGTAACGTTGGAAAAGACCCCGAAGTACGTTACCTTGATGGAAACAACAACCCCAATTCAGGAAGCACAAAGGTGGCGACGTTCACCCTTGCGACGACTGAACGCTATCGTGACCGCAATGGAGAACTTCGAGAGAATACGGAATGGCACAACATTGTGGCCTGGAGGAATTCGGCTGATGTGGCGGAGAAATACATCCGCAAAGGCACTCAGGTTTACATTGAGGGCAAGCTGAGGACCCGGTCGTGGACAGACCAGACTGGCAACAAGAGGTACACAACGGAAGTCACTGTCGACAATCTGCAGTTGCTTGGGAGGAAGTCTGACAATCCAGGGGCACAGGGAGGTTACCAGCAACAACAGCAGCCGGCTCAACAATCAAGTTACCAACAACAGCCGGTTCAGCAGCCCCAGCAGCAGACTCCAGTGAATCCGATCGAGGTCGCCGCGGCCGACATGCCGCAGGATGACCTTCCGTTCTAATATTCAGGAATATACAAACGAATATTATCAGATATGAGTTCAAAACTTGACGTAGTCCTTGGCCTCCAGTGGGGAGACGAAGGAAAAGGTAAGATTGTGGATGTGCTTGCAGGCCGCTACCCGGCCGTGGCGAGATTCCAGGGTGGCCCGAACGCCGGGCATTCCCTGCATTTCGACGGCAAGAACTTCGTGGTGCGCAGCATCCCTTCGGGAATATTCCGCGAAGGATCCACCAACATCATAGGAAGCGGTGTCGTTCTGGATCCGATCACATTGAGAGAGGAATGTGCGAATGTGGAGAAGATGAACATCAACCCGAAAGAGAAGCTGTTCATCTCCAAGAAGGCCAACCTGATCCTTCCTACCCACCGCCTTTTGGACGCGGCTTACGAGGCGGCTGCCGGAAAGGGCAAGATCGGCTCCACCCTCAAGGGCATCGGACCGACCTACACCGACAAGATCAGCAGACACGGCCTGAGGGTCGGCGACATTCTCGCCCCTGATTTCAAGGAAAGATTCGAGAAACTCAAGGCCAGACATATTCAATTGCTCTCAGACCTGCACTTCGAGTGCGATCCTGCCAAGGACGAGGCCGAGTGGATGAGTGCCATCGAGTTCCTCAAGGGATTCAAGCTGATTGATTGCGAGTACTTCGTGAACAAGTGGCTGGAAGACAAGCCTATGCTTGCGGAAGGAGCGCAGGGTTCAATGCTTGACATCGACTACGGTTCCTATCCATTCGTGACATCATCCTCCACCACAGTCGGTGGGGTCTGCACCGGACTTGGAGTCGCCCCGTCAAAGATCGGACACGTCTATGGAATATTCAAGGCTTACTGCACCCGTGTGGGCAGTGGTCCGTTCCCGACAGAGTTGTTCGATGAGACCGGAGAGAGGCTCCGTCAGGTAGGACACGAGTTCGGAGCCGTCACAGGCCGTCCTCGCCGCTGCGGATGGCTGGACCTCGTGGCTTTGAAATACACCGTGATGATCGACGGCGTGACCGACCTCATCATGATGAAATCCGACTGCCTTGACGATTTCGAGGCAATCAAGGTCTGCACTTCCTACAAGGTGGACGGCAAGGAGACCGACCAGGTTCCGTTCGACATCGCCGCTGAGATCGAGCCGGTTTACACCGAGTTCCCGGGCTGGAAGAAAGACCTCACCGGAATCCGCAAGGATAGCGAACTTCCACAGGAATTCAAGAACTACATCAAGTTCATGGAGGATTATCTCGGAGTGCCGATCAGCATTATCTCCCTCGGTCCTGACCGCGAGGCGACCATCGAACGATAAGAAAACTCCTTTTTCTTACACACAAGGCATCTATATGTATGAGAGCGTATAATCTGGGATTCATCTCCGACAAGGACATCTACGGACACGTGCAGGACACAGTCCGCCTTTATCGGCGCAGCATAAACCTGAGCGAGTTCAACGAGAACATCGTCGATCCGATAAAATTGACCTTTGACGCAAAGGTTTACAGAAAGTCTATGGAACAGGTCATCTCGGAGGAGTGCTCCCGTCAGATTGACAAGTCAAACACGAACCGCATCGGCTATTTCCACCAGCAGCTTTTCAACTACGCGGGGAACGGATGGATTGTTCCGTCGGCAGGTTTTGATGTGGAGAACCACGAAAGGCACATCTTCGTGGAAATGAAAAACAAGCACAACACAATGAACTCCGCATCTTCTCAGAAAACTTACATGAAGATGCAGAACAAACTGTTGGAGGATGATCAGGCCGCCTGCTGGCTTGTCGAAGTCATTTCCACCAAGTCAAAGGATGAACCTTGGAAGGTATCCATTGATGGCCGGCCGTTCCAGCATAACAGGATTCGACGGATGTCAATGGACAAGTTCTACGAACTGGTGTTCGGTGACAGGACTGCGTTCTTCCGGCTTTGCGAAGCCCTGCCCGACATTATTGAGGATGTTGTTTCAGACAATAAGGAATTACTCTGGCAAAATTCTGTCTACGAGGAACTGATGAGTTTCAACCCGGATGTGTTGAAGAGCCTGTACCTGCTTGCGTTCTCTACCTATGAGGGATTTGATTCTCTCTGCCAATACCCCGGATAGAAATGAGTTGTTCTGACACAAGAATATCCCCAAACAATTTTGCGGATGTCATGGGGGTGTCCCGATCGACCGTACGCTATTGGGTGGATTCCGGGAAATATGTCTTGGAGGATGATGGTGACGGTCCTTGTTTCTTGATGAATGATTTGAGAAATGTCCCCGAAATTTCCCAGATGCTGTCCGGCAAATGGGACGAGGAGATGCAGACCAAGCCATCCAGACAATACTCTTCCGTTGAGCTTTTCGCCGGGGCGGGAGGATTGGCCTTGGGCATGGAGCTGGCAGGGTTCAAACACGTTCTTTTGAACGAGTTTGACCATAACGCCTGCGAGACATTGAGAATGAACCGTCCCGACTGGAACGTGGTCGAGGAGGATATCCACACCATGGATTTCACTGGTCTGAAAGGCAAGGTGGACTTTTTGTCGGGAGGATTTCCTTGCCAGGCGTTCTCATACGCAGGGAAACGTCTTGGATTTGAGGAAACCAGAGGCACCCTGTTCTTTGAACTTGCGAGAGCGGTCAAAGAGATTCAGCCGAAAGTTTTTCTGTGCGAGAATGTCAAGGGACTACGTGAGCATGACGGAGGACGCACTTTGGAGACAATCACCAACATCATAAAGGAGTTGGGGTACTCATTGATCCCGCCTCGCGTCCTGAAAGCGGTCATGTACAAGGTTCCTCAAAAAAGGGAAAGACTGTTTCTGGTCGCGGTCAGGAATGACTTGGCTGACAGGGTCTCTTTCGTGTGGCCGGCTCCGTACAGCCGCGTCATGACCTTGCGTGACGCCTTCTACGCAGGAGATCTTTATCCAGTGGACGTACCGGAAAGCGAATGCCAGCAGTACCCGGAGAAGAAAAGGAAGGTGATGGATTTGGTGCCGATGGGCGGGGACTGGCGGGACTTGCCGGAGGCTGTGGCCAAAGAATATATGAAAAGCAGTTACAACCTCGGAGGCGGCAAGACAGGAATGGCCCGGCGGTTGTCTTTGGACGAACCAAGCCTTACCTTGACGTGCGCACCTGCACAAAAACAGACTGAACGCTGCCACCCAACTGAGACCCGCCCATTGTCCGTCCGTGAATATGCCAGAATCCAGACATTCCCGGACGAATGGAACTTCTCCGGGAACTTGTCATCCAAATACAAGCAGATAGGTAATGCGGTTCCAGTCAATCTGGCCTATGCCATGGGACGGGCGCTCATCCGCCTGATGAACCAGATAGAGAAACTCTGAATAACACTATAGACTGAGCGTCAAACCGATTGCCCAATGCTTGAATTCAGGCCAGTAGTCGGTGTCCATAATGTTCATCGGAGAATATTTCGCATAGACACCCACATCCCTGAAATTGAGCTGGAACATCAAGTCCACTGTAGCGAGGTTGCAATGCGCTCTCTTGTACTTGTCTTTCTGCTTCTCATCGTTCAGCCTGTACTTGTTGACAATCGAACTGCAGGCGTTGAGATTTACCACAGGTCCCACAGAGAATCCGACTCCACGATAGAAGTTGACTCCGAAGACAAACGGGAATGTAACACTGAACACTCTCAACTTGGAGACTTTCGGTTCGGATTTCTCCGGCCATCCCCCGATCAGGATATTCCCTTCATCATCTTTCGTCATCATACCACTTTTGGTCATAGCGAAATTCTTCCAGGAAAAACCAAGACCGTAGTTGAACGTCATGAAACTTGACAGTTTGAAATAATCGTCACACAAGTTGAAGAACACCTCATACGAGCGCTGGGTTCTGAAATCCACATTGCCATAGTTGACATTCAGCAAAGCCATTCCGAAATTGCCTGGCTCGACCACATAGCCACGGCGCACGCTTGTCCTGTTCACCACCTTGTGATAAAAAGGCAAATTGAAGTCTAATCTCGACTGATCTCCATCCTCATCCACATCGCGGCCTATGGACAAACGGAACCGTGACGTATCACTCTTGACAACATTGGAATTAGTGTAAGTGTACGAGAATGACGAATCACTCTCTGAGCCGAATATCTCCATCTTATAATAGACCTCTTTTTTAGGGTCATAATGCTGTTTGACGGAATCAGGACTATAGACGATTATCAAGGAATCAGACAGATGGTTCAACTTTTTCCCGTCTGAGTTGTAACGAACCTTGACGCCCGGCTTCTTCACTTGAATCTTCAAGGTATCAGCCGGGTCGATGATCTTGAATTCAGAGCGGCGTGAGGCTCCTGTCTGTGCGGACGCAACGTAAACGCACAAGAGCGATATTAGCAACACAGATAATAACTTCTTCATAATCTTTATCTTATCTTTGTTTAAACATTTTCTTAAGATCATTCATGGTGGCTTTACCCCTGAGATAGACCACTGTCACATAGGCTTGCTCAAACGGTCCTTGAGCCTTATCATCAAGTTCATAGCCAACAATTGTTTTGCCGTCGGAACCTTGGGTGACCTTTTCCCGTCCTATCCCCTTAAGCTGGAAACCGACATATTCATTCTCTTCGGAGCCGTTTGTCCGCAATCTCAAAAGGGCATAATACATCTGTCCTCCGACATAATCGATCTTCCGGTCAATCGCATTGCGGGAATCCGCCTCCACCAAAGACGCCACCCTGTCAATTGTCTTGGCACCCGCCTTGAAACTGATGCTGCGGAAATACTTCAGATTGTATGGTTTGAGTTCAGCCCCGCTCACTTCCGACATGGAAATCTTGGACATGTCTGAAACATCAACAATAGAGCAGTTGAACAGACTGTCGATTTGAAGTCCTTTCTGCGCATGAGCATGAAGCAAGGCAAGAAAGCACAGCGCCACTATCAAAAATACTTTTCGTCTCATCATTTTCCGAATATTTCATTTAACTGTTCATCCACATCCGTTCCGCCGGAGAAGAGGTCAGCAAGAATGCCGTCGACGTCGTTCATTACGACTTCCTTGTCAGTCACCTTCTGCCCTCCGACATACGAGACGCAGACGTTTTCCTTATTATAGACATTCACTCCAAGAGTTATGAATATACCGGCGCACACGGCGGCCACAGCGACCCGAAGCCAGGCTGTGCCATGCCTGCGGATGCCTTTTCGGGAATATTCATCCGCTTCCTTCCGTAAAAGGGACCTGCCGACAGCGAAGTAACCCATCACGGCGCGCGCTTCGTCATATTCAGAGACCTGTCCCTCCGGAGAGGTGAGGAAAGCCTTGAGCTTCAGTTCCTCGGCTTCGGAAAGGGTTCCCTCGAAGTACTTGTCAAGATATTCATTAATCCAATTCATCTTCATTTCTGAATTTGTCCCTTAAAATTTTTCTTGCCCTTGAGATGTGCATCCGGACCGCAGCCTGCCGCATTCCAAGATCCTTTGCTATGCGCTCGAAAGACTGACCTTCATATTCGTGTTTTCTGACGATAACTCTCTGTAGATCGGTCAGTTCGCTTTCCACCGACGCTTCGACTTTCCGGAAGAGCAGTTCCTTTTCCATAGCATCGCCGCCCTCATCCTCAACCTGCCTGCCTTCAAGCCTCACCGTTCGTCTCACGCTCTCCTTCCGGTGTTCGTCGATCTCCAGATTCCGGCCAGTCCTCGACAACAGTCCTATCGCCTCTTTCACGCTTCCGATCTTGTATTTTCTTCCCCAAAGCTTGCAGAAGGCATCCTGAAGGGTGTCCTCTGATTTCCACCGGCCCCGAAGGGCCAGGAACGCTTCTGTGAGAAAGTCTTCGATCATCGTTTGAACTTTTCTCTAATATAAACGATAAGGCCGGGATAATGTAACATTGTCCCGGTGATATTTTTTATTCTTTCGTCAGTTCATGGCAACATTAACAAAGTCAGCGGAGACTAATTCCCAAATTTTGCACGGTAGACCAAAATTTGGGAATTAGTCTCCGCTGACTTATATACATTTCGCAGATAAGGCTATTCGATCTAGTAAAGTCCTCCATTGATGGAGATGACCTGGCCGGTGATGTAGGATGAGTCCGGAGAGGCGAGGAAACCGACGAGTGCGGCTACCTCCTCAGGCTTTCCAAAACGTCGGGCCGGGATCTGGGCTTTGAGAGCATCCTCGTCAAGGCCTTCGACCATATCGGTCACGACAAAACCGGGAGCGACTGCGTTGACCGTGATCTTTCTCGGGGCAAGTTCCTGAGCCAGAGCCTTTGTGGCGGCGATCAGGCCACCTTTGGCAGCCGAATAGTTCGTCTGGCCCGGCAGACCTTTGAGGCCGGACAGAGATGCCATGTTGATGATGCGTCCGTTGCGGTGCGAGACCATCGGCTGAAGGAACTTACGGGTCACGTTATAGAAACTGTTCAGATCCGTGGCCATCACCTTGAACCAGTCATCCTGTTCCATCCAAAGCATCAGATTGTCCCTTCTCACACCCGCATTGTTCACCAACACCTCCACATAATCGTCCGGATGACTGTCCTGCCAACCTTCTATCGCCTTGACTGTCGCCTCAGTGTCAGCGACATCGAACTTGAGAAGTTCACCGCTGCCGCCGGCATCCTGAACCAGACGCAAAGTCTCCTGCGCCGCCGCATCATTCGAGACATAATTGATAATGACACAGAACCCCATCCGAGCAAGTTTCACACAGACCGCCCGACCGATTCCGCGGCTTCCACCGGTCACAAAAGCATATTTCGACATAAGATATTCAAAATTAGAAGCTGTTTTGATTTGTTTGTTTGAAGGTTTGAAAGTGAAAAACTTCAGTTTTGACCGCTTCTTCCAAGGAGGATAGCGGTGCTATCTGACTGAAGAAGCGGGAAGAAAATGAAGATTTTTTCACCTCAAAGAACATTTCAAACAAATCAAAACAGCTTCTTAATTACAGTACAAACATACACAATAATTCTTCATCATCATAAAATGATAATCATAAAATGACGATGAGGTTGCAAAAACACAATGAATCTCACCTAATTCCGATATTTCATTCTTAATTTTCAAATGAAAAAATCACCGGAGGAAGGTGAAATTCTTGCCGAGAATCTCGCGGCAGGTGAGGACGGAGGTCATTGAGACACCGAGGAGGCCGTGGAGGTTGAGGCTTTGACCGGTGAAAAGGAGGTTGGCCAAAGGGGTGCGAGGCGACAGGACTGTACGCAGAGGGATGCGCCAGTCGTGACGGATGCCGAAGGCGGAACCTTGCGGAGTGGATGTGTAGCGGGAATATGTCAGCGGGGTGCTTGTGTTGACGCTCTCTATGCCGCCGTCAAGCCACGGAAGCCTGTTGCCAACCAAATCCAGACATTCCTTTAACTTTCTCTGTTTTGCCGACGCGTAGGCTTCTTCAAATCCGAATGCTGTCGCCTTCGCGGAAGATGAATGAGGAGAATCGATGCCACCGTCACCACAATGGAAAGGCATCGGGCTCATCAAGTCCAGATGTGTAGCACCGCCATGCGGCCCAGGGTAAAAATGAACCATGACAGACTCGGTGACTGACGGATCCGGATGCCAAAGGTCGATGCCTTCACGATGAATGAATATGTTCCCGTCGGGACATGCCGGGATTCCTGGTTTCAGGCAGATGTTTGCGGTAAACACCCCGAAAGTGTTGTCCAAAGCGGAGACTCTCTCCTTGTAAACCTTTCGGAGGCCGTCAGAGATAAGTCCAACAGTCACAGCCGGATGAGCGTCAGAAATCACCCAGTCGGCCTTCAATGCCTCAGAGCCGTTCACCTCCACCTCGGAAACCTTGCCGTACACGGCTTTAATCGAAGTCACTTTGGCGCCAGTCCGGACAGTGCCGCCCATAGAGATGATGGAATCAACAATCCGATGGACAATCTGGTCTCCTCCCCCCTCCAGTTTCCAAGCACTTTGGATGAACGAATCGTTGATCTGGGCGAAGACATACAATGGCAGGGATTCTCTCAGTTCCATACGCATGAATGCCCCGCTGAGAACCTGACGCAGAAGAGGATCCGCTATCGTGGAGCGAAGATATTCATAGGCACTGCGCCCCAGAAGGTCATTCATCTCGACTCTGTCGCCTTCAAAGATTTTGAATATGTCGTCTCCAACATTCTTGAGGAAACGGGCATATTCCCGAAGATTGTTTCTTTCCGTAGGGAAACGCTCCGCAAGCCGTTCCACAAAACGGTCATGACCCGAGGCGAGCGGGTAGGATTGATCACCGATGACAACCTCATCAACACAATCTGGATCAATTTGCCTCCATGGCAGATCCATCAATCCGAAATATTCAAAGAAAGGTCGCAGGGACTGGCCTTCGCCGAGGCCTCCGACATAATGTAGCCCTGTGTCAAACACACGTCCTCCACGCTTGAAGGATTGAAGGCAGCCACCTGGTTTGGCGGCCTGTTCCAGAATCGTCACCCGGAAGCCATTCCTGGCCAGAATGTAGCCACATTCCAGTCCGCCGAGACCGCTTCCTATGATGATGACGCTTTCCTCCACCTTAACTATTCAGATAACATTCTGTCTTTCCACTCTTGGAAGAAAGCCGGACCGACAGGGTCGAATTCACCGTCCTCTGTAGTAAACAATTGAACGGTCGAAGCCCTGAGAATCAGTCCGTTGTCTTTCTTGTTACGAATTTCGTAGTCAAAGCAAAGTTTGGCTCCTTCGGCAGGTTTCCAAGTGATGGTCACGAGAAGAATGTCGTCCACCGTGGCCGGTTTCAAGAAACGGACCTGAAGGTCGTAAACCGGAGCATAGTAGCCGTGTTCGCTGATCTGGAGATAACTGATCCCGTAGCGATGGCCGAAAGCCTCGCGGGCATCCTCAAGGTACTTGATGTAGTTCCCGTGCCAGACCATCCGGATCGGATCGACCTCCGAGAATCTGACCTTGACACGAACTGTCTCGCTGATGACCGGCATATTACAAATTCTTGATTATCAATGAGGAGTTAGTCCCACCGAATCCGAATGAATTGGAAAGGAACACATCGAAATGCTTAGACATTCTCTCTGCCGGAATCAGAAGCCTTGCGGAGTCCTCGTCCGGATTCTCGAAATTCAGATTCGCGGCGATGAAGTCGTTTTTCATCATGAGCATCGAGTAGATCACCTCGCTGGCTCCGGCCATCCACATCTCGTGGCCGGTCTGGGACTTGGTGCTGGTCACCGGCACTGTTCTGTCACCGAAAACTGAGACTATTGCCTTGGCCTCGTTGGCATCCCCGACACGGGTGGAAGTGGCGTGGGCGTTGATGTAGCCGATCATATTCCTGTCTATTCCAGCTTGTCTGACAGCCATTTCAAGTGAACGCCTCGGGCCGTCCACGTTCGGGGTGGAGATGTGATCCCCGTTGCCGGAGAAGCCGTAGCCAAGCACCTCGCCGTAGATCCTCGCTCCTCTGCGGACAGCTGACTCATAACTTTCAAGGACAACAGTCGCCGCACCTCCGCTCGGCACTAGTCCGTCGCGGTCACGGTCGAAAGGTCGGCTGGCCTTTTCCGGTTCATTTTCCCTTACAGAGAACGCCGAGATGCCGTCGAAAGAAGCGACCGCATAAGGATGAACCTCCTGGGCGCCGCCGCAGACAACCATCTCCTGAAGGCTGTGCTGAATCAGAAGCGAGCCAAGCCCGATGGCGTGCGAACCGCTTGCGCAGGCTCCCGACACGGTGAGGTTCATTCCCTTGAGCCTGAATATGCAGTCGAGGTTCATCGTCACTGTCGAATTCATCGACTGGAATATCGCTCCCGAGCCGCACATCATCGTGTCTTTCTTCTCACGGATGATGTCCACGGACTCGATCACGGGAAGCGCCGAGGAATCGTTGCCATAGAGGAGTCCGACCTCATGAGAGGCGAGATATTCCTCATCCACTCCTGCGTCGCGGAGAGCGTCCCTCGTGGCGCAATAGGCGAACTTGGCCTGCTGTGGCATGAACACCCTCTGGGAACGGCTCAGTTCCTTCTTGAGGTCAGGGACTTCCACCTTGCCCGTCAGCGCGGAACGGAATCCGATCTCCTTCCTTTCCGGATCGAAGACAATCCCTGACTTCCCATCGTAAAGAGAATCGCGGACCTCGTCCAAAGTCTTTCCAAGGCACGACCAGATGCCCATTCCTGTTATCACTACCCTATTCATGGCTTCTCTCAAAACAATTGTCTACTGGATTTGAATATATCCCAAGGAATATGTCCATCAGCACCTCCGGCTCATCGACATCGTATTTCTCCAGTTTCTTCAGATGGTGCAAGAACCGCTCTTTCTGCTCCACTGTGTATTTGCCGCCCTTGAATTCGTGCTTCCCGAAGCGGATGTCGTGAGCGATGAAGTTGTTGGGGGTCAGCCTGTAGCCGGCGTGGATTCGGCGGTCCAAAAGCCTCGCCACCTCACGGTTATATTCAATGCCGGGAAGGGCATCGTAGGCCATCAGGTCTTGCTCCGTGACCATCGGACAGAACGTCAGGTGCACGTCGCCTTTGAAAGATGTGATGCCGGAAAGGATGCTGGAAAGGTCCTCGCCCTGCTTCTTGACGTATTTCTCCGACCTTGACTGGTAAAGCTCAAGAGCCTTCATGTAGTCGCAGGTTTCCCATTCGTAGGAAATGGAAAGCGGGACGATGTTCAGCTCCGAAAGGGCCTTGATTTTGTCATCCCGCTTGCTGATTCCGAACATCTTGATGATGCCTTGGTCGGTCGCGTCATTTCCGTCCTTTGTACGACCGTTCCTTTGGGCGATCCAGACTGACTCTCCCCTGTCCACGATAGTGTGCCTGATGTACTCGGACAGATGTACGGATGATTTGTAAAAATCCTTCATGTTGCCCCCTCTCTCCACCTTGAACATCTTGTTGGACTTGCCGATGTCAATCACCAGACTGGAACTCATCAGATTGGCGCCGAAAGTGATCTCGGATGTCTGAAAGCCGTGGGCATGAAGAATGTTCTGAAGCACGGAGGCGTCAAGCATGATGTCCCTGTGATTGGACACGAAAAGATAATGTCCGGCAGGATCCAGATTCTCGATTCCGGAGACGGTGTAGGAGGACATGCTGCGCCTGACTATCTGCTCGTTGACGTACCACATTATCTGTTTCTGGAAGTCATGCACGGTACTGATGTTCCGGACTTCCGAGCGGACTTCCTCCACATTCCTGTCCGGGAAAGCGAACGAGGACAGCAGCGGGAACAAGTCGTTGTCCGCTATGCGGTGCATCGCGGCAGGGATCTCGTCGTCCCTGTAGGGTCTTATGTCGTCAAAGATGGTTTCGTCAATCATCATTTCTTATTTCTTAAATCCACGAATTTCACGGGTTTGCGGCTCTTGGCCGGGAAGAGCACCTTCTGGATTTCCTCCTTTGGATGAATCTCCACGTTCGGGGCCACGCGAAGCCTTGAGCGGAATCTGTCCTTAAGGTCTTTGACCACGTCAAAGTCCGGTTCATTGGTCAGGCCGACCTTCACGACAACATCGTCGGTGCCGGCCTCGGTGTCCTGCACATAGATGACATAGTTGGCGACATATTCCACATTGTCAAGCACATCATTGATGGCTGGTGGATAAAGGGTTGTGCCTTTAAGTTTTATCATATTGTTCTTGCGGCCAACCAAAGGCGTGAGGCGGTAGGAGTTCCTTCCGCACTTACATTGCTCAATCCTCTTGGCGGCGATGTCCCCGGTCCGGAAGCGCAGCAGAGGCATTCCCTCGACCCCAAGAGTGGTCACCACTATCTCTCCTTCCTCTCCGTCCGGGACAGGCATGTTGTCCTCACCGATGATTTCCACGATGATCAGTTCAGGATGCACATGACCGCCCATTCCGTACTGACATTCCGAGAACGTGGCTCCCATCTCTGTCGATGAATATGTGGCATAGAGCTCCACATCCCATTTCTCCTTTATCTTCGAGCCGAGCAGATTGAGCGAAAAGTCCTGATTGCGGAGTCCTTCGCCTATTCCGATGATCCTCTTCACGCTTGAGTTACGGTAGTCGATGCCGTGTTCCTCGGCATACCGGATGAGACGGAGGATGAACGAGGGCACGCACATGACAGTGTCCGGCTTGATGCGCTGGATTGTGTCCCATTGAAGTTCCGGCACGCCGTTGCCCACTCGGATGATTCCGGCGCCCAACTCCCTGATCCCAAGGAAATAAGCCAGACCGGCCATAAAGCGTTTGTCGATGGTCGTCATAAGTTGGACAACGTTGCCCGGGTGTACCCCGGCGCACTCGAAGGACTTCTTCTCGTTGTAGGCGAGCCTCTGGAGATCCTTTTCCGTACAGCAGAATGTGACCGGATCGCCAAGTGTGCCGGACGTGGTGATGTAGTCAATCACCTTGTCCTTGGGAACACAGAGGAAATCCTCGTTGTAGAGTTGCAGGTCCTTCTTCTCCGTGAACGGAATCTTTACAAGGTCCTCTATATGGCGGATGTTGGAGACATCTATCCCGAAACGGAAGAACATCCTCTGGTAATACGGTGAATTGGCCGCCAGATAGTCCAGCGCCTCGCGCAGTTTCCTCTCCTGAAAGTCTTTGATGGCTTCCACTGACTGGAATTCAATATCCTCTGTCATCTCGATAATTTCTAAAAATCGATTAATCTTGCTAAATTAGGCAAAAAGAGCGGT
>ERZ808240.4092-NODE-4092-length-13317-cov-12.424974_pt1 | contig 13317 bp, 14 predicted proteins | sample MGYA00521084_ERZ808240 | MGnify/ENA primary metagenome ERZ808240 (study PRJEB31516, sample SAMN03275571) | gut metagenome | biome: mammalia-associated habitat; material: feces | host: Papio cynocephalus | place: Kenya | collected 2012-08-06 ... | reverse complement strand
AAAAGCTGAGCACCTGCTTTTTCACAGATGCTCAGCTTTGCTGTACCTTTTTCTTGAATTCTCAGACTGAGTTTTCAACTTTTCGGCTGTTTCTTGCGCTCTTTGCTGAAGTTTTCAACTTCTTGCGCACTCGCTATTTTGCAACAGCCCCTTCTGCCGAATTTAATCCAGATACTGCACCTTGCCGGACACAAAGCCTGCAATGCCCATGCCGGGTGCATCCGAAACGGTGATGTTCTTTTCGTCAAAGACGGCACCGCCCAGAATATGGTCCTCGCTGCAGAGCACGGGGCCGTCCAGGTCGATCTTGGTGATGACCTTCTTGGCACAGGCCAGCTCAACGGCAGCGTTGACCGAAATTTTAGCTTCCAGCATGCAGCCGATCATGCACTCCACGCCGTAGACCTCGGCAGCCGAGGCAATGCGCAGGGCATTCGTGATGCCGCCGCACTTCATCAGCTTGATGTTGACAAGGTCTGCTGCGCCGGTCTGCATGATGCGCAGGGCGTCCGCCGGGCTGAACACGCTCTCGTCGGCCAGCACCGGCACATCTGCATGGCGGGTGACGTACTGCATTCCCTCCAGATCGGCTGCGGGCACCGGCTGTTCCACAAATTCAATGTCCAGGCCCTTGTCCTGCATCTGATTCAGAATGCGCACGGCCTGCTTGGCATTCCAGGCCTGGTTGGCATCGATGCGGATGCAGATATCCCTGCCCAAGGCTTCACGCACCGCGGCCAGACGGGCCACATCCAGTGCCGGATCCACGCCCACCTTCACTTTCAGGCAGTCGTAGCCGCGGGCCACAGCAGTGCGGGCATCCCGCGCCATTTCTTCCGGCGGGTTGACGCTGATGGTGATATCGGTAACGATGTTCCTGCGCGCGCCGCCCAGCATCCGGTAGACCGGCGCCCCCAGCTTCTGGCCCAGCAGATCCCACAGAGCCATATCCACAGCAGCCTTGGCGCTGGTGTTGTGCACGAGCGCCTTTTGCACAGCGGCGGTCAGGTCTTCGAATTCATCCAGGTCATGGCCTAAAATTGCCGGGGCGATATGATCTTGGATGGCACCCAGAATGGCACCGGTGGTGTCGCCGGTGATAACGCCGGTGGGCGGTGCTTCGCCATAGCCGATGGCACCGGTATCGGTGTGCAGCTCCACCACCACATCTTCTACACTGTTCACGGTGCGCAGTGCCGTTTTAAAAGGCACTCGCAGCGGGGTCGAAATGCGTCCCAGACGCACCTGTGTGATCTTCATATCCGTTCTCTCCTGTATCAGCCCAGCGGCTGGGTGAGGGCCAGCTTCTGGTAGGCAATGCGGGGCGTGCCGTTTGCCACATGGATGATGCCGCAGCGGGTGAAACCGTTCTGTTCCAGGATGCGCTGCATGATCTTGTTGTCCGCATGGGTGTCGGCCCGCAGGGTCTGGCAGTGCTCCAGGCACCAGTCGATGATGTCGGTGGCAACGCCCTTGCGGGTACCGGCAGAGGCCAGCCGGTGCAGCGTGCCGTACGGCAGGGTGTCGTTCAGCCAGGCACCGTCTTCGATTTTGGCGTAGGTGGGGTCCTCGCCCAGAATAAAGGCAAACACCGCCTCCATCCGGCCGTTGACGATGTAGACGAACAGCCGGTTGGTGTCAATGTCTTCTTCCAGCAGAGACTGCGGCGGAAAATTATCACCCCATTGGGTCGGGTTGCCCGCTTCCTTCATGGCCGCACGGGCATGGGCATAGATCTTCAGGATCTGATCGAGATCAGACCGCACTGCTCCTCGAAACATTTGCATTCCACCCTCTTTATCAATTGTGCGCGCAGCGCACGGACTACCACCATTATACTACAATTTGCTGGAAAACTCCATATTTTCATCACAAAAATGCAACAACAAGCAAAACAAACAAAAAGCAGGGCACAGCGCAGTTTTTGCGCTGTGCCCTGCCCCATTGCAGGAAAATGGAGAGAGAGGAGGCTTCAGGCGCTGGTGCGGGCTCGGGTGGTGCGCAGCAGACGGTATTCCCGGGGGCTCACGCCGTACCGCTCGTGGAACAGGCGGTAGAAATAGCTGGTGTTCTCGTAGCCCACCAGCGTGATGATCTGCTGGATGTTCAGGTCGCTGCGGCGCAGCAGGCGGGCGGCGGTCTCCATGCGGTGCTTCTGCAGCAGTTCTTTGTAGGTGCGGCCGGTCTGCGCCCGCACGCACTCGCTGACGTAAGCCAGCGAGACGCCGTAGCTGCGCGCTACGTTGGAAAGGCTTGCTTCGCGGTAATTCTGGGTGATCTCTTTGAGTGCCGCCTGGACCAGGGCTTCCCGGCTGACCGTTTCGCCGCGGGTCTCCAGCGGAAATTTCTGTAACTGTGTCATGGCTGGGTTCCTCCGTAAAGGGGCGGCAGGCGGGGACGGGGGAGGTCGGACACCTGCCGCACGGGATCACGGGCCGGACATTTTCTGGCCCTTACACCCTTAATACGAAACAACGTCCCGAAAGATTGCAAAAAAGTAAAAATTTTTGAATTATTTTTTCGAAATATTGAAAAAGGCTGCTGCGGCGGAGTCGTTCCGCGCGGCAGCAGCCTTTTCCGGAGAAAAATAGGAAAACACGAATCGAAGATCCGGGAAACTCAGAACATGTTTTCGTCCTTGTAGCGGCCGGTGCGCACAAACTGCACCCACTCCGCCACATTCACGGCGTGGTCGCCGATGCGCTCCAGATACTTGATGACCATCAGCAGGTCCAGCGCGGCGTCTACCTTGCCGGGGTTCGCGGCGATCTCCTGCGCCAGCGTGTGCTTGATGGCGTTGAAGTCGTAGTCCACTTCGTCATCTGCCGCAATGACCTTGCGGGCGGCGTTCTCGTCCTCGGAGGTCAGGGCGTCCAGCGCGTCCAGGATCATCTGGTGGGCTTTCTGGCCCATGGCGATGGCCTGGCTGACGGCGGGGTCCCCTTCTTTGCGCACGGTGACCAGGTGCGGGATGATCTCGGCAATGTCGGCAGCATGGTCACCGATGCGCTCCACATCGGTGACCACCTTCATGGCGGTGGAAATGCGGCGCAGGTCGCCGGCCACCGGCTGCTGGCGCAGCAGCAGGGTCATGCAGCGGTGTTCAATGTCCCGCTCCATGTTGTTGATGCGGGCATCGCCCTTGACGATGGCGCGGGCGGCGTCTGCATCGGCTGTGCACAGGGCTTCCAGGGCATTCTCCACGGCGTCGGCGGAGTTTTTGCCCATTTCAGCAAGGGCGGTTTTCAGGGATTCCAGGTCAGTGTCATACTGCTTGCGGATGCTCATGGCTCTCGTCCTCCTTTTTAACCGAACCGGCCGGAGATGTAGTCTTCGGTGCGCTTGTCCTGCGGGGCACTGAAGATCTGCGCCGTGGGGCCCACTTCCACCAGCTCACCCAGCAGGAAAAAGGCCGTGCGGTCGCTGATGCGGGCGGCCTGCTGCATGTTGTGGGTGACGATGACAACGGTATAGTTCTTTTTCAGTTCGCTCATCAGCTCTTCCACCTTCATGGTGGAGCCGGGGTCCAGTGCGCTGGTGGGCTCATCCATCAGCAGCACTTCCGGCTTGACGGCCAGTGCGCGGGCAATGCACAGGCGCTGCTGCTGGCCGCCGGAAAGGCCCAGCGCGCTCTTTTTCAGGCGGTCTTTCACTTCGTCCCACAGGGCGGCACCGCGCAGCGAGCTTTCCACCAGTTCGTCCAGCTCTGCCTTATTGCGCACGCCGTGCAGCTTGGGGCCGTAGGTGATGTTATCGTAGATGCTCATGGGGAACGGGTTCGCCTTCTGGAACACCATGCCCACCCGGCGGCGCAGGCTCGTCAGCTCCATGTCCCGGGCAAAGATATCCTGCCCTTTCAGGCGGACATCGCCCTCAATGCGCACGCCCGGCACCAGGTCGTTCATGCGGTTGAGCGTTTTCAGAAAGGTGGATTTGCCGCAGCCGGAAGGGCCGATGAGGGCAGTGATCTCCCGCTCGCCCACATCCAGCGAAATATTTTTCAGCGCTTTGAAGTCGCCGTACCAGAGGTTCAGATCTTTTGCCGAGATGACCGGCATTGCCGTGTTTTCCATAATATACCTCATTGTTTCTGTTTCAGCCTGGTCTTGGCCAGGCGTGCCGCCAGGTTGATGATCAGCACCAGTACCAGCAGCACCGCGCCGATGCCCCAGGCGGAATCAAAGTCGCCGTCCTCAAAAGCGCGCAGATACAGCAGCACCGAGAGGGTGGCACCATTGGAGGCGTAAGCTTTGGCAAGACTGCCCGCAATGACCTCGGCGGCACCGGCGGTGAACAGCAGCGCAGCGCTCTCGCCCACAATGCGGCCCACGGCCAGAATGCAGCCGGTAACAATGCCGTCCACACTGCAGGGCAGCACGATGGTGCGGATGATGTGCCACTTACCGGCACCCAGGCCCAGGGCACCCTCACGGTAGCCCTGCGGCACCGTTTTGAGGGACTCCTGCGTGGTGCGGATGATGGTGGGCAGATTCATGATGACCAGCGTCAGCGAGCCGGACAGCAGGCAGGTCTTGAAGCCCAGCGCCTGCGAAAAGACCAGCATGCCCACCAGACCGTAGATGATGCTGGGGATGCCCGCCAGCGTCTCGTTGGTGAACTCGATGACCTCGATCACCCGGCGGTTGGTGGCATACTCGGTCAGGTAAACAGCTGCGCCCACGCCCAGCGGCAGGACGATCAGCAGGGTGAGCAGAATGACATACAGGGTGTTGATGATGGCGGGCAGGATGCCGTCCGTGCCTTTCAGCACGCTGGCGGTGGTGGTGAGGAAGTTCCAGCTCACATGCGGGATGCCCCGCACCAGAACCATGCCGATGATGCCGGCCACCAGTACGATGACCAGAACCGCAGCCACCCAGACGGCGGCGTTAAAAAAGCGGTTCCACGCCCTGCGGGAGGCGGAAAAATCAGTTTTCATGGCGGCTGCCTCCCTTCAGGATGACGTTCAGCACCACATTGATGATCATGATGAAGAGGAACAGCACCAGTGCGATGCTGAACAGTGCCTGCCGCTGCAGGCCGCCGGCATAGCTCATTTCCTTGGCAATGGCCGTGGTCAGGAAGGTGACACTGCGAAACAGGCTGTCCGGCATGTTGGGGCTGTTGCCGGCTACCATCATCACGGCCATGGCCTCGCCGATGGCACGACCAATGCCCAGCACCACGCCGGCGGCAATGCCGCTCTTGGCAGCGGGCACGCTGATCTTGAACCAGGTCTCGGTGTCCGTGGCACCCAGTGCCAGGCTGCCCTGCTCATACTCCGGCGGTACGGCGTTGAGCGCCGTGACCGATACGGACACGATGCTGGGCAGGATCATGATGGACAGCACCACAATGGCGGACAGCAGACAGGCACCGGAGGCCTTGCCAAAGGTCTTGGCCACGGCGGGCACCAGCACCTGCATACCCAGCAGGCCGAACACGACGCTCGGGATGCCGCTCAGCAGCTCAATGGCGGTGACTACCACGGTGCGCACCTTCGGGCTGGCCGCCTTGGAAAGGAACACGGCTGTCAGCAGGCCCAGCGGCACACCCAGCAGAGAGGCACCCAGCGTGCCGTAAATGCTGGACAGGATAAAAGGCAGGATGCCGTATTTCGGGTCAGCTGCAGTGGAAGCCCACTCGGTGCCGAACAGGAAGCGGAACAGCCCGATCTTGCCAATGGCCGGCACGCCGGAGATCAGCATGTACACCGAGATCAGCACCACGCAGCCCACGGCCAGCATACCGCACAGGAAGAACACGAAGTTCATGATAGCTTCCAGCCATTCCGCCGCCGTACGCGGCAGCTGGATCCGGCGCAGATAAGAGGATTTTTTGTTCATGGCAGAATCCTTCAAAAAGCCGCGCCAGCGCAGCCTTTTCGGGCCGGCCGGCGCGGCGGGGTGAATTTATGGAACAGGCTTCCGGCTTACTCGTTCACCGGCACAGCGCCTGCCGTGCGGATGAGAGAAGCAGCCTCCTTGCTGGTGGCAAAGTCCACAAAGGCCTGTGCCTGCTCAGAAAGGGTCACGCTCTTGTTGGTGACGAACACGAACGGACGCTGGATCTTGTAGCTGCCGTCCTTGACGGTGTCTTCGCTGCACTCCACACCTTCCACGGTGACCATGGCGACGGTGTCGCCCACAGCGGACAGAGAAGCGTAGCCGATGGCCAGGGGGTTGGCCTCCACAGCGCTGATGACGGCACCGGTAGCGGTCAGCTCCTGTGCGTACTTGCAGGAATCCTTCACATCCACGATGCTCTCAAAGCCATCGCGGGTGCCGGAGCCAGCTTCGCGGCCGATCAGGACGATCTCGCCGTCATCGCCGCCCACCTCGGACCAGTTGGTGATCTCGCCGGTGAACATCTGCTTCAGCTGGTCCACCGTCAGGTCAGCCACCTTGCTGTCCTTGTTGACGATGATGGCAATGCCGTCCAGCGCCACGGTGGTGCCGTCCACATCGTTCTTCTCGTCGTCCTTCAGAGCGCGGGAAGACAGGCCGATGTCCAGGGTCTTGTCAGTGGCACCGGTGATGCCTGCGCCGGAACCGGTGGGGTCATAGCTCACGGTCACGCCCGGCTCGACCTCGGCAAAGCCCTCGGTCAGTGCGGCGATGACGTTCTTCATGGAGGTGGAACCGCCGGTGGCTACATTGCCGGACAGGGTGCCGGCAGCGGTGCTCTCAGCAGCAGAGGATGCCGTGGAAGAAGCAGCGGAAGAGGCGGTGGTGGAAGATGCGGAGCCGCCGCAGGCGGTCAGGGCAGCAGCGGCAGCAACGGTGCCGCAGACAGCAAGAAACGAACGACGCGTGATCTTTTTCATAAGACGTTTTCCTCTCTCTCTCAAACGGTGCCGGGCCCTGCCCGGCGCTTTGTATGTTCAGCAGTTTGTGTTTTCCTTGGGAACGCCTTTATTGTAGCGCAGAGCGGGAACGGCTGCGACCAGGGCCGTGCAAAAAGCAGGTAAATCTTTGGCAGGCGTTTTTCCGCCTTTGCAAAAAACGGGTAAACCGGGCGTGAAAACCCTGTACCAGGATTTTACATTGCCTGCCGGAATGCTGAAAAAACGCCTGCCTGCCCGTGCAGAACGCCAAAACAAAACCGCCGGGCACCTTCCTGTGCGGAAAGTGCCCGGCGGCAAAAAGCAGATGGAAAAGATCAGACGCGGGTAATGACGATGGTGTTATCGCTGTTGATGGTGAAGAGAGCGGTATTGCCCTGCAGCGTCACCTTCAGCTTAATGGGTTCACTGTCGTGTTTGAATCCATAATATACGTCGTGGCTGGTGGTGAACTCCGGAATGCATGTCTGCGTACGGCTCAGAATGTTGTCCGCAGCAGAAAGCTTCTCGCTGCCGTTGGTCAATTTCAGCGGCAGATTGTTGATGGTCGCAGAAAAAATGTCTTTATACTGGTTCTGATTGGAGCCTGTACCGGTAAACTGGATCTTGAACTCCGGCTTCAGTGTGTAGGAATCCACGCCCTCACTGAGAGAACCATTTTCAGAATACTTGAAATCGCTCAGTGCAACAATGAACTCGCCGAGTTTGATCGAGTTTGCAGCGGGCACACTGCCGCCGCCGCCACCGCCGCCGTTGCAGCCGGTGAGCACACCGGAAGCAGAAACAGCCAGCGCCGCAGCAGCTGCCGTTTTCAGGAATGTCCGACGATCGTATTTCATTGCCATGATTCAGCCCTCCTTGGAAAAAAGCATTTGAGTACCTTTAGCGTACCATATTCTGGGAGATTGTCAACTGAAAATTGACAAAAGTCTTTTCCGTTTCAGCAGTACCGGCTGCCGTCCGGGTTGTAGAACTGCACATATTTGCGCCACTGGGTGGGGCTGATGGCGCGCTTGTAGCAATCCACAAGTGCGTCCACGGCGGGCAGATCCTGCAGCGGGGCGCTGCCCGGGCAGGGCAGCACCAGAATGCGGAACCAGGCGTCGAACAGATGCTCGGTGTAGCCGGTATCCCGGGCACCGCAGCGGGCGTAGAAGCCCAGCCGCCGCACGGCCATGGCCTCGTCCTCGGCCTTGTCCGGACACTCGGCCTCAATGATGATGGCATCAGCGCCCGGCTCATGTTCCGGCAGGGCAGCCAGAAGCTTTGCGCCGGTGCCCCTGGCGCGGTAGGCAGGCAGCACGGCAAAGTAGTCCAGCTGGCTCACGGCCGCGCCCTGCGGGCGCACCATGAGCAGATAAGCGGCCAGTGCCTCGCCGTCAAAAATGCCCCAGGTATGGGCGCTGCCCTCGGCTTCGCTGTTCAGGATCATGCTCAGCGGTTTCAGCTCGCTGGGTGGAAAATCCCGGCGCATTTCATTCAGATAAACTTGGGTCAGCTCGTCTGCCGTGAGCAGCTTCCAGGTAAAATTGGTCATACGATGCGGGTTCCCTTCTGGATGATGGCCTTGATGTTCAGCTCCTTGTCCACCAGGACCACATTGCCGTAGCGGCCTGCAGCAAGGCTGCCGTAGTCGTTGTCAATGCCAATGCTCCTGGCGGGGTTCTCGCTGGCGGCACGGACGGCGCTTTCCAGCGGAACATTCATTTCCAGCACAGCGCGCTTCATGCAGTCGAACAGGCAGGTGTTGCTGCCTGCAATGGTGTCCGGGTGCTCGGTCAGGGTCGCACGCGGGCCGCGGACCGTGATGGCCTGTCCGCCCAGGCTGTATTGGCCGTCCGGCAGGCCGCAGGACATGGCGCTGTCTGCGATCAGGATGACGTGGTCATCCCCGAAGGTGTTGAAGGTAAAGCGCACCATGGCCGGGTGAATGTGGACGTTGTCCGAGATCAGCTCCACCTCTGCCCCGTGTTCCAGCGCCGCGATGATGGGGCCGGGCGCACGGTGGGTGATGCCGGGCATGGCGTTGTACAGGTGGGTCATATGGGTGGCACCGGCCTGAAAGGCAGCAGTGGCCGTGTCGTAGTCAGTGCAGGTGTGGGCAATGGAGATGCGCACTTCCTCGTGGCAGGCCTTGATGAAATCCAGGTTGCCGGGCTCTTCCGGGGCCACATCCACCAGCTTGATGAGGCCGTTGGCGCGCTTCTGCAGGCGGCGGAACATTTCAATGTCCGCGCCCTGCACATACTCCGGGTTCTGGGCACCCACCTTTTTGGGGCTGATGAAGGGACCCTCCATGTTGATGCCCACCAGGTCGGCACCCCTGCCGTTCTTGTGTGCGGCAGCGGCGTCCATGATGCCGTTCAGGATCTCTTCCGGGTAGGTCATGGTGGCGGGGCAGATGGCCAGCACGCCCTTGCTGGCTTCAAAGTCGGCCAGCGTCTGGATGGCTTCCTCATTGCCGTCGCAGAAGTCCTTGCCCATGGTACCGTGGAAATGAATGTCCACGAGGCCCGGCAGGGCGTACAGGCCCTTGGCGTCCAGCACCTCTTCGCCCTCTTCCGGGGCAGCAAAAGGCACGATGCGGCCATTGCGGATATACAGATTGCCGCGCTCAAAGGTGTGGCGCGGGGTATAGATCAATGCATTTTGAAGGATCATAACAAAACACCTCGTTCTTTTTCAGATTCCGGTAAGCCCAGTATAACACATTTGCCCGGTTTTTAAAGGCCTTTTGTGTGAACAAAAAAGCCACCGGAGGCGGGCGCTTGGCGCCCAGCCCCCGGCGGCTTTGGGAACGGATCGCGGAATCAACCAGTCTTCCGCGGGAATTCAGAGAGCAGATGCCGCGTTTGCGGTTACAGCATCTTCTTCAGCTCGTCGTACACGAACTGCACCTTGGTGCCAATGATGACCTGGCAGGCGTTCTTGCTCGGGCGGATGACACCGGCAGCACCAGCGGCCTTGACGGCCTTTTCGTCCACGGCGGTGTAGTCCTTGATCTCGAAACGCAGGCGGGTGGTGCAGTAGCCGACGTCCTTGACGTTCTCCTTGCCGCCAATGGCCTTCAGCACAGCAGCAGCAACTTCGGTGTAGTTGTTGTTTGCCAGCACGACCTTCTTCTCGGCCTCTTCAGAGTCCTCGTCCTCACGGCCGGGGGTCTTCAGGTCGAACTTGGTGATGGCAAAGTAGAACACGGCGTAGAACACGACGAAGGCTGCAATGCCCAGAGGAATGATCATCCAGGTCTTCTGTGCAGCAGGCAGAGAAGCAGAGAAGATCAGGTCGGTGACGCCTGCAGAGAAGCAGAAGCCAGCACGGAAGCCGCTGTAGTAGGTGATGATGGTGAAGATGCCGTACAGAGCAGCATACACAACGTACAGCGGGAAGCACAGGAACATGAAGCCGAACTCAAACGGCTCGGTAACGCCGCAGACGAATGCGCAGATGGCAGCGGACAGAACCAGACCAATGGCGGCCTTCTTGTTCTTTGCGGTGCGGACCATAGCCAGTGCAGCACCGGCAACACCGAACATCATGCAGGGGAAGAAGCCGGACATATACATGCCCAGGCTCCAGCCCACATCAGCAGAGGTCTCGCCTGCCCAGTAGTGAGACAGGTCGCCCAGGCCGATGGTGTCGAACCAGAACACGTTGTTCAGAGCGTGGTGCAGGCCGGTGGGAATCAGCAGGCGGTTCAGGAAAGCGTAGATGCCGGCGCCGATGCCGCCCATGCTTGCGATGCCGTTGCCCAGAGCAACCAGTGCACCGAAGATGAGGGGCCAGACGAACAGCAGAACGACAGAAACAAGGATGGAGACCAGACCGGTCGCGATTGCAACGAAGCGCTTGCCGGAGAAGAAGGCCAGCCAGTCAGGCAGCTGGGTATCCTTGAACTTGTTGTAGCAGGCAGCGCCCACGATAGCAGCCAGAATGCCGATGAACGAGTTGCCAGCGACTTTCTGGAAAGCAATGTACGTGGCGGTGCCTTCCTCGAGGGTGCGGATCTGGCCGACCACTGCGGGGCTCAGCAGCTGCTGCATCATCAGGTAACTGACCAGACCGGCCAGACCTGCAGTACCGTCGTTGTCAGCCAGGCCGACAGCGGCACCGATGGCAAACAGCCATGCCATGTTATCGATCAGAGCGCCGCCTGCCTTGACCAGCAGGAAGCCGACGGTATACGCTGCGCCGGAGGTTGCTGCACCGGGAACGCCCATGACGCCCGGAGCAATGGCATAACCGATGCCCATCAGGATACCGCAGATCGGCAGCACCGCAACGGGAAGCATCAATGCTTTGCCCAGTTTCTGGAGATACTTCATCATAAAGCACATTCCTCCTTAAAGAATGTTTGTGTTTACAGACGCCTCTGGTTGCAGGCCGTCCATAATTCCGTAACAGAATAGTAACATACTTTTGCAAAAAAAGAAAGTCTTTTTCGAAAATTTTTCATCAAAAAGCGCCAAAAATCCTTGCTTGAAGATATAATTGTCGATAAAATTTATTTTTTCTGCACAAAATCGGATTTTATGCTGAAAAAACTTTTCTTTTTCTTGCCATTTTGCCCAAAGACTTGCATCCCACCGCAGAATCGGGTACTATACTAATAATGAAAATACCCTCTCAGGCGCGGACGCGCCAGCTCTCCCGAGGGGAGAGCTTTTGGCAGGATGGCAAAGCAATGATGGAGAGGGTAAAGCTGGAACGTAAAAAGGAGAATGTGTTATGGAATGGACAGACATCCGCCTGACCGTGGCCAAGGCTGACGCCGACAACGCCGAGGCTGTTGCCACCATGATCGCCGAGGGCGGCATTTATATTGAAGATTACAGCGACATCGAGCAGGAGGTGGCCGAGATCGCCCATGTGGACCTGATCGAGCAGGAGCTGCTGGATAAGCCCCGCGATACGGTCATCATCCATATGTATCTGGAGCCGGGCGCTTCCCCCGTGGAGACGCTGGCCCTCATCGCAGCCCGCATGGAAGCAGCCGGCATCCCCTACACCGTCGAGACCGAGGGTGTGGAGCAGGAAGACTGGCAGAACGGCTGGCGCAAGTATTATCACCCGATGGAGATCGGCAGGCGGCTGGCCGTTGTCCCCTCCTGGCAGGAATATGATACCGACCGCGTCAAACTGATCCTGGACCCCGGCCTTGCCTTTGGCACCGGCGGCCACGAGACCACCAGCCTGTGCATGGAAGCGCTGGATGAGCGCGTGCAGGGCGGCGAGCGGGTGCTGGACATCGGCACCGGCAGCGGCATCCTTGCCATTGCCGCCCTGAAACTGGGCGCTGCGGTGGCCGAGGGCGTGGACATTGACCCGGTGGCCGTGCGCACCGCCGGCGAGAATGCGGCCCTGAACGGCGTGCAGGACAAGCTCACCGTGCTGGTGGGCGACCTTTCGGACAAGGCCAGCGGACAGTACGATATCATCACCGCCAACATCGTGGCTAATGCCATCCTGTCGCTGGCACCGGCAGTGCCCGGCCTGATGGCCGAAGGCGCAACCTTCATCGCCAGCGGCATCATTGACAGCCGCAAGGATGAAGTGATCGCGGGCCTCGAAGCCGTCGGCCTCGCCATTGTCGAGGTCAAGGAAAAACGCGGCTGGGAGTGCATCGTCTGCAAGAAAGCATAAGGAGAAACTCTCTCAGGCGCTGACGCGCCAGCTCTCCCGAAGGGCGAGCTTTGATATGAAAAAGGATTGATAAAATGCCTCACCGTTATTTTACCACGGAGATCTCCGGCGGCACCGCGACCCTGCGGGGCGCAGATGCCCATCATCTGGCCCGGGTGATGCGGGCAAAGCCGGGCGACACTGTCATTCTATGTGACGGCAACGCCGTCGAATACACCGCCACGGTCACCGGCTTCGGCCCGGAGACGGTGGAGTTCACGGTGGAGCCGGGTTACCCCAGCGCCGCCGAACCCAGCGTGGAGGTCACCCTGCTGGCGGGCTACCCCAAGCAGGACAAGCTGGAACAGATCATCAAGCACGGCGTTGAGCTGGGCGCAGCCCACATCGTGCCCTTCTTCAGCCGCTACTGCGTGGCGGCACCCAAAAAAGAGGAGCAGAAAAACGAGCGCTACAACCGCATTGCGGTGGAAGCTGCCAAGCAGTGCGGGCGGGGCGTTCTGCCGGATGTGGCCTTGCCGCTGCCGAACTTCGGGGCCGTGTGCCGCACCTTTGACCAGTACGATCTGGTGCTGTTCTGCTATGAATGCGGCGGTGCTCCCCTGCGCGAGCTGCTGGAACAGGCGGCTCCCGCCGACGGGCAGAAGCTGAAAATTGCCATCGTCACCGGTGCCGAGGGCGGCTTTGCCGCCGAGGAGGCCGAGATGGCGGCCAGGGCAAATGCAAAAACGGTGGGCCTTGGCCCCCGCATCCTGCGCTGTGAGACTGCCCCGCTGGCGGTGCTGGCCTCGGTCATGACCCTGACGGGAAATCTGGAATAAACGCAACAGCAA